>JAAUYI010067264.1_pt1 | contig 13253 bp, 5 predicted proteins | sample 7278041 | NCBI WGS metagenome assembly JAAUYI01 (sample SAMN14350216, study PRJNA611818) | marine sediment metagenome | isolation source: surface marine sediment (0.6m) | place: French Polynesia: Moorea | collected 2018-08
ATTTGTTATCTTATTAAGGGCTCTGTTCTCAAAAAGGAATGTCACAAGTTCCTTAGATCTAAGGCTTTTTGCTTTACAGGATTGTCACCCCAACCCTCAAGTCAGGTGGAGGGCCATGATGAAATGTTGGAAAGCCTGTTCAAAATGAAAACATATGGTCGTTGTGGTGATGTTGGATTGCCTTTAATTGGTTGGAAAGCAAATCCTAACCGGGGATTTGACTCACCCAGCTTGTCCAGAATTGATAAAGACACCTATTTTGAATACCTGTCCAAGCATGAAGGGGACCAAGTGTCCTGCCTGGCTGCTTGTGCCCAACGAAAGAATTGTGTTCTGGCCTCTGTATTCAATGGGGGATGCACTCATTGTCTGGGAGTTCCTCTGCCCAAACAGACATGGAATCTCCTGGCTCTGAGCAGCAAAGCTTGGGATGGGTATTTCGGCCATTCAGGGGTTTGTTCAAAACGTTATGGGGATGCCAGGCTTGGAATCCGGACCAAAATAGTGGACAGTCCAAACCACACAGACAAATTTGACTGTGTGATCTCAGTCCCTGCAGACTATGATCGATCCCATTGTTATGAAAGCTTGGAACCTGCTGAATCTTTCAATTCTGCCTTCACTCATGTCTTTCAGACCAACAAAATGCCCCCCTTTCCAGAGAGAGATGTGAAATTTTCTGGGAGCATTGGGGTGCCTTTGTATGAAGAAGACAAAATTGTAGGGGAAGCCCTGGGATCCCAGGAGTTTGTCCAGGAAGTCCCCTATGTTCCTGCCAAAAGACTCTTTGAGTATGTGGCCTCCTTTTGGAGAAATGTTGGGTATGGGGCTGACTACAACCCTGGGATTGTTAACAACATCACCCTGGCTGTAGCCAAAACCTGCGACAGGTATTGCTCAAATATCACTGGTTGTGACAGCTTCTCAGTCCGAATAATTCCTCCAGTCTATGATTTTTTTGACTTTTTTCTGGTACAAAGGAAGTCAGGGAATGATATGGAGTTAAAGGATGGTGCTGTAGAAAAGGTAATTGACAGTGGCACCAGCGACTCTTTCAGAAAGATTTTCCAACAATTTAATGCCACTCATTTGTGGAAGAAAGAGGTCTACCAGCCTGTCATAGATCCTGTTTGGGACACAGACCAATTTTTGGATCCAAATTGGGAATATTTTGAGGAATATGGAGCCACAAAATACACCAAACATGTCCTCAGGGACAAAATAATTCAGGCCTTGAAGGGACGGGACGTGAAAGAACTGAAGGTCCATGAGAAAAATCTAGCCAAAAGTTTTTTGTCCAATGTTTGGAAGGGGTTGGGACTTGTCGGAGATGTTAGCTTGGCCCCAGTGACTTGGACAGACATACCTTGGAACCATTTGGAAAAGCAAGTCTCCAAGAAAGTTGTTGAAGAAAGGACTGCAAAATCTGAAAGCCAAGGGTATGAAAAGTTAGAAAAAGATTTGGACGATTTGATCAAAGCCTATGACAGTGATGCTTTCCAAATTCCCATGCGCCCTTGGTTCCAAAAATTTGCCCCTCTTAAACTGCCTGTGACCTGTGGTTTCCACAAAATGAGGGACGTGGTTCTGGTTGGGGGAAGTCATGAGGACTGTTTTGAGGGGAGTCCCAACAAGGATTGCAAGATGCAGGTTGGTCAGTTTTTCAGTTCGGACTCTTTCCAGGTCTATGGACATGACGTCTTTAGGGACAAGTGGCTTTGAAATGCCTCAAGAAGCATTGGCTGGTATTCAGACCTTTGAAATTTGGACACACTCCTCTAGTGGACAAGCTGACAAGTTCAGATTTAAGACAACAAAACTGATGAAGGCAAGAAATTAAACGATTGAAACCAGACATATTATAAGTATCCTACAACCCTCCTCCCATTTAGAAAGTAAGCCAGACATTCACCTGTCCCACCTTCCCCTTGGACTCTGTAAAAAATGACCTTGGGTTTGCCAACATCAAATTGCTGAATTGACCTGATGTTTGGTCCAGACAGTTTAAGATTTTGCAGTTGAAAGTATTTGGTTTCTGTTTTGGTTTTTCTGTAAAATTCAGCTGTAAAAACAAAAAGGAATGCAAAATGTGGAGACAAAAATTACTCTTTGAAGCGTTTCAGAAGGACTCACAAATTCTTGAAGCTGAATCAAAAATGTGCATTTTCTGTTTTTTGGGGCCTTCTCCTTTGTCCATGATTTTCCGAATTTTTGGAAGAAAATTAATGTTGAAATCAAACTGTACATTTTCAATTTTCAAAGGGCTTTCAGATTTGTCCAGGATTTTCCAAATGTTGAGAGGAAAATGACAGTAAAAAGCATTTCTGCCCAACTCACAATTTCTTGTAGCAAAATCAAAAATGTTCATTTTTTATTTTTTGTGGGGTTTTCACCTTTGTCCATCATTTTCAATTCTTAACGTTGGAAAGGCTCCCCACTTTTGTCCATGATATTATGTTACTGCAATTAAAAAGGCTCCAAATAAATTCGACCCTTTCAAATCAAGTTGACTTTGTTTTCTTATGTCCACCAGACAGTTCTGACAGACAAAAAACAAATTGAATTTGCAAAGAACTTTTGAACTCTATTCCAAGAAGGCATCAAACCAGGCCTTTCCAAATATGTGGAGAGGTAGCTTGAGACAAAGCCAAGCAGTCCAGACTGGACAGAACTTCCCCGTGGGACCACAAATGGGACGAAGGGCCAACCTGGACCAAAATTAAGTTCTTTCTGTCCAGCATACATGACCCATTCAATTGGACATTAGAGTAGATCTGAATTTTAGCAAAGATCTGGAGATTGAATCCTGGACAAAGACACAAAATATTGGTGTTGTCCAAACTGAAAATCTCCCCGGCTCTTTTCACATGGACCAAAACACAGCATTCCAGATGGAGCCACTCGGCCGGAAAGGAGCTTGTGGTTTTCTTGAGAAGACAAACGCTGTATCAAAACAATGGAATTCCCTGCAAAAAAGGTTTTTAGATGTCTTCAAATTTCTTTCAAAAGTTGTTTGTCCTTCTGCAGAGTACCTGGCAGCTGGGAGGCTTTTAGGCAATTGCCAATTTGCTCTATGTTTGTGTTTTTTGCAGAAGATGCGCTCTGTCCCAGAGGGAGGGGAGCAGTCTGAAATGTCCTCACAGGTATTGTTTTGATTGTAAGTCCAAATCATCACATTTCTCTTCAGTGTATTTGCAAAGGGTTCAATTGTTTTTGCAGTCCGCTTCGGGAGGGAAACCAGACAGTTACAAGAACCAATTGGTCACAGTTGAAATGTTGGAAACAAAACTGGACAGATTGCGGACCGATTTGAGAAAAGACATCAAGGTCCGTTTATTTTCATGTTCTGAACTCATCCCCAGACATTACAACCTTCATTCTAGTTGATCCTGACACCTTTTTATTTGTTTTGACAGGATGTTCTGATTGAGAAGTTTGACGACACTGTGACAGATTTGAAACTTTTTGTTCAGGAGGAGATCAAGGTATGTCCAGAAGTCAGCAGCATTTAGTTGGGCTTGATGTTAGACCTAATTTTACTGTAGAAATATTATTTCATTATTCTTTTGTGAACTTGAAGGATGCTGGACTGAAATACAACCAGCTGAGAAATCAGGAACTGAAGTCCATTGACGACATCTGTGGCACCTTGGTAGAAGGAACAAGGCGAACTTTGAAGGTTGGTTCTTGGGACACAAATTTTGGACAATGTCAAGCAACCTGATTTTTTGGACAACAATTATGTTTCTCAATCCCCTTTCAGAATGCTGCCCAGGAGGTGATGGCAGATTTGGATGGTTCCTTGGTGTCCATTCAAAACATTGTAACTCGTCTGTAGACATCAGTGGACAGGACATCCTGCATTCCCTGGACAAAACACCTGCAGGGACTTGGTCTTCTTAGTTTGAGATGTCCTGAATTCGTGATGTTTTATATTTGATTCAGTTGTTTCCGACCTCAGAGCTTTTGCTTATTTGGCTGCCATTAAAGTCTTTTCAAGATAAAAAGATGCATGTTACTCACTCTTTTTGACAAAACAAAAGAAAACTATCGAAACACAATTTCAAAAATTTTCGGTTTTGAAATCTGGATTTATTTTTGCAATACAGATGACATCAACTGTAATAGCAGGCAAAAATCTTGTTCAGGGGAGTTTGAGGCCGGCTTGGGACAGAGCTATGACCTTGGACATCTGCCTTGTATTGATTCTCTGTCGTTGTCTGGACCTGGTGTTTTGAGAGGGACCACTGCCTGAACACCCTTCTGAAGATGAGGTTGTGGAGGCTCCCTTGGTTTTAGGGGGTTTGGGATTGTTGGTGTTCATCTCTTTTTTCAAATTGGCCCACCTGAACTTGTCCTTTGATTGGATTTTGGCCAGATCTCCCCTGGACACAAAATTTATCAGGGACAATCGCTGAGCATCAGTTCCACCCAGCTGACCAAAAGGCAGATTCCATTGGTTTTCCATTTCATTTTTAAACATGGTTTCAAAAGAAGCTTTAGGATGGTGTTGAAAATAAGATTCTTGAAATTTAACATGACCAAAAATCACTTCTGGAGTTCTTCCGCTGAGCTTCCTGGTTCCCCCATTGCTGGACACTGGAATTACAGTCAGTGTTTTGTAGTCCTGGTCAGTCAGACGTTTGCCAGCAGCAACATTCTGTTCCACTTGGGCAGCAAAGACTTTCCATGCCTCCAAGTCCTGGTCTTGGGGAAGGACACTCTCAGCAATCTGTGCAACAAAAGAAACAAAAGTAGGGTCCATCACATAAAAATCAGACAGCCTTTTGGTAACCATCTCAGCAGTGAACAAAGGAGCAGCTTGCAAAAACATGAACAAACAGGCAGGTGGCAGCTCAGAAAACGGTTGTCCAGTTACAAGTCTTTTGACTGAGGCCCAGGTGCTTCTGCTTCAATTTCATTTCTTTGTGGAGTATTATTTGCACTACTCACCCCAATCAAGGACAGGCATTCTAGGGCAGGATTGAAAGCAGAGCCATTGTCCAAAAATTTCCGGATGGAGGCTGTTTTGGTGTCCAACAAAGCAAGCATTTGTTTGGACAGGGTTCGGGTTTTCCTGGTCTTCTCAGTGGAGAAGTCCGGGCTGGACACCTTCAGTCCAGTGCTTATGATTTCCTGAAGTGAGAAAAATGCATACTGAGATTATTTCCCCATTCAATTAAAAGTTTGTATGACTGACTTCCTGAAGTTTGGTCCAAAGAAATTTACTGAGGTTTTGTCCACCGCAATTGTCCACTGCAATTGAAAAGAGCCCCCAAGCCCATGTTGGACAATTTGTTATTTGGACGGATGGTTGGACAATGTAATGACTTGAAAACAAACCTGGTTGATTGCTCGGTCCATGTTGCAAAAGCATCCTTTTATGTTGCCCAAATCCAGGTATCTGGGATCCTTGTGCATGTTACTGTACAGAACTTGTCCATTTTTTGAGTCAATCCTCAAGCGAAAGGTGTGGTCTGAACTTTGCTTGAATTTTATAACTACAAGAACTGTGATGTGTTTGTACCCATTCACTGGATCAAATGGGAAGAAATTCATTTTAGTGAAACCCCACAGAAGCTCAAATATGTCCATCAAGGTCTTCTCTGTGCTGGGAGGGAAATGCAGCTCGCAACGCTGGTCCACCATGGCCTGCCCCAGAAATTTATCTCCCACATTTTTCCGCAACGGATTTTGTTTCAAAGTCTCTGAAGCCTTCAAAACTCTTCCTGTAGCAGCCTTGTGTTCAGTGGTGTTGATGCACAGCATTTCCATGTGTCCATCATTGATCCATTTCCTCCACTTTTCCATCTGTGATTTCTGGGAGTAGCTGTCCTGAGACAGCTTGTCCAGGAACACTGAGTGCCATTCCGCACTTTCCACAAAAATACCCAACAGGCCAAAAACAAGAAGGATCAATTGTATTTTCATTTCTGCCCCCACAGGTTTCCTTTCAAACATGAAATGGTGCACGTTTTCATCTATGGGACAGAAGTCTTGTCTGGACTTAGCCCCTCCCACTGGGCCTGTTGAAGTGGGTTCAAGAACCCACTTCCCACTGCCTGTCATTTGTAAAGGAGAGAAATACAAAGATAAGAGATATGAGAAATGTATTTGTTATTTCTTCTGTTTGTTCAGGTTGGCATGAAAAAACACTAAGATATTTTTCAAGGATACAATGTCCAAATTTCAACTTTGGTGTGTAGTGGACCAAGACATGGACAATTTTATGTCCGTCCTGTTTTGGACCAAAAAAATGGACAAACTCCTGCTCCCTGATGTTGGGGAGCTGGACGTGGACAGAGAAACACCTCAGATCTCAATGAATACTGAAAGACAATAATATCCAGAAGGTTCATGATCTGGACAGCCAAAATTGCAGTCCAGTGTCAAAAATAACAGGGCCACAAAGTCCAAGAGGGCAAATTGTTCTCTTCTTTATTTTTGCAAGCTCAAAACAGTTGGCAGATGAACAAGTACAAACGAAACTCAAGTGAAAAATTGACTGACTTTACTGTTCCACGAGTGGCACTTTGGCTTTGCTGGAAATAAGCTTGCTGTGCAAGTGAAATGCTTTCTCCAAAAGAATGGAGAAAGGTCTTTGACCGGAGGGAGATCTTTCACTGTCTTCCTTCCTCACCAGTTCCTCCTGCAACTGACCAAACTCCCATTCTGAGCACAATCCTTTCTTTTTGGCCAGGTCCCCAATGGTTTTTAATTTCTGTGCTGTCCAACATATCCTGATTCGCTCCTGGTGAAGCTGGACAGGAGTAGGCCCCACACTGTCCAGGTTTTGGAGGGCCGATCTGATGAGGGTGTGGGCCTCGGACAGTTCTGTTCTCAGCCATTCCTCCAGGGTGTTCTTTGTGAAAGGTGCTTGTTGCATAGCCACTGAAAAAAAGAGCATCAAAGTTATTTCCAAGGGTTGAGAGGGGTGTCCTGAATGGACATCTGGAAACAGCAATCAGAAGCTGGTTGAGCCGAGCTGGGAGGGTGGACCGGTTTGAAAGGCTGTCCTGACTGGACCATTTGAAATCTGGACATGGGCTCGGCATTTTTTTAAAGTTTAGTTTCTCTATTTTTCAGAAGTCCTGTCCTGCAGCCGTCAAGGGCCTTCCGTTTGGACTAAGAAGCCTTCAATTTTGCCAAAAACACCCAAAGTGGACATGTCATGGTGGACACACTCTTCTTGGTCCTCTCGAAATACACAAAATATTTCAAACTGGGGTCTTTTGAAGAAACAGATGGACCCTGATAGCAATCAAGATATCCTAATCTTTAATGTACATGATCGAATTGCATTAAATTTTCCTGAATTGTGGCCAAAATCTGCTTCAAGTGTCAATGTTTACAAAGGTCAAAAGGCGTATGTCATACCTGGTTTGTGTCTTCTTTGAATTGTTCTGTTTCTGTGTGCTGATCTAGCTCTCAAATGATGTGAATAATTCCAAATAAATATGTTGAGGTTATTGAACAGTAGTTTTGTCATTGTTTGCGTTTTTTATCAATAAACAAAGCAACTGTTAAGACTGCTTTGCTTTCTGGACCAAAATTTGAAAGATGGCGCCGATCCTGGACAAATAAATACCACGTGACTCTGAGAACCAATCAGAAGACAGCTAGCAAAAAGAGTTGGTCCAGGTATGCAATTAAAATGGTCATCCGTCCAGAAAATTAGCAACTCTAATTGCACAAATGAGCATCTCTTCCAACAATAGACGGTATGAATTCAGTTAAGATGTAACGCTTGCAAGTTCTGTCTGACCTTTACCAGTGAATATATTCCCAATTACGCTGATTTGTCCACAAAAAACCTGTTTGTCCAGGAATACATGCTGGACCAGATTTTTCCCGCCCCCTCCACACCTTTTTTACATCAAGATTTTTGCTTATCTGACACATAACATGTGGGATCCTGCTTCTCTCTCAACATGAAATTCTATTATTCAATTATCAGATTCAAATTGCAAACATCTGGGGGTTAATTGGGGTCCTCTGGTCTTTTGGCCCTTCCTTGTCCAACCCTCCCTCCCTTGTCCAGTTGGGATCCCCTCTTTCTCCCCCTATCTAACCTTCCCCAATTGTCTTCTTCACAGAAGCTTCTCTGTCCTGAGTCTCCTGAACCAGTTGAATGATGATGGGCTGGACAATCAGCTGGATACGGTTGAGGATCAAAGGGACAAGGAGCAAAGCACCCAAAAGGCCCCAAGGTGAGGCTGTTTATTGAATCAAGGTCCCAGTGAAAAAGGATGGATTTTTGTGTCCCAACCCTTGTGTCCAATATTGATCAAACCTTTTCAGGAATGGACCTTCAAACGCAGGGACAAAGCCCTCACAGACAGATCAGACAGATCAAGGGAGGACTGGACCACCTGGTGCTGATGACAAGTGAGGAAACCCAATCATCCCAAATTTGTGCATATTGCCAGGTGATCAGTGTCAGCCCTCCTCTTTCAGTCCATTGGTTTTGGTGCCAGGAACCACAAACGTCTCATCGAGCCCAGTGGCCCAGAAAGGGGACCTCGTCCCAGGGCCCCTGCTGTCCAGGGAGCTGCAACTCAATCCACACCCGTCCAAGTGTCCATCGCCTTGGTAATTTCAGTTTCACCTTGTCATTGTGCTGCTAAACCATCTGCTTTAAATAAAAGTGTCCAATATTTCAGCATCAACAATTCTGGGGACAAACCAGCTGAGTCCAAAGTTCGAGCTGATGTGGACAAACTAACAGACAAATTCAATGAACCAGAATTGGCCAAAAGCAAGGATGGGGAGAAGGACAATTTGATCGAGTAAGAGTACAAACAAACTGAAGACTTTATTAGAAAAAGATTACCAAACTTGTAGACCCTGCTGCTTAACTAAAACATTTTTCTCTTTTGCCAGGGAGTCTGAGACTTTCCCTCAACCAACACATCTGGAGGAAGCTGAGGACTTTGAACACCTGGACCAAGACAGCAGCTTTGATTTGTTACTAAGGTGATTGGACCAAAATGAAAACAGTTCAAATTAGATTTGGACAAGGTTTCTTCCTTTCTCTGGCCCAGAGCAAGAATCAGTAAATTTTTTTTCAGAGAGCCTGGGTGTTCACAAAAGGGTGGCCAGGGGTCTGAATTGAAATTGGATCTTCAAGTTTCCACTGATGAAGGGTTGAAAACTCCCAGGTGCCAATTGTTATGTCATTATTTTTGCAATTATTGTTTCTTTTTCTGTTGTTGGTGGCCCCTGAAGTTTCACTTGTCCACTTTAACCTTTTAGTCCTGTCCAACTGAAACCCCGTCCACGTCGAACAAGATCCCTGCCGTCCAGGACTGAAAGCACACCAAAATCCAATTCGTCCTCAGGGTGAGGCAATCTCTCAAAACTGTTCAAAAAAATGTCTCTTGATCATTTTATGAACAATATTGAAAAGTGACATGTCTTTTCTAGGGGGAGGTCCAGAACCATTTTTTCCCCCCCAGCTTCGTCAAGGCCACAGAGAAGGTTTGCTTCCTGCACCCCAAACAGGTGGGTTTTTTCATCATTTGTCCAAAAGTGTTCTAATTATTTCACCTGAACCCTGAGCTGGCATCATTTATGACTTAAAAGTGTTCATTGCTTGGACATTTTCAGAAAGTCCCAAAACAGAGATGGAGGCCCCCAGGGCACCTTTGACAGGGATGGTTTCAAGACTCCTGTGGGTCCAGCACAGTAAGTATTTGTTATTGGTCTCAATCATTCTGCCAGAAATTTTTGTGGCCCCCTTTCCATCATTGTTTTTGTTGTCTCCCCAAGATCTGTGTCCAATCGGCCCTCCCCTGTCACCTTTGTAAACAGTCCACAGGTCACTCCAGTGTCTGGGTGAGTTGGAGGCTGACATGAGTTGCAATGTTAATTTTAAAAGTTCATGTTATTGTGTTCAGAGACATCCAACAATGAATGAAAATTATTTTGTGTCAGTTCAGGCTCCATTTGATCCCAAAACTATTTTTTTCAACTTGCAGAAACCGAAGCCAAGTCAAGTCCCCATTTTTGAGTCCAACCATCACTTTGGAGGACAACACCATTCTATGGTAAGTGGACTTTTCCTTTTTGGGGACCTTTGCACCTAGCTAGAAAGCACCTCAGTTGTACTTTTCACACAAAATTCCTGCAGTTTCACCTGGCTTTGGTTCTTGGCTTTTCTTTGGATTTATTTTTTCCACAGTCAAGGGGATGACAATGGCATTCTGAACAGTCTGAAAACGAAACTGGAGGAAGAAGCCAAGGCTTTGGAGAAAAGAGCTCGAAATACTGAAAGCCAGCGAAGATGCAGAGAAAGGAAATCCTTGGCTGAAAAGATTCACATAAATGAAAAAAACAAGGAGCGAAACAAGATGAAACGGAGGAAGAAAAAAGAAGAAACAGACAGAGCCAACACAACCACCCCCCTGAAAGACCGAGAAAGGGACAGAAAACGGGCTCAACGAATTGGACAATCTGTTTCCAGTATTTTTGAGACCAAGTCCCCCAAAACTGAACTTCGACTAGTAAACAATCTGGGTACCTACTTGGTCAACAAAAGCAGAAAACGCCTGGGTGTGAGCCCAAGGAAACCCAAAAGAAAGCCCCCTAATTCAAACTGCTTTTCATGGACAGGGGATCATGTGGAGCCATTGGACAATGAACCACAGTGGGATGTTGAAGTCAGGACGGCCATATGGAAACAACTGTTTGAAATCAAAATGGACAAGTCCAGAGGAAGATATTTGTCCATGGATTCAAGGATAAGGGATTTAAAAAATCAATACGGTTGTGGACAAGCCCAGATTGCCAGGCTGGCTGGAGTGCGACCATCCTTTGTCCACCAATTGTGCAGAAGTCGGGCCAAATCTCATCCGGACTACAAGGGGCCACAAAATATCCCCAGCTCTCATTACAGGCTGACAGAAGATGACAAAGAATTCATAGATGCATTCTATAGAAGAGCTGGCATCTCCATGCAGCTTCCCTTTCGAAAACTGAAGGACAAAATTTTCATGTGCCGCACCATTCGAGACGCTTACATCAAGTACAGTACCTATTGCTCTGAGAAAGAAAAAGTACCAGTGTCCTTTGTGTCTTTCTCCAGACACCGACCCCAGGAGACCCGTCTCCAGAGATCAGTCCCCATGTTGGGCTGTGGCTGCATGCCCTGTATCAACCTGGGGGACATGGCCAAATACCTTATTTCGTCAGGAATACAGGGTCTCAGCAAACGGAACACAAAGAACATAGTTTTGACATTGTGTCCTCCTGAAGAGGGAAAACCAAACGAACTGTCCACAAATCTGTATGAATACAACATGAAATGCATCAAACGGACCTGCAAAGAATGTGGGGTGGACAAATTACTGGATCATCTTGGACAGCAGAACAAGGACCCAGACTGGACAAAAATGACAAAATTCGACCTGTGGACAAGGGTGAAAAAGAAAATAGAAAACAATTCCAAACCAAAAGGGGTGCTTCAACACATCTGTTATGAGGAAACCCTGGGAAATCTCAGGGACAGGCTGAAGGAAGCTTTGGTGGAGGCTCCTCTGCACCGCTTCTTAACTGAATGGCAGCACGATCAGTTTGAAGCTCAAAAAGAATCTCTTTGGCAGGGGGATGTCATCATGGTGTGTGACTTCGGGACAAACTTTTCCTGCAAGGAGTGGGTGGAGCCCCATTCTAAGTTTTGGGCCCGAGCCTCAGTCACAGTTTTCAATGCAGTGCTCTATTTCAAGTGCCCCCAAGGTTGCGGTCAAACAGTTGTGGATGAGATTGTTGTGTGTTCTGACGACACAAAGCACGATTTCGCAGCTGTAGAAGCCTTCCAAGATCGAATTCTGCAACATTTGGAAGAGAAAGAAGTCCCTGTGAAAAGGCTCATTGTGTATTCAGACAACTGTGCTGGACAATTTAAGTCCCTCAGGACAAATTTCATGTTGTCCAAGAGAGATTTTCCTGTCATCCACAATTTTTTTTGTGCCAATCATGGAAAAAGTGCAGCAGATGGTGTTGGAGGCAGATGCATGCAGGCCTTGGAGAGGGCCATAAAGACAAATTCGGCTGATGTCCAGGACGCCTTCTCTGTGGCCGAATACATGGAACTCACCTACGGAACTGACAAGAAGTCCAAATTGGGGTCAGAAAATCAAAAAGGAAGTTCAAGACAGGTCACCCCAGAAGAAAAGTCAGCCATCTGGCAATTTTTCAAGTCAGACCAGGTCTCTCATCCCCGGGCATCCTTGCGAGTGCTGAACCAGTCTCAAAAGAAGACTTTTGCTTTTTACCAACAACAGTGTGCCAATCAGGGAGAGGAGACGAAATTGTCCATTCAGAGTTTCTTCCGTTTGATGCCCACTGATGTTGTTTCGGGCCACCTGAGGACAAGGCAGATTGTTGAGCCCACAGATCTCCTGGAGGACCAAGTTACCCCTGAAGAAAAATCTGCTGTGGAAGCCTTCTTCAAGTCCAATTGTGTGTCAAAAGAATGGGGAGGCCTCAGGTGTCTTCATGTGAGCAGGGAAGAGGCCTACCAAATGTTCCTGGACCAATGCAAAGAGAAAGGCATGAGCAAAACATTGTCCAGCAACATGGTCTTCCGACTGAAACCAGCTTCAGTCCTTCTGAGACAAGATCTTCCAAGGGAGGGAACCCAGTTGAAGCAGGACACAAAGCTTTTTTCAGAGCCAGAACACAACCAAAACAAGGCGGTTTTGTCCACAGGTACCAGTTCCAAGATGTGCAGCCACAGACAGCGACACTTCTTTTGTGTCAACGAAATAAGTAGAGACCAGGACACCTCTGAGGCACGAAGCATTGTGGGCATGAGGAGTATCCATTCCATCCGAAACACAGGAACCGAAGGAATCATAGAAGTCCGGGAATTCACCTGCTGTTGTCCGTTTTGCATGGAAGGGGAAGGAGAAGAGTGTCAGAATGAAAAATGGGTGGCAAAATTCAACAGAGTGAGGATTTCAGACCAGGCCCCAAAAGAAATTTCCAAAACCAAGAATGTCTTCTGGAACCAGGATTCTGTGGATTTGACCCAAAAGCCATGGAAAACCCGGACACAGCGACAACAAAGTTGTGCTCCTCTTTCCCAGATTTCTGAATCGGCAAAAGAGCAAGTTCCAGTTCCGAAAAAGGATCTGAGGCTCTCTCAGCACAAAACTGTTCACACAAAAGTTATCCAGAAAACCAACACCAAAAAAAGGACAGCTCCACCCACCTCAAGTTCTTCTGAATCGGATTCGGAGCAAGAAAAC
>JAAUYI010230646.1_pt1 | contig 13246 bp, 8 predicted proteins | sample 7278041 | NCBI WGS metagenome assembly JAAUYI01 (sample SAMN14350216, study PRJNA611818) | marine sediment metagenome | isolation source: surface marine sediment (0.6m) | place: French Polynesia: Moorea | collected 2018-08
CGAGATTCTCAAGATCGTCGACCGAACCGGCGAGCCGATCATCTATCCGGACGACCTCGAGGACGAGCTGCCCGAGGGCGAAGTGAAGTGGCTGGAGAGCTTGCGCGCCAACCTGATCGTGCCGGTGGTGAGCACTGACCATCGGCTGATCGGCCTGTTGATCCTGGGCAAGAAGGCCTCTGAGGAACCCTACATCGCTCACGATTTTGCCATCCTTCGATCGCTGGCCGGACAGATCGCCCTGGCCTACGAGAACATCGGGCTCCACGTGCAGGTCCACGAGCAGGACCGAGTTCAGCGCGAGGTGTTGGAGCGATTCGAAGAGGCGGAAATCTACCTGGTCAAGGAATGCCCGGTGTGCGGCAGGTGCTACGACTCGAACGTCGAGCAGTGTGACGAGGATGGTACGCCCCTGGCCTTGACTTTGCCGGTCGAGCGCACCATCGAGGGTCGATACCGACTCGACCGTGTGCTGGGCAAGGGCGGCGTCGCGATTGTTTACAAGGCGCTCGATCAGCGTCTCAACCGAATCGTCGCGGTCAAGGTGCTGGCCCGTTCGGTAATGGACTCTTCCGACGCCTCGCGTCGCTTCGAGCGCGAGGCGCGGATGCTGGCCAAGCTCGCCCACCCACGGATCGTGACGATTCACGATTTCGGCAAGACCCAGCGCGGATGCGCGTTCCTGGTGATGGAATACCTCGAGGGTTTTACCCTCGGTCGACGCCTGCGAAAGCAAGGCCCCTACCGGCCGGAGGTGGCGGCTCTGCTCTTCGACCAGATCCTCGACGGCCTGGGGGCGGCCCACCGGACGGGGGTGGTCCACCGTGACCTGAAGCCGGACAACGTGTTGATCGCCGAGGATCCGGAAGGCGACGGGCGTTCGGTCAAGCTGCTCGACTTCGGTCTCGCCAAGTTCCACCCGGCGTCCGGTGTCGAGAACACCAACCTCACTCTGCCGGGTTTCGTGATCGGCACCCTGGCTTACATGGCGCCTGAACAGCTGGGCGGTCGCGAGGCCGACGAGCGCTCGGATCTTTTCGCGGTCGGGGTGATGGTGTACGAAGCGCTCGCCGGGCGCAAGCCGTTCAAAGGACGCACGCCGGCTCAGGTCCTGGATTCGATGCGCGCGACCAAGGTCACGTTGTCCGGAGAGTCGCGGGCAGTCAAGAAGCTGAACAGCGTCATCCAGCGCTGTCTCGCCGAAGAGTCCGCGGATCGATTCGGTTCGGTCGGTGAGCTACGCAAGGCGTTGATCCCGGCGATCGAGGCCTGTCCGCCGTTCGAGGAAGCCAGCCGTAAACCCAGATCCTCGAAGCGGAGTCGGCGTCGCTCTTGAGCGGCAGCTTTCTAGACGCCGTACCGCCGGCCGATATCGTAGCGATGGCGACAATCGTCCGATAGGATGCGTACAGGAGTCTGCCATGAATCTACAAGTCAAAGATCTGATGACGACTGATCTAGTGACCGCCTCGCCCGACGACAGCGTCGCCGCGGTCCGCAACCTGATGTACCGGCACTGGGTGCGTCATATCCCGGTGGTCGACGACGACGGCGCCCTGGCCGGTCTCGTCACCTATCGCGATCTGCTGCGGCGGTCGCTGATCGAACGTTCGGATCGGCCGGTGTGGGTCGAGCAGGAAGAGCTCGAGTCGATCGAGGCCGACACCGTCACCCAGCACATCGTCGACGAGGTGTCGCCCGACACCGAGATCAAGCAGGCCGGCGAGATGCTGCTGGAGTCCCGCAAGGGCTGTCTGGTGGTGGTCGAAGACGGTCGGCTGGTGGGCATGCTGTCGGAGGCCGATTTCGTCCGCCACGTGGTCGAGACGCTCGAATCGACGTCCGAGTCGAGCTCAGACGTCGAAGAAAGTTAGTTGGTCATTGGGACGCGTCGCTCGGACCCCTGCGGGCGGCTCTGCGCTGCTGACGAAAAACTGCAGAGGAGGGGTTGGGCACAGCTAGCTGACCGCTCATTCGAGCTTAATGGCAGGCTTTCGTCCGGTTCCTCCGGAACCAAACCGTGTTCCTCCGGGCGAAAACTGCAGAGGAGGGGTTGGGCCAAGGAAGTCAAGCCGCAAGGCTTGACTTTCTTGGGGCGGTGGCGAGTCCCCCGCGAATTACGATAGTCTGCCGCCTTCCCTCGCGGCCCCGCCCCCCTATAAGGACAGAACTATGAGCTCCTCGCAATCCAAGCCCAGGACGCCGGTCTATGCGCCGGCTGAAATCGAGACCCAGTGGCAGACCCACTGGGCCGAGAATCAACTCGACGAGTCGAACGTCGATCCGTCGCGGCCCAAGCACTATGCCCTGACCATGCTGCCCTATCCCTCGGGGGATCTGCACATCGGCCACTGGTACGCCATGGCGCCGTCGGACGCCCGGGCGCGCTTCAAGCGCATGCAGGGCTACAACGTGCTGTTCCCGATGGGCTTCGACGGCTTCGGCCTGCCGGCTGAGAACGCGGCGATCCGCCACAAGATCCATCCCAAGGAGTGGACCTTCGCCAACATCGACCGCATGCGCGGCCAGCTCAAGCGCATGGGCATGATGATCGACTGGCGCCGGGACACCGCGTCGTGCGACGAGGAGTACTACCGCTGGACCGAGTGGTACTTCCTGCAGTTGCTCGAGCACGGCCACGCCTACCGCAAGATGTCGCCGGTCGACTGGTGCCCGAGCTGCAACACCACCCTGGCGCGCGAGCAGGTGTGGGGCGACGATCGCCGCTGCGAGCGCTGTCAGACCCAGGTGATCAAGAAAGATCTCGAACAGTGGTTTTTCAGGACGACTGACTACGCCGAGGAGTTGCTCGACTTCTCCGGGATCGACTGGCCGGACAAGGTTCGCACGCTGCAGACCAACTGGATCGGTCGCTCCAAGGGCGCCGACGTGGTTTTCAAAACGGTCCCCCCCGAGGGGGGACAAAACCGTGACTTGGATGACGAGCTCGAAGTCTTCACCACTCGGCCCGACACTCTGTGGGGTGCCACCTTCATGGTCCTGGCCCCCGAGCATCCGTTGGTCGGCAAGCTCACGACCGCGGATCAGAAGTCGGCGGTCGAGGCTTACGTCGAGCAGGCCCAGCGCCAGTCCGACATCCAGCGTGAGGCGGCGGACAAAGAGAAGACCGGCGTCTTCACCGGCGGCTACGCGATCAACCCGGTCAACGACGAAAGGGTGCCGATCTGGATCGCCGACTACGTGTTGATGAGTTACGGTACCGGCGCGATCATGGCGGTGCCGGCCCACGATCAGCGCGACTTCGAGTTCGCGCGCAAGTATGATCTCGAGGTGCGGCCGGTGATCCAGCCCGAAGGCTCGGAGCCGCTCGACGGCGCGACCATGGAGAACGCGGCGGTCGAGCCCGGCACGATGATCAACTCCGGCCCGCTCAACGGCACCCCGACCGAGAGCTCGGTGGCGCGGGTGATCGAGCACCTGGAAGCGCGCGGCACCGGCCGCGGCGCGGTCAGCTACCGTTTGCGCGACTGGCTGATCTCGCGCCAGCGCTACTGGGGCTCGCCGATTCCGATCATCTACTGCGACGACTGCGGCACCGTGCCGGTGCCGGAGGAAGACCTGCCGGTGCTTTTGCCCGAGGACGTCGAGTGGCAGCCGACCGGCGAGAGCCCGCTCAAGCTGCATCCCACCTGGAAGCACGTCGACTGCCCGAGCTGCGGCGGCGAGGCCGAGCGCGAGACCGACACCATGGACACCTTCATGTGTTCGTCCTGGTATCACCTGCGTTATCTCAGCCCGCACTACGCCGAGGGGCCCTTCGACCCGGAGGAGTACGACTACTGGATGCCGGTCGACACCTACACCGGCGGCATCGAGCACGCCACCATGCACTTGATCTACACCCGCTTCTTTCACAAGGCGGGGCGCGACATGGGCATCATGAAGGGCGATGAGCCGATGCTCCAGCTGCGCAACCAGGGCATCATCCTGGGCGAGGACTCGGAAAAGATGTCCAAGAGCCGCGGCAACGTGGTGGCGCCGGACGACCTGGTAGATCACTACGGCACCGACACCGTGCGCGCCTTCCTGATGTTCTTCGCCCGCTGGGAGCAGGGCGGGCCGTGGAACAGTCGCGGCATCGAAGGCGCGGCCCGCTGGCTCAAGCGAGTCTGGAGCCTGTTCAATGAAGAGGTCGAAGACGGCGCCGGCGGCGCGGCCGTCGAGCGGAATCTACGCCGCAAAGTCCACCAGACCGTGCGCCAGGTGACCAGCGACTTCGAGCGATTCCAGTTCAACACCCTGATCGCCGCGTTGATGGAGCTCCTGAACGAGATGGTCCAGGCCCGGACCGACGGTGCCGTCGGCACAGACGCTTGGCGCGAGGCCCAGGACATCTATCTGCGTTTGCTGGCGCCGGTGGCGCCGCATATCGCCGAGGAGCTCTGGCAGCGGCTGGGCAAGCCCTACTCCGTGCACCTAGAGAGCTGGCCGGAGCTCGATGAGGAAGCCGCAAAAGTCGAGAGCATTACCCTGATCGTGCAGGTCAACGGCAAGTTGCGTGACCGTATCGAAGTCGAGGCGGGCATCGACGATGAGAAGGCGAAAGAGCTGGCGCTGGCGTCCGAGGGTGCCAGTCGCTTCACCGACGGCAAAGAGATCAAGAAGGTGATTGTCGTCAAGGGCCGGCTGGTGAATATCGTGGCGGTGTGAAAACGACGTCTTGTGTGGGAAGAGCCCCTTCAGTGGCGACATCCCACCGAAGATTTTGCAGAGTGGCGTTGGTCGGCGCGTGGTCCAACCGATCCTTTGAGTGGGAACCATTGGATGTCGCGATATCCAACGGCTCTTTTGCGAACGACCCGTTGTATGTTGCGGCATCCAACGGGTCAATCGAGATCTGAGTCGTTGGATGTGGCTGTATCCAACGGCTCCTTCGGGGCTTTTCTATCTCTGTCGGCTGCGCTGGGCTCTTCCAGGCTCTCGCTCCAGGCATCGCTCCAGACGCCGAACTCCGGATCTTCCCGGTCGAAATCCGCGATCTCTCCCTGTGCTGCCTTCTGCCGTCGATGTTCGGCGATCCGCCGGGCGCTTTCCCGCCGTTTCTTCTCTTTGAGATACTGGTCAGCCCGGCGCCACATGTCCTGATAACGGCGGCCCTTGTCGCGGTTGCCACAGGTGTTGGCATCGCACCACACCCGGCGCCTGTTGCGATAGACGAAGAGTCGAAAGCAGCCTTGTGTGCCGCATTGTCGAATCTTGCGATGTTTGTCAGAGGTCAAAAGGTCCGCCGCCGACTGGGCGATCGGCCATAGCATGCGGTCGAGAGACTCAGTCTCTTTTTGCCAGAGCCAGCCGAAACCGTCGGCTTCGACCGCCACCTGTCGCACCTCGAGCCGGCGGTTGAGGATCTCCAGATCAGAGGCCTCGGGTTCCTGCCTCAGCGCCACGTGGGTGAAGAGGCCCAGCAGCGCTTCGCGTAGCTCGATCGCCTGGTCCAGAGCCGCGGCCGCCTGCTGAGGTCGCGCTGCCGCGCCCCGTAGCAGCTCTTTGCCGTCGGCAGCCTTCAGGGTGCCCATCCTCTGCGCCCAGTTCACCAGCCAGCCGTAGCTCGGCGCCGGCGGCAGGACACGGCGATCCCGCCGCCGATCGTCGCGCGTCGGCGCGCCTGTGTTGGCGAATGCCAGACTCAATGAGCCGGCAATCTCGAGCTCACGAGCTGTCGTTGTCTTCGACGAGGCGGACAATTAGAGCGTTCCGCTAACCGCCATCTGAAAGCCCTTGGCCGTCACCGAGACCTCTGATCCCGGCGGGATCGGCCAGCCTTCGAGCTTGAGCCAGCCGACGTTGACCGACTCGTGGGGGCCGAGGGTGGGCATGACGTACTGCTTGGTCTCGCCTTCCGGGCTCTTGATGCTCACGATGACGTCGTGCAGGTGCTCATCCGAGGTATTGGTGAGGCTGATCACGATGCCCTGGCCGACCGCCGATTCTTTCTTGCCAATCGAGATCGGAGGCTTGAGGGCACAGGCAGCGACAACGAGGGCCAGACAGACGATGGCGACGATTCGGGCTGGTGATCTCACGGGGCGTCCTTTCAGGGTGATTCTAGCTGCGGCAGCCTATCACCGCGTTCACGGAGGGAGTTTCTACGAGAGGCATCGTCGCCAGCGTCTGTTGTTTTCGGATCGTTGAATGCACTGGCATCGCGGCCATCCAGCGTAACTGCAGTTGACAAGATGGTATTGAATGAGACATATTTGTCTCGTTAGTTGGGAGTGAGGTCCTCTGACGCCAGGGTCCAACGCCTCGTCGCCACGAGTTGGTGCTCCAAGCCCAGCACTCGGACATGGGTCAAGAGCTCAATCGGTCCAACCTGGGCGCTGAGATCGTCGACACCCTGGGAGATTCACGGCGCGCCGGCGCGTCCGCAGGAGAAGACATGATTGGTGATCACAAAAGCACCGATAAGGCTGCAGAAACGGCCGTGCCAGATCGGTGGCGCATCGGTGTTGTCCTGACTGCCTGGGCTGCCTTGATCTTAGGGGGCTGCGCTGGCATTCGGCTCGATACCGAGACGGCGGTAGAGAACCTCCGTCACGAACTGCCGCCCATCTGGGCCGGCGCGCCCGATGAGGCGCCTCTATCCAGAAGCCTTCTGGATCTGATCGACGACGAAGGTTTACGCCAGCTGGTCGCCGAGGCCGTGGCAGCCAATCCGGATTTTCGGGCAGCGTCCCGTCGACTGGCGGCATCGCATCGGCTCTTGCGAGAGACCGAAGCTCAGCGCTGGCCGTTCGTCGAGGCCCGGCACACCTACGATCGTAGCCATCAGGGGGGTGATCAACTGGTCGACCCCACGGCCCGGAGCCAGTATCAGGCTTCGCTCAGCGTTGTCTGGGAGATCGACGTCTGGCGGCGGCTGGCCGATCTCAACGACGAGAACGTCGCGTTGACCTACGCTCAGGCAGCTGACGTCGCGGCCGCCAAAGACGCCCTCGGCGCGCGGGTGATTCAGGGATGGGTTGCGGCGGTCTCTTTGCGGCAGGCGATCGCTATCGAGGAGGGGCGAGTCGGGGTTCTCGAGCGACTGCAGCAGACGATCAAGCGTCGCTATCGTCTGGGGCTCGGTAGCCTCGACGACTTGGCCGCCGCCCGCTCGAGCACCGAGCTTTCGCGCGCCACGGTCGCGGCGCTCCAGGGCGATCTCGAGGAGACCTTGCGGGGGCTGGAGTTGCTGCTCGGTCGTATGCCCCGTGCCGAGTTGCTGACGGCGGAGACCCTTCCCGCGGTGGCCAGCGTCGGAACTGGCTACCCGGCGGAAATGCTCACCCGGCGTCACGATGTCGCCGCCGCCCTGTGGCGACTCGAAGCCGCCGACGCGGCGGCTGCCGCGGCCGGGAAGGCGATGTTGCCGGGTCTGCGGCTGACCGGCGATCTGGCCCGCGGTGCGGGCTCTTTCTCAGACCTGTTCTCCTCGGGCTCGTTCTGGAGCGTGGTCGGCTCGCTGACTCAGCCGGTTTTCCAACGCGGCCGGCTGAAGGCCCGATCGGAGTCGCGTCGGCTCGAGCTGGAGGCCGCCTGGGAGGACTATCGCGCCGCGGTCCTGCGGGCCGTCGGCGAGGTCGGAGATGCCTTGGGACGCCAATATTCGCTGCTGCGTCAGCGGGATCATCTGGCCGTCGCGCTCGAGGAGTCGGCCCGCAATCTCCAGGTTTTCCAGGGACGGTATCGCCGGGGACTGTCGAGCATCCTCGAGTTGTTGCAGGCCGAGGATCAGGAAATGAACATCCGGCGCCAGGTCATCGTCGTCGCGGGTGAAGTTCTGAAAAATCGGATCACGCTGGCGCTGGCCCTGGGTGCCCGGCTCGAGGAGCCTGCAACATGAAGCGGCGGCAACGAATACGAAGCATCTCGCATTGGATCCTCGGCTCGCGCCGGATCCTGCTCCTGGGGGCGCTCGCTGTCCTGGTGGCGGTGGTCTGGTTCCTGATGCTGTTACCGCCTTTGGAACCTGGCGACGACCCTGCCAGTGAGGTGGCGCATGCGAGGACGGTCACCGTGATCACCACATCGGCTGCCGCGCACGCGGCTCAGGTATCGGGCCTCGCCGAGGTTCGGCCGCGCTGGGTTTCCACCCTCCGTGCTCTGGTGGACGGTGACTTGCTCGAGGTGTCGGCAGACCTTCAGCCCGGCGCCCGGGTCGCCGAGGAACAGGTCCTGGCAGTCATTGATCCGACGGCGTGGCAGGCCAACCTGGCCGCGGCCGAGAACCGGCTGAAATTGGCTGAGCTGAACCTGCTGCGCGAACAGCAGGAAGCCGTGGAGGCGCGCGAGAGCTGGCGCGAGTCCGGGCTGGCCGGAGAGCCTGCCTCGAGACTGGTGCTGCGCGAGCCACAGATCGAGGCTGCCAGGATGGAAGTCGAAGCCGCCTATGCCGCCCGTGACTGGGCTGTTCGACAGCTCGAGCACACCACGATCCGGGCGCCGTTCGCCGGTATCGTCGCGATTCGGCACGTCAGCCGGGGTGAGTCGATCCTGGCCGGTGAGCCGGTAGCCGAGATCTTCGCGACCCGTGTCTTCGAGCTGGCGTTCGAGGTTTCTGAGGCGCAGTGGCGCGCCTTGCCCGTCCCGGTCGTCGGCACCGCGGCTGATTTGGCGGATTCGGAGGGCTCCGGGCGTTGGCGCGCCACGGTCGCCCGCGTTGGCGGCTCCCTCGACCCGACCACACGGAATCGCGTGTTGCATCTGACGGTGGAGAATCCGCTGGTGGGCGAGTCGCCGCTGTTGCCGGGGTCGTTCGTACGGGTCCGGATCGGGGGCCGCCGAGCGCAGCGAACGCTCGAGCTGCCTGAAGGCGTGCTGACGCGCGGCGGGCAGGTATGGTTCGTCGACGGCGATGACACGCTCCGGCGCTTCGACACGGCGCCGCTATTCACCCGTCCCGGCCGCATCTACGTCCCGGAGCCGAGCTCCGCGCCGTCCTGGCGAATCGTCCGCTATCCGCTCGACAGCTTTATGGTCGGTCAGGCCGTGCGGCCGGTTGTGGAAGGCCCTGGCCAACCCAGGGAAAGTTGATCATGCATCAGCTCTCAGCCTGGTTCACCCGCAACCCGGTCGCCGCCAATCTCCTGATGGTGCTGATCCTGCTGGCAGGTTTTCTCACCCTGTCGGGCATGCGCATCGAAAGCTTTCCACGAATCCCGCCGCGCTCCATCACGATCAGCGTCGTCTACCCCGGTGCCACCGCCGCTCAGGTCGACGAAGGCGTTACGCAGAAGATCGAGCAGGCCCTGGAAGGTCTCTCGGGGGTCCGCCGTACCTATAGCGTGTCCGAAGAGGGTTTTGCTTCGGTCGTAGTCGAGAAGAACACCGGCTATGACCTGCAGCGTTTGCTCGAGGACAGCAAAACCCGAATCGACGGCATCGTCGGTTTTCCCGCCACCGCCGAGCGCCCATTCATCACCCGTGACGAGTTCTCCATTTTTGGTCTCATCGTGCAGGTGGCCGGCGAGGTCGACGAGCACACCCTGCAGCAGGCTGCCCGCCTGGTCGAGGAGGAGTTGCTCGCCCATCCCCGGATCTCGAAGCTGGAGATCTTCGGTAAACGCCCCTACGAAGTCTCTATCGAGGCAGACAACGCTCGACTCGAGGAGCACGGTCTATCTCTGGACGATCTGCGGCAAGCGGTAGCCGTCAACTCGCTGGACTACCGTGCCGGCACGCTCGAGAGCGGCGGTCAGAGGATCCTGCTACGCGCCGACGGCAAAGCGTTGCGCCATGAGGATTTTGCCGAGATCCCTTTGTTGACCCTGGCCGACGGCGGAGTGTTGCGGGTGCGCGACGTCGCCCGGGTGCGGGACGGATTCGAGGAACAGTTTGTGCGCGCGCGTTACAACGGCCGGCCTTCCGTGGGCATGGTGATCTACACGGACAACAAGAGCAATCTGTTGAGAGTTCGCCAGGCGGTCGACGAGGTCCTGGCAGACCTGCGACCGCAGCTGCCGGCCGCCGTACAGCTCGACGTCTGGGCCGACGCCAGCGAGTACATCCGGGATCGCCTGGACCTGCTGCGAAGCAACGCCTGGCAGGGTTTGCTGATCATCGTCGTGCTGCTGGCCCTCTTTCTCGACCTCAAGTTGGCGCTATGGGTGGCGTTAGGAATCCCCATTTCGATCGCCGGCACCCTGGCCCTGATGGGTGAGAGCTTCTTGAATCATTCGCTCAACGACATCACGACCTTCGGCCTGATCATCGTGCTCGGTATTCTGGTCGACGACGCCATCGTCGTCGGGGAGAGCATCCATGAGGCCTCACGGGGAGCGGTAGATCGCATTGGCGCGGCCATCTCCGGCGTCAACAGAGTCACTACGGCAACCGTCTTCGGCGCGATGACGACGATCGCTGCCTTCTTCCCTCTGCTGCTCATCGACAACGACATCGCTCGCATCTTCGCCGGCTTCTCCGTCGTGGTCATCGCCGCGGTCGTGGTGTCGCTGGTCGAAAGCAAGCTCATCTTGCCGGCGCATCTGGCGCATATCGTCCCTGCCACGGCGCGTGGCCCCGGGCGCGTCGCCAGGATCTGGGTAGGCCTTCGTGAGTCTGTCGATCGCGTGCTCAAGACTTTCGTGCGCGCGTTCTATCGACCGGCGCTGCGCTGGGTGATCTACCACCGCTATGCGGCGTTGACGCTGCTTCTGGCCCTGGCGGTCCTCGGCCTCGGCTTGATGGCCACCGGCAGAATCAAGATGGTCTTCTTTCCCGAAGTACCCGGTAACACGATTACCGTCCTTGTGGAGATGGACCAGAGCAGCCCCGAATCGTTGACCCGGCTGGGCGCGGATCGCCTCGAGCGGGCCGCGTCGGCGGTCAACCGCCTGCTGGTCGAAGAGCATGATCTGTCCTCGGCGCCGATCGTTAGGGTGATGGCGGTGGTGGCCGGTCGCCGGTCGATTGAAGCGTACGGCGAGCTGACGCGAGAGGCCATGGACCGCCTGGGCACCGTGGAGGTGCTCAACGCGTGGCGGCAAGAGGTCGGCGAGCTTGAGGGCGCGGACGATATCCGGTTCTCGGGTTCGTTCGAGACCGGCGGCGGCTTTGCTCTTCAGATTGTCGGGCGAGACGAGGCGATGCTAGGTCAGGCCGTCGAGGCGGTGTCCGAACGGCTAGCGATGGTGGCCGGGGTCCATGACGTACGCTCCGATCTCGACGGCGGCCAGCCCGAGATCCGCCTCCGGCTCAAACCCGAGGCTCGTCACCTCGGCTTCACGCTGGCCGACCTCGCCGCCCAGGTCGGTGATGGATTCGGCGGTTTCGAAGTCCAGCGGATGCAGCGGGCGGACGACGAAGTCAAAGTCTACGTTCGCTACCTGGAGGAGCGTCGCCACTCGCTGCACGAGATGTTGACCAGCAAGGTCATCACGCCGGTGGGTCGTTGGGTGACGCTGGAAAGCGTCGCCGAGCTCAAGTCGGGATACGGAAGCGGCGCGATTGTCCGCCGCGATGGGAAGCGGGCAGCGACCATCCAGGCCACGCTCGACAAGCGGGTGATCGGCGCGGCGGACGTCCTGAAAGCCATCGAGGAAAAACTCGCCGAGGTGCCGGAACGCTGGCCGGGTCTCGAGGTACGGCAAACCGGCGAGCTGGAGGAAATGGGTGAGGTGCAGGCGGGTATGCGCAAAGCCTTCGCCTTCATCGTCGTCCTGATTTTCGCGCTGCTGGCGATCCCGCTGCGCTCGTACTCGAAACCCCTGGTCATTATGTCGGTGGTCCCGTTCGCGTTTATCGGCGCGGCCTTCGGTCATCTGGTCATGGACTTGCCGCTCTCCATCCTGTCGTTCTTCGGCATGCTGGCGGCGACCGGCGTGGTGGTCAACGACAGCCTGGTCATGGTGTCGCGCTACAATCAGCTGCGCGACGACGGCATGCCGCTGTCCGAGGCATTGCTCGAAACAGGTTGCAGTCGATTCCGGGCCGTCTTTCTGACTACCGCGACCACCGTGAGCGGTCTCATGCCGCTGATGTTGGAGACTTCGGAGCAGGCGCAGTACCTCATTCCGGCCGCGGCTTCTCTGGCCTTCGCAGAGCTGTTGGCGACTCCCGTCGCGCTATTCTTGGTTCCGGTGATGCTGCATGTCCTGCACGACTTGGGTAACGCGCTCTCTGTCGGCTCCAGCGACAGAGCCATCGCACGGTGCGTTCCTGGTTGAAGAAACGGCAGACGTGAACGGATCATCCCAACCTCCAACGGAGAAGAAGGAGTCGCCATGACCCAGCCCAGAAACCGTCCCCGTCGCTCGGCGCGCGAGGCGTTGCTGGACGCCGCGGCCTCGGTGCTGGCACAGAATCCCGGCGCTTCGATGTCTGCCGTGGCAGAGGCCGCTGGTGCTGGCCGGGCGACGCTCTACAGGCATTTCCCGACCCGTGAGGCGCTGGTCCGAGATCTGGCGCTCGAGGCCATCGAGCGTACCGAAGCCGCGGTGGCGCCGATCATCGCGCAGGGACTGAGCAGTGAAGAGACGTTGCTCGGCATGCTCGAGGCGATCGTGCCGCTCGGTGACCGCTTCCATTTTCTGACCACCGAGCGAATCGAGGATGAGGAGGTCGCACAAGAGGTCCAGCGCCAGACTCGGGAAATGGAAGATTTTGTCGAAGAGGCCAAGAGAGACGGGCTGTTTGCTGCCGAGCTGCCGACGGCTTGGATCGTTGCCGCGATCGACGCCCTGATCTGGGCTGCCTGGGATACCGTGAGGAAAGGCACGGTCGCGCCACGGGATGCTGCTAAGCTGACATTCAGGACCCTGACACGGGGACTGGCGCCGGAGATCAAGTCGAGAAGACGCTGACGATCGGTTCAGACCGAGGCCTTCGACGCAGAGACTGCGTCAAGCATCCTGCCTACGGGCGTAGATGTGCGGGCGCTGGACTCCGGTTGCGGAGTCGCAGAGAAGTCGTTATGGTAGATCGGCAATGACATACCACCGCGCACTCCTTCCGCTTCTTCTTTCCGCGCCACCCTAGGCGAGGCAGGAGCGGAAGTGCATCTGAAACGGCCTCGCCTCGCGGCGAGGCCGTTTTGTTTTTGGCTGGCCGCGAAGCGAGGCATCCCGGAGGAAAACGATGATCGACATAGCTATACCTTCAGAAGAAGCCCCTAGGAATACCTACGACCCGGCGACGATCGAGCCCAAGTGGCAGGTCGCCTGGGAAGAACGCGGCACGTTTCGCACCCCGAGCGATCCGGACATACTGGCCACCCGGCCGAAGTACTACGTGCTGGACATGTTTC
>JAAUYI010236304.1_pt1 | contig 13245 bp, 8 predicted proteins | sample 7278041 | NCBI WGS metagenome assembly JAAUYI01 (sample SAMN14350216, study PRJNA611818) | marine sediment metagenome | isolation source: surface marine sediment (0.6m) | place: French Polynesia: Moorea | collected 2018-08
ATCCGCTTGCGGATCGCCTGAAGATCGAGCCGCTGCTCGAAGACCTTTTGGGACTGAACGATCAGGAGGCGGCACCTGAAATCCTGATTCTGCTATACCGCAAGTTGCTCGCAGAAGCGCTCGATTCGCTACCAACGAGTGTAGAGCGACTGATCATCGTCGCCGACGGCGGCCTCTACCATCTACCTTTCGCCTTGTTGAGACCCTCGCCTACTGTCCATGATTCACTGGCGGCACGCTACTACATCTCTCACGTCCCCTCCGCCACCCTTTGGCTTCGCTGGCGGCGCTCTCCAATAGACCCGGCCAAGAATTCGGCCCTTGTGCTAGCGGATCCTCAAATCCATCCCGAGAACGACGCCACCGATGCCAACGGTTTGGCGAGAAACGTCCCCCAAGCTCCCTTGCCCTATGCTCGGCGCGAAGGCCGCGCGATCATCCGCCGACTCAAGGGCGGGAGTCTATTGAGGTTGGGAGCGGAGGCGTCAGAACAGTTCCTCAAGACGCAGCCCTTGAGTTCCTATTCCATTCTGCACTTTGCCGCCCATGCCCGTGTCGCTCCCGGCAACCCAGGTCGCTCGGCGATTTTTCTCGCTCCGGGAAGCGCGGACGAAGATGGCTGGCTGCAGCCTCATGAAATCGTCCAACTGGATGTTTCGGATCGACTTGTGGTCCTTGGAGCCTGTGACAGTGTCGCTGGCGAACTATTGCGGGGCGAAGGATTGATGAGCCTAGCCCGGGCATTTTTCGAGGCCGGTGCTCGCGCAGTCGTCGGCAGCCGCCGGCCGCTTTTGGATCAGGAGGCAGAACAACTCTTCTCTGTTTTCTATCGCCATTTAGGTCATGGCCGCTCCGTCGGAGAGGCATTGACTTCAGCGCAACGAGATCGACTCGGGACGGGCGCGTCAGCTGAGGGTTGGGGTGGACTGTTAGTGCTCGGCGATGCCGGCCTGGTGCCTTTCCCAGGCGGCACCAAGCGCTCTCAATGGCTGGAATCAGTCCGGTGGATCCTGACAGTGTCCACGCTTGTCGCCTTCATCCTCTGGCGCCGGCGCGTCCGAAGGTATCCCGGGCTCCAGAAAAACAAAAGATCTTCAGGCACGAATCAAAAAGAGAGGAAAACACCATGAGCTCCGATGTCCTCAGACAAGCAATAGTTACCGGACTCCTAGTATTCCTATACGCCAGTCCCCGAGCCGGTGGTGAAACGCTGCCATTCGGCCAGCCGGGATTCCGCGCTCTTGGCGTTGACATTAGTGAAGACACAGGAGGTTGGAACGTCTCGGCAGCCGTAACTATGACATGCCCTGACGGCCAGTCGATCCAGAGTCTCTCCTACAATCTGCAACGGTCTGGAGATCCAAGGAAGCCGGCAGTTCCGGAGAGGCTAGAGCCTCTCGACAATATCGGCATTAACGAGCACACTCTGAATATGAGTTTCAGAGTTGATGGTAGTGCCACCTGCGACCAAGAAAGGCGTCTGCACTACGGCCTCATACTACAGGCCACGTGCCAATCAGAAAGCTCTAAGACAATCCACCATTTCGGAAAGGGATCCATCAACTTCACTGCAAAATGCGATGGCGATACTATTGGAGGTTTACATGACCCTACAATTCGGGTTGATGATGGAGGCGAGCCAGATATCAAACCCACTAATAGCGCGGGCATCTACACATCTTATGATATCGACCCCGGCGACAAGTTCGATATCGAGCCAGCGATCGGAATTCGCCTAGCTCTTGGTCTCAAGCGTAGCTTTTCTCTTGAGCTCGGAGCGAGTTTGGCGTCCTTCGAGCTCTCGGACAGTCCCGGATTGAGAGGCGATCTAGCGACAATAGACCTCCATCTGTCTCATGAATTCCCGGTCCACGACCGTTTCAGATTGAATGCCTTTGCGGGCCCGGGCTTGCGCCTGGCCCATCTTGAGAATGAGGCTGACAGTCTCGTGGAAAACCGAGAACAAATCGTCCCGGCTAGCTCACTCTCTCTGTCAGGCGGACTCGGTCTCGAATGGCTGATCGCAAACCGCTGGTCAATAGAACTTCGCCTTGTCGAGCGCTGGCTGGAAGATCCCTCTTATGAGGAATGGTCCACGGAAGGCCAACTCGGCATCTCCTATCATTTGGTTGGTCGCGATTGATACGAGCGCATCCCTGCGATCAATGGGGAGATCAGAATGAACCCTTCGTTCGAACTGCCAGGAAAGAGTAGAATGACCCTACCGAGCTCGAGCGAGAGGCCTCATGGTCGATCCCAAAAACGAAGTTACCAAACTCCTGCAGGAGTGGGCGGGCGGCGATCCGTCCGCTCTCGACCAACTGTTCCCAGCGATCTTGGAAGAGCTCCGAACGCTGGCCCGGTCGTTTCTCGCTCGCGAGCGCCAAGGTCATACGCTGCAGCCGACCGATCTGGTCGGCGAGCTCTTCGTTCGCCTCTTGGGCCGACGCCACGTACGGTGGCAAAACCGAGCTCAATTCTTCAAGAGCGCCTCGGAGCTGATGCGCTACATCCTGGTGGATCATGCGCGACGTCACCGCACCTACAAGCGAGGAGGTGACGTGCCGAAAGTCCCGCTCGACGACGCACCGACGGTGGCGGGCCTGCCCAACGTCGATTTCGCAGCACTCTATGACGCCCTCGACGCCCTGGAGCGTGAGGATGCTGAACGACGCCAACTCGTCGAGCTCAAGTTCTTTTTCGGCTGGACCCATCAAGAGATAGCCGACTATCTGGGAGTGTCAAAAGATACCGTCAAGCTGAGATGGGCCGCTTCCAAGGCTCGGCTCTATCGAGAACTGCAACAGGACTGAGGACGACTCCTTCTTCGTCGATCACCCGCCGCGTTATGGGATGAGCGAGTCTTACCGAACTGCCTGACTTTCGGCCACCTTGCAGGAGGTCATGATTTGCCTGTCGATCCGGAGCGAGTCGACAAACTCTTCTACCGGGCCCAAGAGATGCCTCAGGGCACCCGGGCCGCTTTCCTGGCTCAAGCCTGCGGTGAGGACGCCGAGCTTCGACGCGAGGTGCAGTCGCTTCTGAACACCATCGAAGACACCCGCGACGATTTCCTGGAACGACCGCTGCTCGCCGGGAACGCTGCCAACGCGACGACTCCTGAGGGTCGACGCCTGGGTGCGTTCCGCATCCTACGAGAGATCGGCCACGGTGGCATGAGCCGGGTTTTCCTGGCGATTCGAGACGACGACGAGATCCAGCAGCAGGTCGCCGTCAAGGTGCTGAAATGGGGCACCAGCACCCGCGAAGCCGTACGCCGCTTCCGGCGTGAGCGCCAGATCCTGGCTCATGTCGAACATCCCTTTGTCGCCAGGTTTCTCGACGCCGGTACTACAGACGACGACCTCCCCTATGTCGTGATGGAACACGTCGAAGGTCAGCCGATCACTCGTTACTGCGAGACTCATCGATTGTCGATCCGCGAACGCTTGCAGCTCTTTCGCAAAGTATGCTCAGCGGTTCAATTCGCTCACCAGAACCTGATCATTCATCGCGACTTGAAGCCGGGCAACGTTCTGGTGACAACCACCGGTACACCTAAGTTACTCGACTTCGGCATCGCCAAACTATTACCCGAGGATCCTTTATCCAGCGTCGCGCCAACCCAGTCCTATCTGACCGCAACCGGGCTCCAACCCATGACCCTGGCCTACGCCAGCCCCGAACAGATTCGGGGCGGAAGCATCACCACTTCCAGCGATGTTTACTCCCTGGGCGTCATCCTCTACCAACTGCTCACCGGCTTGCGCCCCTACGGTAGGCCGGATGACTCGGCTCTGGAGCTGGCACGGGCAGTGTGCGAGGAAATACCGACAAAACCCAGCACTGCGGTCCAACGCGATCGTCAAAACGCCGGCCGTCGTCGACGCCTTTCGGGAGATCTCGACAGCATCGTCCTCAAGGCGCTCGAGAAAGATCCTCGGCGACGCTACGCTTCTGTCGAACAGTTTTCAGAAGATATCCACCGCTATCTCGAAGGGCAGCCCGTCAACGCGCGCGATGCGACGGTTTTTTATCGGGTCGGCAGGTACTTGCGTCGTCACCGACTGGAGGTGACGGCGGTCCTTGCCATCTTTCTGGTCATCCTCGGCTTCAGCATCCACTCCACGATCCTGCGCAATCAAGCGGTCGAGGAAAGAAAGAGGGCCGAAGAAGTCACACGTTTCATGCTGGATATGTTGAGACAGACAAGGCCCGAGGAAGCCAGGGGCGAGGAGATCTCGGCCAGGCAGGTTTTGGATCAGTTTGCTGTGACTCTAGACGAAGAATTGATCGATCAACCGGCTCTGCGAGGGACGCTCATGGATACGATCGGAGCCGCATACCTGGCTCTGGGTCTCTACGATAAGGCTGAGCCCTTCCTCGAGAAGGCGATCAGCGAGCGGCGAGAGGCGCGGCCTGCAGGCCTTTTACAACTGGCCCACCTGCGCATGAAAGAAGATCGATACGACGAGGCCAGGACCCTGGTCTACGATGCTCTCAAGCTCCTGCGCCGCCAACCCAGTGATTCCCCCGACCTCGCTCGAGCTCTCAACAACCTCGCGGTGTTGGAAAAGAGGCAAGGTAACTTTCCAGGCGCCGAAAAACTCTACCGAGAATCTCTGGCGATGAAAACACGTCTTTTCGGCGAGAAACATGAAGACGTCGCCAAGGGTCAATATAACCTTGCCATAACTCTACGTTCTCAAGGGAAGTATGGTGATGCCGAGGCTCTCTCCCGGGAGAGCCTCGAGCTGCGGATCGAATTGTACGGCGAGAAGTCGGCGGAGGTTGCCAAGTCACGCAACAACCTTGCGCTGATTCTGCAAGACCAGGGCGACCTTGCTTCCGCGGAGCCCCTATTGAGGCAGGCGCTGGAAATACGTCGCGAGATCTACGGTGAGACTCATCCCGACGTGGCGACGGCCCTCAACAATCTGGGCTTCTTGTTGTATCTCGGCGCGGATCTGGATGAAGCGGAGGGACTATACAGGCGAGCACTGGAGATCCGCCAACAGAGGCACGGCTTGAGCCATTCCTCGGTGGCTCACGTCCTGAGAAATCTGGCAGCCCTTTTCCTGGCTCGGAACGAACCGACACCGGCAGAGATCCTGATACGGCAGGCCCTGGCGATCTTTCGCGGCACCCTGCCCGACGGACACTGGCGGATCGCTGACGCCACTAGCGTCTTCGGCCAGTGCCTGATCGCGCTGGAACGCCTCGCGGAGGCCGAGCCTCTCCTGCGAGGCAGCTACCTCGTCCTGGAGGCTGAATTGGGCTCAAACGCCCGCCAGACCCGCGAGGCGAGAGACCGGCTGAAGCAGCTTGAGAAAACGAGCCGGATCGAGAACAGCCTCAACGAATGAATCAAGCCTCGAGCGGGCCGACCACGACCAACACCTCGTCGGGGTCGACCATCTGCCCGGCACGAGCATGCACAGCCTGGACGACGCCGTCTTCTTGAGCCTTGAGCCTATGCTCCATTTTCATCGCCTCGAGGACCACGAGAGTCGTGCCGGCCTCGACGCGAGTCCCCTCCGATACCGCGACTTCGACGACCCGCCCTGTCATTGGCGCGGCACAGCCACCGGCGATGGCCGATGCCCGTCGTTCCGGAAAACGGGGCACCCGCGTCAGCTCGCTCACTGTGCCGAGCCCATGGATCGATAGTCGGCCTGCCGCGCCTCGCCCGACGCGGAATCGGCGACGCACGCCGTCGATCTCGACCACCAGGCGATCGTCCCGAGCGTCGACCACCCGCACGACTCGCCACACAGGCTCAACCTCGTCGGCCTGCACGATGACGGCGAGCTCGAATCGGTTCTCTTCCCGTGCCAGGTAGCGGACGACCAGACGCTTCTCGCCATGATCGAAGGTCTGCTCCTGGGGACGCCAGCGGTTGTTGCGCCATCCCAGGGGAATCCCCGCCGGCACCGGGCTCGGCATCTGCCGGCGCGCGTAGATAAGGCTCAGGATGGCTGCGATGGAATGAAGATCGAGGGTTTCCTCGTCGAGGTGCCGAACCCGCGCACCTTCCGGCAGATGACGTTCAATGAAGGCCGTATCGACGTCACCCTGGCGAAAGGCATCTTGCTCCACAGTCGCCAGGAGAAAATCGCGATTGGTGGTCAGCCCGCCGACGGCTAGAGCCGAAAGGCCTCGTTGCAGACGACGCAGAGCTTCGGTGCGGTCTCGGCCGTGGGCAATGACCTTGGCGAGCATCGGATCGTAATGGATCGTGACTGTTGTTCCTTGTTCGACTCCACTATCGATCCGCAGGCCAGGAAGCTCAGGAGTTGCCCATAGGCTGACGGTGCCGGTAGCCGGGAGGAAGTCTCCTTCCGGATCCTCAGCATAAAGCCGCGCCTCGATCGCGTGGCCCGAGAGCTCGAGGTCGTCCTGTTGGAAGCTGAGCGGAATTCCCTGGGCGACTTCGACCTGCAGCCGCACCAGATCGAGACCGCTCACCATCTCGGTCACAGGATGCTCGACCTGTAACCGCGTGTTCATTTCGAGGAAGTAGAAACTTCCGTCGCTTCCCGGCTCGAGCAGGAACTCGACGGTACCGGCGCCTCGATAATCGACGGCTCGAGCCAATGCCACCGCCGCCGCCCCCATACGCTCACGCAACTCCGCGTCGACCGCTGGCGAAGGGGATTCTTCGAAGACTTTCTGATGTCGACGCTGTACCGAGCAATCGCGCTCAAAGAGATGCACCACATGCCCGTGGACGTCACCCAGAATCTGAATCTCGACGTGCCGCGGCGCCTCGACCAGGCGCTCAATCAACAGTGACCCATCGCCGAAGGCGGATTCGGCTTCGCGCGCTGCTGCGGCGACCGCAGAGTCCAGGTCGGCCGAATCCGAGACGACGCGCATACCCTTGCCACCACCGCCCGCCAACGCTTTGATCAGCAACGGAAACCCCAGACTCTCCGCTTCTCCGCGGATCGCTTCCGGTTCCAGGTCGTCGAGCGAGAAACCCTCGAGCACCGGTACGCCGACTTTGGCCGCCAGCGCCTTGGCCTCGGCCTTGTCACCCATGATCCGGATGGTCTCTGCTGTCGGACCGATGAATACCAATCTCCCGTCGGCGCAGCGCTCTGCAAAGCCGGCGTTCTCGGCCAGGAAACCATAACCGGGATGCACCGCGTCAGCACCAACCGCCTTCGCCGCCGTGATCACGGCGGCCTGACTCAGGTAGGAATCGGTGCTGGGTGCCGGACCTAGATACACGGCCTCGTCGGCCTCACGAACGTGCGGTGAGTCGCGATCGGCGTCGGAGTAGACCGCCACGGTCTCGAGCCCCATCTCGCGCAGCGTGCGAAAGATCCGCCGAGCAATCTCACCACGGTTGGCGACCAGCACCTTGCGAAACTCGTTCATCGTCACATCCGAAAGACGCCGTAGCGCTCCGTGCCCTGGACCGGTCCGGAGTGCACCGCTGAAAGCGCAAGACCGAGGACCGTCCGGGTATCGCGAGGATCGATAACGCCATCGTCCCACAACCGCCCCGAGGCAAAGAACGCGTAGGATTCCTTCTCGATCTGGCCCTCGACCGCTTGCCGAAGCTTCTTGTCCTGCGCCTCGTCGAACGGCAGGCCGGCGCGTGCCGCGGCAGCCCGACGAACGATCGACAGCACCCCGGCCAATTGCTCGGGACCCATGACCGCGATCCGGTGGTTGGGCCAGGTGAAGACGAAACGAGGCGCATAGGCGCGGCCTGACATGGCGTAGTTGCCAGCGCCGTAGGAGGCTCCGATCATGATCGTCAAATGAGGAACGGCGCTATTGGACACCGCGTTGATCATCTTGGCGCCGTCCTTGATGATACCACCTTCCTCGTATCGTCGACCGACCATGAAGCCGGTGATGTTCTGTAGGAAGACGATTGGCACATCTTTCTGGTTGCACAGCTGGATGAATTGCGCGCCCTTCTGAGCGGATTCTGAGAACAGCACGCCATTGTTGGCGACGATCCCTACGGGATAGCCATGGATGGTGGCGTCGCCGGTGATCAGCGTGGTGCCATAGGTCGCCTTGAACTCCCCGAAGCGGGAACCGTCGACGATCCGGGCGATCACTTCCCTGACGTCGAAGGGCTGGCGAACGTCGGCACTGGCGATACCGAGAAGCTCTTCGGGGTCGTGAATCGGCGCCTCGGCTTTCGAGGCAGGCGGTCGGCCGAGCTTGCGCCAATGGAGACCGGCGACGATCTCGCGACCGAGCCGGAGGGCGTCATGCTCGTCTTCGGCGAGATAGTCGGAGACCCCGGACAACCGGCTATGCATCTCGGCACCGCCCAGCTGTTCCTCGGTCGAATCCTCGCCGATCGCCATTTTGACCAGCGGCGGTCCCCCGAGGAACACCCGCGCCTGTTCCTTGACCATCACCACGTAGTCGGACATTCCGGGAACGTAGGCACCCCCAGCCGTCGATGAACCGAAGACCAGGCAGACGGTGGGGATGCGCTCCGCTGAACGCCGCGTCAACTCGCGGAACATAGCCCCACCGGGCACGAAGAGATCGGCCTGATGAGGTAGGTCGGCGCCGCCGGATTCGGTGAGGTTGATCAACGGCAGGCGATTCTGCTCGCAGATCTCCATCGCCCGCGCGACTTTCTCGCGACCATAGGGATTGATCGAGCCCCCTTTGATCGTCGGCTCGTTGGCGACGATCACGCACTCGACGCCAGAAACCACGCCGATGCCGCAGATCATGCTTCCACCAAGCGCGAAATCCGTGCCCCAGGCCGCTAGCGCTCCGACCTCGAGAAAAGGTGCGTCGCGATCGAGCAGCAGCTCGATGCGCTCACGCGCCATCAACTTGCCGCGCCTGTGGTGGCGTTCGACGTACTTCGGCCCGCCGGCGGCGTTGACCCGGGCCATCGCTTCCGCGAGCTCATCCAGCTTGGCGAGAAACCACTCTCGGTTCTTGCCGTAACTATCCGACCGGGTATCGACCTGGGTGGGGAGTAATCGCATGGGCTCAGCTCTTCGCCGCATTTTTATGCTGAGTCCGACTCGGATTGCAAGCGCGCAACGTCCGCGAGATTGCCCGCGGCACGGGTAAGCTGCGAGAATCCCGCGCTCGCAGTTCTATACGCCCGCGAATCCGATTCGATCCTCAGGAGCTTTCACATCATGAGCCTCCCCTATGCCGATCGCCTGTCTCTACCCGCCGTCGCAGCGCCCATGTTCTTGATTTCCGGCCCCAGGTTGATCCTCGAGACCTGCAAGAACGGCGTCCTCGGAGCGTTTCCCGCTTTGAATCAACGATCCACCGAAGGCTTCGACCAGTGGCTCTGCGAAATCGAAGAAGGACTCGAGGGCCAGGCCGCCGCGCCTTATGGCGTCAACTTGATCGTCCACCGTTCCAATCCGCGACTGGAGGCCGATTTGGAAGTGGTCGTCAAGCATCGGGTGCCGGTGGTGATCACCTCCCTGGGGGCGGTCGCCGAGCTGGTCGATGCGGTGCATAGCTACGGTGGGTTGGTCTACCACGATGTCACCAACCGCCGCCACGCGGAGAAAGCCGCCGGTGCCGGCGTCGATGGTTTGATCCTGGTCGCCGCGGGTGCCGGGGGGCACGCCGGCACGCTCCATCCGATGCCCTTCATCGCCGAGGTCCGCTCCTTCTTCGACGGCACCATCCTGCTCTCCGGTTGCATGTCCACGGGTCGCGATGTCGCCGCGGCCCTGCAAATGGGGGCAGATCTGGCCTACCTCGGCACCCGCTTCATCAATGCCACGGAAAGCCTGGCAGATGATGCCTACCGTCAAATGATCATCGACAGCGGTACCGCGGACATCGTCTATACAGCCGCGGTCTCCGGCGTGCCTGCCAACTTCCTGCGCCCGAGTCTCGAATCCATGGGCATCACTCAGGAGATGTGGGCGAAGTCCGCCAAAATCGACTTCGGCAAAGAATTCGACGAGGCCCGGGCCTGGAAGACCCTGTGGTCTGCCGGCCAGGGCGTCGCCACTATTCGTGACACCTTACCGGTCAGCGAGCTGGTGGGGCGCCTGAAGCAGGAGTTCCACGCCGCCATCGAGGAGCAAGCAAAGCTGCTCGAGCGCTATCCTTAGATCGGCCACTCCCCGGCCAGCAACCGAGGCAAAAGCGGCCGGAGAATCCGGTAGGTGAGTCCCCAGAGCTTGTAGGACCCGACCCGGTAGAAAGGGATCAAGCGCGGCACCTTCCAGGTCACGAAATTCTTCATCTCCTCGCCGTGAGCCCGCGGACGCTCGAGATCGACCAGTCGAACATCGAGGACTTCGGCGATCTCCCGCTCATCGAGGCACCAGGCCGCGGGCGGTTCGATACGCCCGAGGAAAGGAGTGACGTGAAAGCCAGAAGTCATGGTGCCGACGGATGGCAGCTGATCGAGGATCTCGACCTCGCCGTCAAGTCCGATCTCTTCGGCGGATTCGCGAAGGGCGGTGTCCAGCAAGGAGCCATCCTGTGGGTCGCGCTTACCTCCGGGAAAAGCGAGTTGGCCGCCGTGGATCCCGCCCTCGGCACGACGCACGACGATCAGGCGCAGATCTCCATCGCGACGAAAAACGGGCACCAGGACGGCAGCTTCAATCACTCGCTATGTATCCGCAAACGGCGAGATGCGGGTTCAGGCTTCCGCGATCTTGACCTCGATGTCTCTCCATTTCCCTTGCCGAAAGCGACCGATCGACAGCACGCCACGCGCGAAGTGTCCGAGCACGATGGCGAACCAGATATCTGCCGGCTGCAGGCCGCGAGTTGCGTCAAGAACGGCGCAAAGCCCCAAAGGCAGGATCGCTTGGGAGAACAAGGAGATATACATCGGACTGCGGGTATCGCCCGTGCCCTGCAAACCGCCGGTATAGGACAGAGCCGCGGTGAGAAAGATGCCCGAGATACTGAGGTAGGCCAACAACTGCTGGCCTAGCGTCAAGACGACCGGGTCTTGCATGCCGAAAATGCCGAGCAACGTCCGCGGCACTAGCAGAAACGAAAGTCCCAGGGGCACGGCGATCGCCAGGCCGAGCACCGCCGACGCGCGGGGCGCGATAGCCGCCCGGTCCGGGTGCTCAGCACCCAGATTCTGGCCCGCGACCGTGGCCGCGGCAGCGAGCAACGCCGTTGAGGTCCAGGTAATCAGCGAGAATAGCTGGGAGTAGCCGACGGCGAACGCCGCCTGCGCCTCAGCGCTCTGGGCCAAAGAACCGACGTAGCGCATCATCAATACCCCGCCAACGTTCATGGCAATGCCTTGAAAGCCGGTCGGCAGGCCAAAGCGAAAAACCTGGCCAATGATCTGCCAGTCCGGGCGCAAGCTCTTCAGACCGGTGAATCGCACGACCAGCGAGCCCGAGAATGTCAGGTAGAGGGCATAGACCGCGACGATCCCAGCGGCGATCACCGAACCCATGGCAGCGCCGCGAGTACCGAATGCCGGGATCGGCCCCAATCCGCGAATCAAGATCACGTTGAGCACCAGGTTGAGCACCGTCAACGCGATTCCGAGCCGCATTGGCGTACGGGCATCTCCGGCCGCGCGCAGGGCGCCGCCGAACATGAAAAAGTGCATCATGCCCAGGCTGAAGACGAACATGATGCGCAGATAAGGCAGCGCCTCAGCCTGCACCCCGGGAGCCGCGTGCACCAGGTCGAGCAGCGCCGGCGCCGCGAGGTAACCGAGCGGCGCAAAGACGAACAGGCCGATCCCGGTCGATGTCAGAAAGACCTGGTAGACGACGCGGTTGACCTTCTCAGCCTGACCGGCACCGGCAAAACGCGCGACCAGCACGCCCATGCCCGAATAGAGCGAGCTGATGAACACCACCACGACAATGAAGATCTGCCAGCTGACGCCGATCGCGGCGTTGGCCTGGTAGCCCACGAAGTGACCGACCATCATGTGGTCGACCAGACCCTGCAGTCCGGCAAAAAGATTCTGCAACAGCGTCGGCCAGGCGATACGCCATACCGCGCTGTGAATCGGACCTTCGGTGATCGTGCGGTCGAAAGAGGGTTGATCGGCCATAGCTCGCGGGATCCCCGTCCTCTGGGGCATAGGTTGAGATGCGGACGGACCGCATTCTCTCCGATCGCGAGCCGTCGTGCGAGTTACGCTCGGGTCAAGCTCAGGTTTCAGACCTCAATCCGATGGGCTGAGCGGCGTCAGTCCCGGCCGGCGTCGATGGCATAGCCATCGTCGTCGTAGATGCGCTGGAAGAGACTCGCGTACTTTTCCTCGATCGCCTTGCGTTTCATCTTCATGGTCGGCGTCAATTCGCCCCCTTCGGCACTGAAGTCTCGGTCAAGGACGACGAAGCGACGTACACGCTCGACGCGCGCCAGCTCGCGGTTGCCCGCGCGAACAGGCTCGATAAACAGGCGTTGAAAATCCGCCGAGGATGTCACTTTGCCCATCGCTTCCTCGAGGGCTTTCGAGCGGGCGGTGGGATTGGCTTGCAGCTCAGCCTCTCGCTCGGCCAGCTCCTGTGCTGACAACAGACCTCGCTCGGCACCCCACGCTAGCGTCTCGAGCGGACTCGGCGCGATCAGCGCCGAGATGTAGTTGCGACGATCGCCGTGGGCATGCACCAGGGAGATCATCGGGCTCTTGGTCTTGATCGCGCGTTCGATGTTGGCCGGGGCAACGTTCTTACCGCCAGCGGTGATGATCAGATGTTTCTTGCGATCGGTAATTCGCAGGTAGCCGTCGGCGTCGAGCTCACCGACATCGCCGGTGTGCAGCCATCCACCCTCGAGGGCCTCTCGAGTGGCCTCCTCGTTCTTGTAGTAGCCCTTGAACACAAAGGGCCCATTCAACAGGACCTCCCCGTCATCAGCGATCTTGCAGGCACAGGGCGTAATCACCTGACCGACGGTGCCGAGCCTGACCGCTCCCTCGCGGTTGATGTGGGTCACCACTGTCGCTTCTGTCATACCGTAAGCCTCGTACACCGGCAGACCCGCAGCCCAGAAGAACTCGAGGATGTCGAGCGAGGTCGGCGCGGCACCGGTGAGGCACGCTCGCACCCGGCCACCGAACGCGGCGTGAACCTTGGCGAACACCAGGCGGTGAGCCAGTTTGTAACGCAACGTCAGAGAACCCGGCACAGGCTCGCCGGCGAGTTGGTGGTGCATTCGCTGGCGCCCGATCTTGACCGCCCACTCAAAGATCGCGCGCACCAGGGCTCCCTTGCGCTCGATCTCGCCCCGGATCTTGGCATAGGCCTTTTCGAAGAGCCGGGGTAC
>JAAUYI010135540.1_pt1 | contig 13239 bp, 10 predicted proteins | sample 7278041 | NCBI WGS metagenome assembly JAAUYI01 (sample SAMN14350216, study PRJNA611818) | marine sediment metagenome | isolation source: surface marine sediment (0.6m) | place: French Polynesia: Moorea | collected 2018-08
CCACGCTCCACTACGTTACGTGAGCGCTTCGCGCACGCTACGCGGTAAGCGCAGCGGGAGCCGTAGGCTTTACGCTGCGGACATCTACTATCTTTGATTGCAACTTGGTATTAAAGGGAACTCTTAACTCGTCAATCTACGCCTAAATTCATAAAACCCTCTTCAAATAAGGGTTTTATATTTTTATCCAGTGAGAGTGATAACAGAGGATTAAGTGCTATGAAGTTTTGATATGGAATTGTAATAATTCAGGTAGGGGATTGACAAAGCAAGGGGCAGAATCGGAATATTACCTCAAGAATGTCAGGACTTACGCAACTGGCATAAGCTAGCGGACTCAGGGATACGGAACTGTCTCAGTTGGCTGATCAAACTTGGGAAATTGCCATTGAGTTCAAGTTTGAATATTCAATCGTCACATATATTGATAAACTACCCATTGGCAAAATCCATGAGTGATGCTCACAAACTAATGCGTGGAGGGACTGATAAATGGGTAAATACGATCGGATTTTTCAATCAGATGATTTATCCACAGAAAAACTAACCCCAGAAGAATCAGTAGCTGCCATAGCCGTTGTCACTGCTGGTGCTGACACACCTTTAAATCAGGTGGAATTGGAATTTTTAGTTGATACCATTTGGGGATTTGAGATTTTTGAGGAATACTCAGATGCTCAGTTATTAGCAATGTTAGAAAAACTAGTTACTATTGCTAATTCAGAAGGGTTAGGAGCACTTTTTAATGCAGCTTATGAATCTCTTGCTGATGAACTGATTTTAGATGGGTTTGCTGCTGGAGTGAGTGTACTTGTAGATGAAACTACAGAAAATATTCATATTCCCAAGGATAAAATACCTTTGCTCAGAAATCTCCAGTCAGCTTTAGACTTAGAGTATGATGAAGCACAGGAAGTAATTGACAATGTAATTCTTGATTTTGAGGAGGCAGAAGACGATGAGCTAGATGATGAGGGAGAGATATTAAATCTAGAATTTTATGAATCACCTTTGAATAATTTTGTAGTCGCTGTTCCTGTTAATCTCCAAGAAGGTGCTAGGATCAACACTCAAGAGGGATTAGTTGGTTTTTCTGATGATTATGGTACTTTGCTACGCATAGATTATTATCCTTTCCCGCCAGATCAGAAAGCAGATATACAGGCTACAGGAAAGGAAGAATTTTTTCGTTCTATTCTATTAGATAAGTACATTAATCAAGCAATTGTTGCCAATTTAGCTACTGCTAAAGTGAAGCATACAGAATATTTAGTTGATACTATGAAAGGTGCTTTATTTGCTGTAGTTGATATGCCTGGAGGCTCAACAATTTCTAAAACTAGCAATAATGGAAATGCAACTCGGTTGAATGCATACCGAGGGCTTTTAACTTTCATTTATAATAATTTTTTATATATTTTAACTAGCCAACGTACCTTTTTTACTGGACAAACTCCTGGGAATATAGAAGAAGAAGCCGAAGAAATTAAGCAGGATATTTTTGATTTTCTAGATTCTATCGATTTTTATTAATTATCATAACTTGAAAATGGTTGTTAGTTGTTAGTTGTTAGTTGTTAGTTGTTAGTTGATGGTTGACAGCTTAGGTGTGGAAGTAGCACTTGAGATATATTTTCATGGCTTGGTTGTGGGGATTTTCCTGTGGGGGACTAGCTTGAAAATAGGGAGTTCGGAGTTCGGAGTAGGGGCGGGGTTTCCCCGCCCGGAGTGAAGGAGTAGGGGCGCATTGCGTGCGCCCTTGAGGAGTTAGTCACCCCCGCATTTTCATAGGCAGGTTGTGGGGATTTTCCCGTGGGGACTAGTTTGAAAATAGGCGCGGAGCCGCCCAGTAGGGGCGCATTGCGTGCGCCCTTGAGGAGCTAGTCACCCCCGCATTTTCATAGGCAGGTTGTGGGATTTTCTCGTGGGGGACTAGCTTGAAAATGGTTGTTAGTTGTTAGTTGATGGTTGTTAGTTGATGGTTGACAGCTTAGGTGTGGGAGCCGCACTTAAGATATATTTTTATCCTTAGTTGTGGGATTTGACCATGAGGGACTGCCTTCTGCCTGATTCAAGCAATGCCTGAGAAAGTTTTAATCTATTTCTCAGGAAAATCTCATTGACTCATCAAGAATCTTCAAGCTTAGTAAGCGAACTTAATAAATAGTTGAACTGTTTTAAATTTTTGAACCCAAAAGGGATGTGTCATCTTGCTTGTATATCCAATATTACAAAGACTTCAGCAGCTAACTATTCTATCAAGATCCGGATACCTGGGAGTAGAATGCGATCGCAGGTGGGATGCAAAAATACAATATCATTGGCAACCTCATGACAATATTCCTCACACTTGCCATTGTTGTCTTGGCACTGTTTCTCTTTGTTGCTGAATGGTTCCCGTCAGATATAGTCGCTATCATTGTCGCACTGCTGTTAACCCTTCTAGGCTTAGTTACTCCAGAAGAGAGTATCTCTGGCTTTAGTAACTCTGCCACCATTACCGTCATGGCAATGTTTGTTCTGAGTGCAGGGATCGCTCGCACTGGAGCCATTCAAATTCTCAGTGACCTTTTACTTAAGTGGGGTGGTAAACGACCTAGTCAACAAATCTTCACTTTGGGGATGATTGTTGGTCCAATTACAGCATTTATTAATAATACTGCTGTTGTTGCCGTATTTTTGCCAATTATTGAAGAATGGTGTGATAAGCAAAAAGTTTCAGTTTCCAAATTATTAATACCCCTATCATTTGCTGCAATTTTGGGCGGCATGATTACGGTAATTGGGACATCCACAAATGTATTAGCCAGTGGTTTGTCTCAACAACTAGGGTATGGAACATTTAGCTTATTTCAATTCACTCAACTAGGGTTAATCACATTTGGCATCGGTCTAATTTATCTCACCCTATTAGCACCACGACTCCTACCTAGTCGCAAAAAACACACTGATGATATTCTGACTCAAGACTACGGTCTGAAAGATTACATAAGTGAAATTTTGATTCCCCCTGGGTCTAATTTGGTGGGAGAAACATTAAATTCGAGTGGTCTAGAACATAAATTTGATGTCGATGTATTGGAAATTATTGCTGATAATACCCGTTTTCATCAACCTTTGGAACATCACAAATTACAAGCTTGTTCGGTGCTTTTAGTTAGGAGTAATCAAGAGGATTTAATCAAAATCAAGGATGAAGAGCATCTGGAAATTTTGCCCGATTTTATCCGCAATAAAAAGTCTTTACAAGCACAACTTAGCTCAGAAGACGAAGGCATTGCAGAAGTTCTGATTCCTTCTAATTCCAATCTAATCGGTTCAACTGTCAAAGAAATACGTTTTCGCCAACGCTATAATGTCACAGTATTAGCAGTCCATCGCGGACAAGAAATTACCCGGGAACGCCTCAGTGAAATCCGATTAAAATTTGGTGATGTCCTCTTAGTACAAGGTCCTAAACAAAGCCTTTTAGGTTTGCAAATTAATCGTAACTTATTGGTACTGACACAGCGGGATTTAGAAGCACTCCGACGTGATAAAGCTTCTATCGCAATTGGTATTTGTTTGGGAGTTGTAGTAGTTGCAGCTTTTAACTGGTTACCTATTCTCATAAGTTCCCTTATAGGTGTGGTACTGATGGTCTTAACAGGCTGTCTTAAACCCAGAGAACTATACGATGCAATACGTTGGGATATTATCTTTCTCCTAGCTGGATTAATACCCTTGGGTATAGCTATGGATAAGTCTGGTGCAACCCACTGGCTAGCAAATAATCTAGTTGCAATTGCCGCAAATTTCTCTGGTTACTGGATACTAACTTTTTTCTTCATCATTACTTCTGTATTCACAGAAATGATTTCCAATAACGCCACAGTGGTTCTACTGTTACCAGTTGCAGCCAATGTTGCAGAGAATCTGAGCCTGAATCCTTTTGCTCTTATGCTTACTGTCATCTTTGCATCATCTAACAGCTTTATCACACCAATTGGTTATCAAACTAACACTATGGTTTACGGACCAGGAGGCTATAAATTTACCGATTTTATCCGCGTCGGTTTACCCCTGAATCTATTAATGACAATAACTGTACCACCATTAATTATCTTGTTCTACGGACTTTGAAAATTTTAGATTTTGCATAGATGTACCAACAGCAAATTCCCAACTTAAGTAACCGTTCTCCTCCTTTTACAAGTAATAAGTAATAAGTAATAAGTAATAAGTAATAGGTAGTAAAAATCTCCTTGTTACTAATGCAATAAACAAGTCAAACCCTCTTTTCTGAACACAATACTAGGAGTAAAACTATGTCTCAAATCACAGCTTTAATTCAACCCCACGGTGGTAAAATGATTGACTGCCGTTTGCAAGGGGAAGAACGAGAACAAACCCTATCTAGAGCCTCCAACCTACCTCGTCTCATCCTCTCTATCCGTAATATTGCTGACCTAGAATGTATTGCTACAGGAGTTTACAGTCCCCTAGAAGGCTTCGTGAACGAGCAGGAATATTACTCCATTGTCAAAGATATGCGGTTGAGTAATGGTCTTGCGTGGAGTATTCCTGTTACCCTGCAAGTTCCTGAGGCTGTTGCAAACCAATACCAGTTAGATTCTGAAATTGCTTTAGCTCATCCCAACGGGGAGATACTTGCTGTGATGACCATTACTAGCAAGTTTAAGCCAGACCAAGAATTAGAGGCACAGAAAGTTTACCGGACTGCTGAAGATGCCCATCCCGGCGTTAAAGCAATGCTCAAAGAAGGGGAAGTTTACCTGGGAGGTCCAATTAAACTGGTTAACCCAATCCCTCAGACAGATTTTCTCAATTACCGCTTAACTCCAGAAGACACCAGAACTGAATTTGCCAGACGTGAATGGAATACAGTTGTAGCATTTCAAACACGTAATCCCATCCACCGTGCCCACGAGTACATTACCAAAATTGCCCTAGAAGTTGTTGATGGGCTGTTCATCAATCCCTTGGTGGGACAGACAAAATCTGATGATATTCCAGCTAAGGTGCGGATGCAATGTTATCAGGTACTAATGGAAAAATATTACCCGCAAAATCGCGTATGCCTTGGTGTATTCCCCGCAGCCATGCGCTACGCAGGACCACGGGAAGCAATTATGCATGCGATCGCTCGCCAGAATTACGGCTGTACTCACTTTATCATTGGACGGGATCATGCTGGAGTGGGCGACTACTACGGTACTTACGATGCACAGTACATCTTTGATGAATTTACACAAGATGAATTAAACATTACTCCCTTGAAGTTTGAACACGCTTTCTACTGCACTCGCAACCAGTCAATGGCAACAGCTAAAACCAGTCCTAGCACCAAGGAAGAAAGAATACACCTATCTGGGACAAAAGTGCGGGAAATGCTGAGAAATGGTCAAACCCCACCACCAGAATTTTCCCGTCCAGAAGTGGCAGAAATTTTAGTTTCTTCTATGAAACTAGCCACGGTTTAGTAGTAGAGACATCTGGCTTGACTGATGACTGGTTTCCCAGCCTCCAGGCTGGGAACCCATCCTAGGAAGCTCTGCCTCCAGGGGCTTGACAAGAGCCAGAGCCTCTCAAAATACATTTCCAGCCCAGAGGCTGGTAACGAGGAAGAGACATCTGGCTTGCACAGCCTAAATCGTAAAACCTAAATATTTACACAATTGAAACATAAACAGAGGAGACAATCATGACCTTAGCTAAAGATATTTCCTTCACCGAAGCTGACATTGCCAAACTAGAATCCGAGTATGCAACCAAAAGACCCCAAGACATTCTGGCATTTGCTCTCAAGCAGTTTGACAATATTACTATTTCCTTCAGTGGTGCAGAAGATGTAGTCCTGATTGACATGGCGGCGAAAATCAACAGAAATATCCAAGTCTTTTCTATTGATACAGGTCGTTTACATCCTGAAACCTATCAGTTTATTGATAGAGTCAGAAAACAATATCGAATTAAGATCGATGTCATTTCCCCTGATGCTGCGGAAGTCGAAGCATTAGTCAAAGAAAAAGGACTATTTAGCTTCTACAAAGACGGTCATAAAGAGTGCTGCGCTATCCGCAAAGTAAAACCACTACGTCGCAAACTTGCAACTGTTGATGCTTGGATTACTGGACAACGCAAAGACCAAAATCCTGCAACCCGTGCTAGCGTTCCCGTAATTCAATTAGATACCGCTTTTTCTAGTAGCGATCGCAACCTAATCAAGTTCAATCCCTTAGCTAACTGGACTTCTGCTCAAGTATGGCAATACATCCATGCTAACGAAGTCCCCTATAACCAGTTACACGCTAAAGGTTTTACTAGCATCGGTTGCGAGCCTTGCACCAGACCTGTTTTACCCAATCAGCACGAACGTCTTGGTCGTTGGTGGTGGGAAAATGCTGCTGACAAAGAGTGTGGCTTCCACGAAATTAATTTAACACCAAACAATAACTAATCTGTCAAATAATGACGGATTTGTACCAGATGTAGCCAACATATTTGTAGAGACGTAGCATTGCTACGTCTCTACAGAGAAATCATGTTTATTTTGTCATCAAAAATAGTTAGGAACAATGCATATTAAACTAGTCAAAAAAATCAAATTAGATGGTAATCCATGCCGTAAATCTGCAAGAGTATTAAGCGAAATTGAAAAATTAGATTTACTAGACAAAATAGACGAAATCATTGCCGCTGATGAACGTCAACCATCAAGTGAAGGATTTACTTTAGCGAGGAAATATCAAGTAGCAGCAGCACCTTTTTTCATAGTTGAAAATGAGTCAGGTCTCACCCGTGTGTATACCGCATATCATCGCTTCATGAAAGATATTTTTCAAATATCAGTTTCAGAAGAGGAAGAAATTTTTGAAATCATGGCTCAAAATCCTGAATTAGATTACATCTAAATTATCTAGAGACGTAAGTCATATTTTACGTCTCTAAAAAAAATGGTTAAGTGCATTGAGATTATTAGTGTTATTTATTGGTCAAAAATATCATGGCAAATCCACCTCAAAAAATTAATTCAGAAGTTGTAATAACGCCTCAATCTTATAGCATACTCGCAGGATTATTATTAACGTCTGGGCTTGCAGTTCTCGCCGAATCTCTGCACAAAATACCATCCCTATCACTTTTGAGTTCATTAATTCTGGCAATAATTTTAGGAATTTTAGTCAAAAATACCATAGGAGTTCCGAAAATTTTTCAGCCAGGAATCAAATTTTCTCTCAAACGCATCCTGAGACTTTCAATTATTTTACTGGGATTGCGACTGAGTTTACCTCAAGTGATTGCAGTTGGTCCAGTTGGGTTAGCAATTGTCTTAGTTACTTTGGTCAGCACATTTATTTTTACTTGTTGGTTGGGAAGACAATTAGGAGTAAATCAAAAACTGACAAAATTAATTGCCGCAGGCACTTCTATTTGTGGAGCTTCTGCTATAGTTGCCACAAATGGTGTAGTCGAAAGTAAGGATGAAGATGTGGCTTATGCAGTGGCAATAGTAACAATTTTTGGTACTATTTCTATGTTGCTTTACCCTTTATTACCTGTTATATTTAAGGTAACATCCCAAGAATTTGGAATTTGGTGCGGTGTTTCTATTCATGAAACTGCCCAGGTAATTGCAGCCGCATTTCAAAGTGGAGAAATCAGCGGTGAATTAGCCACAATTGCCAAATTATCAAGAGTAATTTTTTTGGTTCCAATAGTTTTAACTCTGGGATTATTATCAGCAGGTTCGGGTCAATCAGCGCGAAACATAAAGTTAAATAAATTGCCAATTCCTTGGTTCGTATTCGGATTTATTGCCCTGATGTTGTTGAACAGCATAAATATTGTCCCTGAGAGTTTGAAAGCATCAATAATTGAGATCAACCATTTTCTTCTGGCAATTTCTATGGCAGGAATGGGTTTAAAAACTAGTATTACTGACATTAAACAAACCGGAATCAAACCTCTTTATTTAGGAGCTGCTTCATGGCTATTCATATCTATATTTAGTTTTAGTCTGATCAAGACTTTCTACTAAATATTCATTAGTTATATGATGTCCGGCGAATCACCCATAATTGGGAGCATCCCACTTTTGCAAAATATCACAATCTTGGGTCATTGCGAGGAGGAACGACGTATAGCCCTTCGGTACGGACACGCTACACGGTAAGCGCAGCTATGCCGTAGGCTTTACGCAATGACATGTTAAATTTGATTATTTCATCGAATAATAAAAACTGGGATGCACCCCCCATAATTTAGGACATGGTGCAAAAATATGAAATCTCTTTCTCCCCCTGTACCCATGCAGTCTTAGTGATAAATCTTTAACTGGACATGATATTATTTGTCCTTTGAGATTACTTATCATACAAGATAAATATCTCACTTGTATCCGTTCATTTAAACTTGTCAACCAATCTGAAAAATTTTGTTCACTCTACAAGGAGATTTACAATGAAGAAAGTATTCTTGAGTGTTTGGGCATTAGGTTTATTTGTTCTTCCAGCCTATGCCACTAAAGGAATGAGAGAAAATGCCAAAAGTGATAATGTTGTAGCTGGAAGAACTACTAATTTTAAACCTAATAGAAGAGCGAAGAAAAATGGTATTGTTAAAGTAAAAAGTAATTACAGTGTATCAGAAACAGCTCAGAGATTTGAAGCGATCGCTAAAGAAAGAGGTTTGAAAATAATTGCAAAAGTTGACCACGCAGCAGGGGCACAATCTGTTAATAAAGAATTACGCCCGACACAATTGATTATATTTGGTAATCCTGCTGTCGGTACGCCATTAATGCAGTGTAATCAAACTACAGGAATTGATTTACCTCAAAAGGCACTTATTTGGAAAGATGAACAAGGACAAGTTTGGTTGGGTTATAACAGTCCGAGATATTTATTAATTCGTCATCAACTCAGGGGTTGTGGTGAAGAGGTACAACAAGCACTTCAAAGAGTTGGAAATGCTTTGAATAGCTTAGCTCAAGAAGCTACTAAGTAGAATAGTGGATTTAATTAAACCAATCCAAAATTTCAGAACCACAATTGATTAGCTGTTGCCATATATCACATTTGCAAACTTTTAGGAGAAATTTATGCAACTATCAAAACAAAACCTTCAGGAAAGCACAGACAAAGTATACGACGCAATTGTGATTGGCGGTGGTGCTGGGGGATTATCTGCGGGAATATACTTGCAACGCTACCTGCTTTCTAGTCTAATTATTGACAAGGGCAAAGCTCGTTCTTTCTGGATGCAAGAACTCCACAACTATCTTGGTTTACCACCAGATACCCCTGGTCGTACTTTATTAAAGCATGGAAAAGACCACTACCTATCTGTAGGAGGAGATTTACTTAATGGTTATGTAGAAGAAGTGGTTGAGGAAGGGGATATTTTTGTTGTTCGGGTAAAAATTGGACGACAAGACAGCGTATACGCCGAGTTTCGTACCAAATATTTAATTGCAGCTAGCGGTATTATTGATAACTTGCCATTTCTCGACGATATGCAGAATGTCTATGAGTATGCAGGGTACAACTTGCATGTCTGTTTAATTTGTGATGGCTATGAAATGGCTGATAAAAAAGTTGGCGTGTTTGGGAAAAATCAACGTAGTTTAGAGGTAGCCTTCAGCCTTGGTTGGTTTACACCACATATCACCCTTTTTACCCAAGATATGTTTGATGTTACTCCCCAATTTCGTCAAAGATTGGAAGATTATGGATATGATTTGGTAGAGGAACCCATAGAGAAGTTTATCGGGGAAAACCACCAGATGACTGGCGTACAACTTATGGATGGTTCCGTAGTTGAGTTGGAAGCAGGATTAATTTCTATGGGTTCCCAATATCACTCCGGTTATCTCTCTGGTATAGATATCCAACGTCAGGGAGAAAATTTAGTCACTGATAAAATGTGTCGCACATCCCACCCCCGGATTTTTGCCATTGGTGACTTAAAAGTAGGACTCAACCAAGTAGTAATTGCAGCATCTGATGGTGCTTTAGCAGCTACAGGAATTTGGCAAGATATTCGCCGCGAAAAAGGTGTAAAACCTCGGTTAGATAAGATAGATTCTTCTTTTTCTTTAGTAAGTTAAGGTAGAAACACCTGTTGGTAAATGGTAATACCAATTTTATGTAAAGTCGCGCCAAATAAATTTCGTAGAGACGTTGCACTGCAACGTCTCTACAATCAATATAAATTGCATCTTCATACAGAAAAGGTATAAGTAATTGAGTCAAATTAAATATAAAACCTCACCCTACTTCCGGCTTCCCTCTCCTTAGTAAGGAGAGGGATTGAGGGTGAGGTTTGATCTGATATTTTATTACGCCTACCTACTTAAATAGTAAATGGTAAATGGTAAATGATGAATCCATTACCTATTACCCATTACCGAATGAAAACAGAGAATATATCACCAGGGAGCGCGTTCAATGACAAACGAACAACGACTGAAAATCGGATTATTTGTTATTCGCTTGGGTATTGGAATATTTTTTCTGGCTTTAACAATACAAAGACTGGTAGTACCAGAAGTAACCCAGAGGGTATTTGAAAAGTTTTACTCATTCCAGTTACCTATTACCACATCTTACGCACTTGGCATTATCCAGGTAATGGTAATACTAGTCTTTCTGGCTGGTTTATACAAAACTTTTTCTTATAGTGCCTTGCTAGGCATACAGGCAGTATTAGTAATTTCCACATATAAAGAATTGCTCAATCCATACAAGCCCAGCTATCTTTTATTTTGGGCAGGTATCCCAGTACTAGGAGCCTTGATTACGTTATTTTTATTGCGGAATAGTGATAATTTTTTGGCTTTCCAAAGCAGTGCTAATAAAAATCTGAGCCTTTCCAGAAACTTCGAGCAGTGGCGACAACAAAAAATACTAGATGTTTTATTTTCCCTCAGTTATCGTACAGGTGAATTAAGTGGATATTTAAAAGAAATTGCTTGCGATGTTAGTAAATTAATTGAGATTGATGTATGTGTTGTTACTCTTTGTCAACAGGGTTTTGCTAAGGTATTAGCTAGTAGTATAGATTTGAATGAGGAGGATAATAGTACTCATTCATTGCACGGTCAATTAACTGGCACGGTAGTAAATACTGGGCAAAATTTAATAGTTGAAAATACCAAATACTGTACTGAGTATGGTCAAGCTCCCGAAGGGATTAATGCCTATTTAGGAATACCATTATGCACTTACCAAGGAGAAGTAATTGGGACAATTTGTTCCTTTCATAAAAAACCACGCAAGTTTTCTGCTCAAGAAATTGATATTGTTGAATTATTTGCCGAACGGGCAGCAACAGCTATTGATAACTACCATCTTTATCAACAACAACGACAGTTTAATCAAACTTTAGAAGCAGAAGTAGCTCGCAGAACCGAAGAGTTACGAGTAGCACAAGCTAAACTGGTTGAGCAAGAAAGGTTGGCAGCAATTGGAGAATTTGCTGCTTCTATTATTCACGAAATTCGCAATCCTTTTAGTACGATAAAATTGGGATTGAACTATTTTAATAAACTTGATTTGTCTCCCCAGGCACAAAAACGCTTACTTCTAGCATTAGAGGAAGCAAAACGCTTGGAAAGATTATTACAAGAAATATTAGTTTATGCTAAACCGCAAACCTTAAAACTTTCACGCCTTAATATTAACGACTGTATTCATCAAATACTAGAAGTACTGCGAAATATGCCAGAAGCAATAGATAAAAATATTGAATTTAATCCAGGAAATACTGACCCGACAATAGAAGGTGAAGAAGATAAAATCAAACAAGTATTAATAAATATTGTACAGAATGCTTGTGAGGCGGTAAGTTCTGGAGATATTGTCAAATTACAGGTGAATACTAACCTCAATCTCCAAGAAATTTATATTCAAGTTATAAATGGTGGCAAACCTATACCACCAGATATATTACCATTACTAACTCAGCCATTTTTTTCGACAAAATCCTCTGGAACCGGACTAGGACTTGCGATTACTAAACGTATTGTTGAAGCACACAACGGCGAATTTTTGATTGAATCAAATGGTGAATCAGGAACATTGGTAACTGTAAAATTACCGATGGTTACTGCATAGAAATACCAGTTTATTTTGTAATTACTTGACTAATTTGATAATTGGGAGCCTAAATCGTGACACTACATATTCTTCTGGTTGAAGATGAAGTCAGATTAGCTAAATTTGTAGAAATGGAATTAACTTGCGAAGGCTATCAGGTTAGTGTCGCCAATGATGGTATGACAGGACTAAGTTTGGCGCGAGAATCTACACCAAATTTAGCGATTTTGGATTGGATGCTCCCTGGCTTAAGCGGAGTGGAAATCTGTCGCCGTCTGCGAGCAACAGGTAGCAAAATTCCCATAATTTTGTTGACAGCTAAAGATGAGGTGGAGTCGCGTGTTGCTGGTTTAGATGCAGGAGCCGATGACTATGTAATCAAACCATTCAGTATGGAAGAACTGTTAGCCAGAATTCGCGCTCACTTACGCCGTACTTGGAAAGATAACCGCGATTTATTACAGTTTGAAGATTTGAGCTTGAACTGTGATAGCCGTGAAGTATTTCGAGGTACGCGAGCCATAGAACTGACAGCGAAAGAGTTTGATTTATTGGAATATTTGATGAGTAATCCCCGCCAAGTATTTACCAGAGAACAAATACTAGAGAGAGTTTGGGGTTATGATTTTGTGGGCGATTATAATGTGATTGAGGTGTATATCCGCTATCTACGGGTGAAGCTGGAAGAAAATAATGAAAAACGCCTAATTCACACTATACGCGGTGTAGGTTATGTATTGCGTGAGGAATAGTTAGGGGTTAATTAACAGTAGTCGATTTAGAATGAGCGAATTTAGAATTATTTTTCTTCATTCTGCATTCTTAATTCTTCATCAGTCTCATTGATTGAAGTCTGCCTGCTCGCTGTACAATATCTATATGCTCTTAGGATTTATAGTGCTACGCGCAAGTAATAAGTAATAAGTAATAAGTAATAAGTTTACTGTTCATAGATTTGCTGCATTTAACAATGTCCTAACCTAATTGCGTAGTGCTATAAGATACAAATCAAACCAAACAAGTAGCAACTAAGTAAGTCGGCACAAATAAACATCACTATGTAACAGAATGTAAACTAGCACAAAACCCTTGGGATTGCTACTCTTCGAGAAGCCACTTCGTGTCTACGTTTCACTTC
>JAAUYI010034025.1_pt1 | contig 13219 bp, 12 predicted proteins | sample 7278041 | NCBI WGS metagenome assembly JAAUYI01 (sample SAMN14350216, study PRJNA611818) | marine sediment metagenome | isolation source: surface marine sediment (0.6m) | place: French Polynesia: Moorea | collected 2018-08
AGACTTGTCCGAAAATTAAATTTGTGGGAAAAAAGAGAGAAAAATGACAAAGATCTAACTATTATTGATGGCCAATCCTTTAGAACACATTCGTAAACATCCCAAACTAGCCAAGCAACTGATCGGTCTGACTTTACCTCAGGCGCGAACAGCTCATTAAGCAGGCGATCGCCAGCAATGAGCAGAGGAAAAAAGAAGCGGAAGACCAGAAAATTCGAGTGAATAAAAAAGGAGCTGGTCGAGCCAAGAACTTATCAGCGGACGTAGAAAGCAAGTTTGACTCTTTTGTATTTAAGACAGATGCCAATTTTTGAGGTGCTAGGAATGATGTTTGAGGTCAGTCGAACAACGGCTAATGATACCAATTCTCAAAAGTAATAAGAGACTTAGTAGAGTCGGGAAAAGGTTAAAGCTTTGTAGAACAAGCCTTTCCCCTTTTTCCTTTAACCTTTAACCATCCCTGATGTTACTGTACTGACTGGCATTTTCCCTAAAATTTTCAACCTGGGTCAAAGCTAGTCACAGACTTGCATGCAAATTTTCGGACAAGTCTATTGATTGCCCGTTTTACACAACCCATAGCCAATACCGCTAGAATCTTCTTGGCTGTTACCAAAAGACAAGCTTTATCACCCGAATTTAGTTCTACTCTTGACATGGCTAAAGTCTTGGCCTCGGAATTAAAAGCTAGTTTGCAGGTTTCAATTATCATCAGTAAAAAACAAGCTCAACTATCCGTGCCAAAATTAGGCGAATTAGGTCAAGATGTTTTTATCGCTCAGCTACAAGGGAATTTTGTCAAACAAGTCTGTAGTAAGATTCATCGCAACGATCTAGTCGTTTTAGCGACAAATACCTCCAATCAGAGAACTCAGGGTATATCCGCCGTTGGTAAATTAGCCGAAGCGATCGCTCGTTCTCAGTCTACTACCTCGGTTTTAGTAATTCACTTTTAGCTGCGGGCTTTGATATTTTAGTACGTCTATACTTCAGGATAATTTCAATTAATTATTCTGGGGTATTGACATCATTCAGCTCGATCTGAGACTAATCCGAGCGATCGTGAAAGTAATAAAATCATACCTCGATTTAGCAACACCCCTATGACTCGCTTATTCGCAAACTACATAGAAATCATTATTTAAATGCATATCAAGGGGTTGCGCTTAATTTAAGATCTTATAATGAAAAGAGTATATTCTTATACTAAAAAATTTTCTCTTAAGAGCATTTCTAAACCAAAAAGTTACTTCGAGCAATTAATTATTGAGTAATAAATGAATAATATTCAAATTGGCAGCTTCTCAGAATCCGATGAATCAGTCGAATTATCGCTCCTACTAACTGAATCAGAGCAAACAGAGCAAAAATTACAACAATACGAAGACATATTCAAGCAACAACAGGAGCAAATAGATTTTTTAACTGAAGAATTAAAACGGCTTAAAGATCGTCCTTTTCAAGCAAAAAAGAGAATTTGGCAGAATATCTGGCTAAATATGACCGAATATATCGCTAATATTCATGGTAGTTCTGCTTATCAACCTCGATTTTCACTTAGCCAAATTTTGTTTTCCTACTTAGGAAGTTTTATTGGTATTGGTGTTTTAGCGTATCTGAGTATTGTTTCGGGATATCCTTTAATTGCTGCTCCTTTCGGTGCTGCTGCGGTATTAGTCTTTGCAGTACCCAATAGCCCTTTAGCCCAACCGCGCAATTTGATTTTTGGTAACTTATTGGGAGGAGCGATCGCTGTAGTGATGGTCTATCTCTTTGGTTCCGAACCTTGGGTTATGGCTTTATCTGTAGCTACCGCCATCAAAGTTATGCAGTTAACTAAGACTCTTCATCCTCCTGGTGGTGCAGTAGCCTTGGTAGGGGTAATGAGTCAAGCTAGTTGGAGTTTTGTCTTCACCCCCGTGTTGGCTGGTTCGATTGTTTTATTATTTTGTACTCTAATTTTTAATAATTTGATTCCAGAGCGTTCTTATCCCCGCCACTGGTTATAAATTCCGATCTGGGTTGGTTGCTCGTGGAAAATGAAATTTAGTATATATCTATATAGTTTTAAAAATTATTCTGCTCAGAGAGAAAGGTTAAACTATACTTTTACTTTAAAAAAAAAGAAATAGACTTGTGAATAAACTGAGGCAAAAAAGAAGGCAAGTTTTGTTCGGTATACTAGCAGTTGTTGTTGGCAATTCTCTCGTGGTAGCAATACCATCTTTTGAGATGGAAACTACTAAAAAATTATTCTTAACTTTTGCTAACGTAGTCATGTTTATTATTATCTGGGATGCTTATTTTGAGGAAAAATTAGCTCAAAAGGGCGTTCGAGGAATTTTACAAGACTTATTAACAATTACCGCTACAGGTACTGTAACTACTTTTGTAATCTCCAAAGTAATCACCAAAGCGATCGCTCAGCTAATAATTGCTTGGGGAACATTTGGTTGGGGAATAGCAGGAGCAATAGCAGGAATAACAACTGCTATTCTGGGAATAATGTGGGCATTTTACTGTGACGATCTTTATCGTAACTCGGCTTCTTGAAAAAATGACTAAATAATTTTCACAACTACTTAAAGTCTAATCCCGATCGTGTCTAAATCTGGGGTAATATCTGATTGAGCGATCGCGTCTATAATCTCTCGGTTGTCGCTCTCGAAGATCGTCGTCTTCTTGATACCTAAGTTCCCTTCTGCGTTGTTCGGCATCTCGATAAATTCTGCCTCCATACTCGCCATAGCATTCTTCTATTCTCTGCTCTTCTCGATAAATTCTGCCTCTATATTTCTCATTACATTCTTCTATCCTCTGGAGGCGATCGTCTCGATCTCTGTAATCGAGATGTCTTTCTCTAGCTCGATCTGCTTCTCTTCTATAATCTGATTCATGATCTCTACCTTTTGCCACAAGTTCGCGATCGACCAAAATGTTTCTCTCGACAACGTTTGGCACTATTGTTGTTGCTTCCAAGGAAGCTAAGTTGATTGAGCCAGCTAAAAAACCAGCATACATTGCTTCTAACATGAGGTTATTTTTTAATGATGAACGATGAACGATGAACGATGAAGTACAAAACTTTATTTAGTTCATAATTCATCATTCCTAATTCTGACTGCCTTTGGGTTAGGGTCGGCAAGTGGGAAATAAGGTGAAAGGTCAAAAGGAAAGGGGAACAAGACTAATAACTAATAACTGTAGGGGCGGTATTTCCTTCGGAAACGCTGCTAGATAAGCTAACCGCCCCTACTAATAACATTAGACAATATCAATATCTTCCTCAACAATAAAATCAACGTCGTTGGCAATAATAGCAAAAGGTTCTCCATCAAATGAAACTTCTCTCGAACTAGAATCAAAGCTAAAGCGATCGATTTCATCTGTATCAATGTCAAAACCTTCAGCCAGTACTTCAATTTTGTCTCCTTCATCAAAAAAGAAGTCTTCGATGGTGTCGATCCCCGTACCTAAAATAGTAGCAAAGACAAAGTTATCTGCACCCAATCCCCCATTGAGAATATCGTCTCCTGCTTCTCCCTCTAAGATATCGTTGCCATCCCCACCAGATAAAGTATCTCTACCTGTACTACCGAGTAGAGTATCGTCCCCTGCTTCTCCAAATAGTTCGTCTTCCCCTTCTCCTCCATCTAAGGTGTCTTCATCTAAACCACCAAACAAAATATCGTTGTCTGTTTCGCCAAACAACAGATCGTTATTATCACCGCCTTCTAGAGTATCATTACCATCTTCTCCGCCATAGAGAATATCATCGTGAGCCTCACCAACTAGCCGATCGTTTCCATGTCCTCCCAACAAAGTATCAAAACCATCGTAGCCTAGCAGAAAATCGTCACCATCTTCTCCCGCCACATAATCCTCATTTTCTCCACCATTAATAGTGTCGTTACCTTCAAAGCCCAGAAGAATATCATTACCCAAATAACCATCGATAATATCATCCCCTTCGCGACCATCCATGAAATCTGCTTCTGGACTTAAGGGAAAAATAATTCTAAAATCTTCACTTTCTGGAGTACCAATATATTCAGCCATATCTAATATTTTTACCTATAATTAATCTTGAATTTATGCTTTTTAGTGCTAGCAAACATATAATTACTTGGCATTAACTAAACAGTAGAAAATGAAAATAAAAAATTTGGTAAAGTAATAAAATGCTTTTTTAACGAGTTTTTTACTTGATAAATGTTAAGAATTTTTTTTCTAGGTATAGCGAATAAAATCAAGCTTTAGTTAGAGATAAAAAAGTAACAAATTAATAAAAAAAGTTTAGTTGACAATAAATTTATTAGTTTTCGATTTGGCTCGAAGGAAATCAAAAGTAAAATATTATGAACAAAAATTAAAAATAAGCAAGATCTTTCATATAAGCTACCACCAAAACATAAGTTAAATAGTACCGATCGCTTAACTATGAGAGATAACAATGCAAAATCAAGACGATACCGCCTCTTTACTATCCGATGCCAGCAAAAGATTAGAAAAAGCCTTAAAACACGTAACCATTTCTGAAGATGCGATCGCGCGTTTACAGCATCCGAAGACTAGCCTCAGTGTTTCGATTCCCGTCAGAATGGACGATGGTAGTTTAAAAGTATTTTCTGGTTATCGGGTACGTTACGAAGACACTAGGGGGGCAGGAAAAGGTGGCGTTCGCTATCATCCCCACGTCAGTCTTGATGAAGTACAGTCTCTAGCTTTTTGGATGACGTTTAAATGTGCCTTACTCGATTTACCCTTTGGTGGTGCAAAGGGCGGAATTACAGTCAATCCCAAAGAATTATCCAAAGTAGAATTAGAAAGATTGAGTCGCGGTTATGTAGATGCGATCGCCGATGCTATTGGCGTAGATACTGATATTCTCGCCCCCGATGTCTATACCAACGCCACCATTATGGGCTGGATGATGGATCAATACAGTATTATTCAGCGTCGATTGTGTCGGGGGGTGGTGACAGGAAAACCATTATCTTTAGGTGGTAGCAAAGGTAGAGATACAGCCACCGCCATGGGTGCATTTACCGTCATCCAAACTATGTTACACAAATTTAAGCTCAATCCCCCCGATACTACTGTCGCCGTTCAGGGTTTTGGTAATGCGGGTGCGACTTTGGCAAGTTTACTCGCCGAGGCAAGATACAAAGTAGTTGCGGTTAGCGATTCCAAAGGAGGAATTTATGCCCCTCAAGGTTTAGATATAGCCAGCGTTAGAGAACACAAAAATCGCAACCGTGAAATGAAAGCCGTCTATTGCAAAGATAGCGTATGCAGTATCGTAGAACATCAGGTTATTTCCAATCAAGAATTACTCGCTTTGGATGTAGATGTTTTAGTTCCCGCAGCTTTAGAAAATCAAATCACTGAGAAAAATGCAGAGGATGTTCAAGCCAAGTATATCTTTGAGGTAGCCAATGGTCCGATAACCTCCGATGCCGATAATATCTTGGCGGAGAAAGGAATCTATGTCTTCCCCGATATTTTAGTTAATGCAGGCGGTGTCACCGTTAGCTATTTTGAATGGGTACAAAATCGTAGTGGATGGTATTGGACGCTTGATGAAGTCAATCTGCGTCTACAGGAAAAAATGCGCTCAGAAGCCGAGAAAACTTGGAAAATTACCAAAGAACTCGCGATCGATGTCCGCACCGCAGCCTACGTTCACGCCCTCAAACGCCTCGGAGAAGCCTTGGATGCTAAAGGTATGAGGGAACAATTGAGGGGGAAGTAAAATTAACAAGGAACAAGGAACAAAGGATAGGGGATAACTAACTGCGAACTTCTGTACAGACAAGGCATGCCTTGTCTCTCCGAACTCAGATTGTTGACTCAAACATGGCGATCGCTTCTTCACACCAGGCTACCCACTCGGTTTCGTACCCTATTCCTCGACGCAGGGTAAGGTACATACATTTTTCTTCTATCGATAATTCTGTACCATTAGCAAAGCGTTCTCGTTCTTTTTCTCTGCACGCTGCAAGGTTATCGCTGTGTATTTGATGACGGCGTTTTAATTCGGCAATGATTATTTCTGGGGAGACTAAATGTGCTGCTAAGGTTTTTACTAGTACTTCTTCTCTAATCGCTGTAGGTTCGGAGGGTTGAGCAATCCACTCCGTTAGCATTTCTTTGCCTTCTTTGGTTATACGATACAGTTTTTTGTCGGGACGACCATCTTGAGGAACGATCTCTACGGCGATCGCTCCTAGAGTTTCTAGTTTGGTTAATTCTCTGTAAACTTGTTGCTGGCTGGCTTTCCAATAGTGGGTAGTACAGCCAGAAAATTTTTTCCACAAATCGTATCCACTATGAGCTTCGTTGTTTAAGGTTGCCAAAATTGTATGTGATAGAGCCATTTTTATTTAAGGAAGCAGGAAAATTTTTTAATTAAAAACTTCAATACTCAACAAATTGGATATATGTTAGATTAATACTCAATAAGTTGTATATAAACAAATTGTATATCAAATTACTAATTTATTTCAAATAGATATCTAGCAAATGCCTAATAATTATGGATAAACAGCAATTGGATCGTAAACAGCCATCAGCACAGATAAGATTATCTAGGTGGCAATTAGTATTAGTTTCCACTGCTATTTTGGGGTTCGGTATTATCTTGGGTCAAAAAACTCGGCAAGTAGAGCCTAGTCTGGCACAACCAGTAGTCGCTCGGACTCAGGGAAATATATTACCTGTAGAAACTATCGATGTAGAAGCTGCCCAATTCTATCAAACTGTACAAACCTACACGGGAGAGGTAGAGGCATCTCGTAACAGCGAGGTAGGTTTTGAACGGGGTGGGAAGCTAATTGCAGTTTATGTAGAAGAAGGCGATCGCCTTAATTCTGGAATGCCTTTAGCTAAATTAGATACGACTAACCTGGAAGCAGAAAAACGGGCTTTGTTGGCGCAAAAAGCTCAGGCTCAAGCGGTTTTAGCAGAATTGCGTAATGGAACAAGAAGCGAACAAATCGCCTCAGCCCAAGCGAGTGTTAGAGATCTCCAACAGCAACTAGAATTAGAACGACTCAAAAGTTCTCGTAGAGAATATCTCTACCAAGAAGGGGCGATCGCTCGCGAACAACTAGACGAAGTTGCTTTTAATACCAGAGCCTTAAATGAAAGATTAGCCAACGCCAAGAGCAATCTAGAGGAATTACAAAATGGCACTAGAGCCGAACAAATTGCAGCCCAGCAGGCAGTTGTAGATGGTTTAGTGGCTCAGATCGATAACTTAGAGATTACCATTGCTAAAAGTACTTTAAAATCTCCCTTTGAAGGAATAGTAGCTAGCCGTAATCTCGATGAAGGAACGGTAGTAGAAACAGGACAATCTGTTTTACGCCTAGTAGAAGATATCCAGCCAGAAGTAAAAATAGGTGTATCCCCTGGCGTGGTGAGCCAGATACAGCCTGGTAGCAAACAACAAATCCAAATTGCTGGCACAGATTATCAGGGTACTGTCAAATCCATTTTGCCTGAAGTAAATCCTGCCACTAGAACTCGTACCATAGTCTTAAAACTACCTGCCACTGCTAGCCGTCAAGTAGCACCAGGACAAATTGCCCGTCTGATTATCAACCAAGACTCCTCCACCGATGGTTATTGGTTACCCATCAATGCTCTAGTCAAGGGAAATAAGGGTTTGTGGTCTTGTTTTGCAGTCGTAGAAGGCGACAGTGAAAATCTTCAAGTCGAACGCAGATATCTAGAACTATTGGAAACCAGAGAAGATCGAGTATTAGTCAGAGGCACTATACAGCCAGGAGATACCATTGTCATCGATGGCACACATCGCCTAATTCCTGGTCAAACAGTATCGCTGCGATCGATTAGTGAGTAGTGAGTAGCAAATTGAGTCTATTCATCTGAAATTTGCTGTAAATTCAACAAGTCGATTGCACAGGTTGGGAAAACCCCGCCGTGCCTCGACTTCAAAACACAGCACGGACGGCTTTAATACCACCCACAGGTGGTGGCATCGCGTCCTCCCCTTGTCAACAGCCTGAAGTAAATTCTTTTCTTAGCCTCAGCAGTACAGAAGTTTATTTAGTTCATAATTCCTAATTCATAATTCTGACTTCATGAAGACTCCGAACTACCAACTCCGAACTCCGAACTGACCACTAAAAACGATCGCACCGTAACAGCAAATTTTTCAAACAGTTAATTTTTAAAATCATTATTAAGACTCCGATCTTAAGATAGAGGTAAATAACTCTATCTCTTGTTACAATAATTTACAAAAGTTGTCAGCGTCAGTCATAAATTCATGCCACAACAGACATTATCATCTAAATTAAATACCATTACGGTTGAATCCCAGACAATCGATACTTACGAAGATACGGATTTGGCATACGACGAACCGAATGCCGACTGGCGTTACAACCCAGAAACTAACAATGCCAAATATCGCAATCGCCCTTTTGCCGTACTAGGAAGATTAATTAATATTTTATTTCCCTTTACCCGTTTTGCTCTAGGAGTATGGTGGGATAATTTTACAGGCAACTCGGTAATTAAACAGCAGAAAAGAGCGCGTCAGTTAATTAGAATCTTGACCAAACTCGGTCCTGCTTATATTAAGATCGGTCAGGCTCTTTCTACTAGACCTGATGTCGTTCCTCCTACCTATTTAGAGGAGTTAACTACTCTACAAGATAAAATTCCCTCTTTTCCTAACGAAGTGGCATTTCGCTTTATTAAAGAAGAATTGGGCAAACGACCAGAAGAAATCTATGCCGAACTTTCGCCTCAGCCAATTGCAGCAGCTTCTTTAGGGCAAGTATACAAGGGTAGATTAAAAACTGGAGAAGAAGTAGCCGTTAAGGTACAGCGTCCTGACTTAAATCGTCGCATCACTCTAGATATCTACATCATGAGAATGTTAGCTGGTTGGGTACAGGATAATATCAAACAGGTACGTTCCAATCTGCGGGCAATCATCGATGAGTTAGCCGAACGTATTTTTGAAGAAACCAACTACAACCAGGAAGGACGCAACGCCGATAAATTTAAACAACTTTACGACTATATGGAAGAAATTTATATACCCAAAATCTATTGGGAATATACAGGTAAGCGCGTCCTGACAATGGAATGGATCGATGGGACAAAGTTAACCGATATCAAGGCCGTTCAAGCCTTGGGAATTGACGCAACTCACTTAGTCGAGGTGGGAGTAGAATGTTCCCTAAGACAATTGTTAGAACATGGTTTCTTCCATGCCGATCCTCATCCTGGTAACTTGTTGGCGATGGCAGATGGTAGATTGGCTTATCTCGATTTTGGCATGATGAGTCGAATCAAGCCCTACCAAAGATATGGTTTGATTGAAGCGGTAGTCCACTTGGTCAATCGTGATTTTGAATCCTTAGCAGAAGATTACATAAAATTAGACTTCTTGACTCCAGATACCAATTTAGAACCGATTATTCCTGCCTTAGCTAATGTTTTTGGTAATGCTTTAGGAGCGAGTGTAGCAGAATTAAACTTCAAAAGCATCACCGATCAGATGTCGGCAATGATGTATGAATTTCCCTTTACCGTACCCGCATACTATGCCCTGATCATCCGTTCGATGGTAACTCTAGAGGGGATTGCGATCGGAATTGAGCCAGATTTTAAAGTCTTGAGTAAGGCTTATCCCTATATTGCCAAACGTCTACTAACCGATCCTGCACCCGAATTAAGAGCCTCTCTTAAAGACTTGTTATTTAAGGAAGAAGGCTTCCGTTGGCATCGTTTAGAAAACATCCTGAGAAATGCTACAGATTCAAGAGATTATGATTTTGATGGCGTAGTCGATCAGGCTCTAGATTATTTATACAGCGATCGCGGTACATTTATTCGAGAAAAAATTGCTCAGGAACTAGTCAACGTCATCGACAATTTTGGACGCAGAACTTTATTTAATCTTTCTACCGCTTTCCGTCAGCAGGTAGGGTTAGCAGTGCAAGAAACTCCCACCGAATTTAGGGAAGACTCTTACACCATGACTCACCTGAGAAACATCGTCGGAATTTTGCAACAAACCTCAGGATTCGATCTTACTCGCTTGATCTCTGTGGTAACAAAAATAGTCGCCAAACCCGAAACTCAACAGATGGGACAAAAAGTCGCCGAAGGACTAGCTCAAAAAATGGCAGCTAGGTTGATTAGGAACTTGTTAATCGAAGAAACCAAGCCTCAACCTCAACCTGCATTGCCAGCAATGTCTCGTTAAGATCGCGAAATTAGTCAATTTAAAGAATGGGGGAACTAGGGGAAGATATTCTCTGTTCCCTTTTTTTTGTCTCAATTTTCAAACTCAATTACTAAGATAATTTATACCAATTCTTGAAAATAAGACTACAGATAAGTGATAATTTCTCTAGTCGAGTTTTTTGAAGAACTATGGCAGGAGTTTATCACTTAAATATTCATGAAAGTGAAGCGGAACTGAAAAAGATACTGAGAAAAGAGAAAACAGGTTCGGGGAAAGAAAGAATCCAATTATAATATTAGTTGCAGACAAATTGGTTTTAATGAATCACGATAGTAGTACTAAGTGTTTAGTAATCCTTGATGTTGTACCCAAAAAACCGTCTCAACAATCGACATCATGGATGCACTGAAATAATTCTGGAGAACAAGTTCCACAGATGACAACCGATTTAAGTAGAATTGAATTAGTAAAAGATACAAACCCTGGCAGCAGACCTTTTTTATTTCCATTTGACCTGACCACATTTGACGATCGGCTATACTTCACTAACCATCACGAAACTGGTAACGAACTCTGGGTCAGCGATGGTACGGCAAATGGTACGGGCATAGTCAAAGATATTTATCCTGAGACTGGTAACTCCAATCCCAATAGCTTCGCCCAACTTGATGGCAAGCTCTATTTTATTGCCGACAATGGCGAAATTGGTAACGAACTCTGGGTCACTGACGGCACGATAGAAGGTACAGGACTGGCTGTAGATATCTATCTTGGTGTTGGTGGTTCTAATCCCACTACTGTTTTTGAATCTAATGGCAAGCTATATTTTGTTGCGGATAACGATGAAACTGGCAATGAACTGTGGGTAAGCGATGGTACAACCGAAGGTACGAACTTAGTTGCCGATATTAATCCTGGTGCTAATGGTTCTAATTCCACTGGCTTTACCCAACTTGATGGCAAGCTATACTTTGCTGCGGATAACGGAGAAAGTGGTAACGAACTTTGGGTAACTGACGGTACGACGGGCGGCACCAACTGAGTTGCAGATATCAATCTTGGTACTGATGGTTCTAATCCCAATAGCTTGGTTCAACTTGATAACCAGCTCTATTTTATGGCTGACAACGGCGAAACTGGTAACGAACTTTGGGTAACCGATGGTACGACGGGCGGCACCAACTTAGTTGCAGACATCAATCCTGGTGCTAATGGCTCTAATCCCAATAGCTTGGTTCAACTTGATGACCAGCTCTATTTTATTGCCGACAACGGTGAAACTGGTAACGAACTTTGGGTTACTGATGGTACGGCGAATGGTACGAGCTTACTTAAAGATATTAATCCTGGCATCGATAGTTCCGATCCTGCCGATTTGATTGAATTTGATGGCAAACTATACTTTAGTGCTGATGACGGCGAAAATGGTAACGAACTTTGGGTCACTGACGGTACACCAGAAGAGACTAACCTGCTTCTAGATGTCAGTCCTGGCACGTCTAGAGTTCTGTATGCTTCAAATCCAAATGAAGTTTTCAACAATAATTCTAGCCCCAGAGACTTTGTTGAATTTAACGGAAAACTCTATTTCATTGCCGATAACCGTTATCAAGAAGATGGTCGAGAGATTTATTCAATTGAACTATGGGAAACTGATGGTACAACGAATGGTACGAGCTTAGTCGCAGAGCTTCATTCCGGTATTTATGGAACTGGTAGTGCTGCTATGAATTTTTCTAGAATTAGTTGCTCAAACCTTTCCTAGTGATTTGTTAATTATCCAGTTAGATAATGGTGGTTTTCACAAAGCCAAGAAGTTGAAAGTACCTGACAATATTGTTTTGATGTTTCAACCACCTCATTGCCCAGAATCGAACGCCATTGAACAAGTTTGGCAATACTTAAAACGAGGGCTGAGATGGGAAAATCCCGTTAATTTAGATGAATTGAGAACATTGATTACTCGGAGGCTTGAAGAAATGACTGAAGAGGTTATCGCTTCTATTACAGGGAGAGCTTATGTGCTGGAAGCTTTATCTGTAGTCAACATTTAGAGAATTGGTATAACAATGCAGGGGAAAGAATTCCTGAAGGAGCAATTAATTGCGATCGCATCTAAACCAAATGTTAATCGCTTATATCAATACTAAGATAATTTACACAAATACAAAATAACCTTGTATTGCCTGTAGCATTTCTATTAGTCATGCCCTCGAAACTTACTACTCGCTACTGTAATGAAACAGACTATCTTGCTTTTGCTTAAGATTGGTGTGTCCACCTTTGGTTATCTCTACTTTACAAGTAACGCTACTCTCGCTCAAGTTACCTCTGATGGCACAGTCAACACACAAGTCAATCAAAATGGTAATACTGCTGAAATAACAGGAGGGGAGACGAGAGGTAGTAATTTATTTCATAGCTTTCAGGATTTTTCTGTCCCTACAGGTAATGAAGCCTTTTTTGATAACGCCAATAATATCTCTAACATCTTTAGTCGCGTTACTGGCGGGAATATCTCCAATATCGATGGTCTAATTCGAGCCAATGGAAGTGCCAGTTTATTCTTAGTTAACCCCGCAGGTATTATCTTTGGTGAGAATGCCAGACTCGATATCGGTGGTTCGTTTTATGGTAGTACTGCTAGTAGTATTTTGTTTGAGGATGGCGAATTTAGTGCGGTAGATAATCTCGAACAGCCAGTATTAACGATTAATGCACCTATTGGGTTGGGTTTTCAGGATAATCCAGGGGATATAGTAAATCGAGCTGGTTTTACAGACTTAGGAAACGGAGAAAGTATTGAGGAAGCTGGTTTAGAGGTTAATCGAGGTGAAGCAATTACTTTAGTTGGTGGAAATATTAACTTAGAATTTTCTTCGCGCACGTCAAAATGTAATATATTGAGATTATATTTTCTGCCCTTTATGCGATCGCTTAGCCCCAGGCTTTGCCTAACCGCCAATAACGGAGATAACGGAA
>JAAUYI010071627.1_pt1 | contig 13218 bp, 12 predicted proteins | sample 7278041 | NCBI WGS metagenome assembly JAAUYI01 (sample SAMN14350216, study PRJNA611818) | marine sediment metagenome | isolation source: surface marine sediment (0.6m) | place: French Polynesia: Moorea | collected 2018-08
ATTTTATAACCCTTATATAGCAAGGATTTTAGCCAAACAAGAATGCAGGTGCTAGTTTCATTCGTTGGGAGGGAATTTCATACTTTTGACTTTTGACTTTTGACTTCCCCTTCTGAGGTGCTCACATCTGGCACAAAAAAAATTTGATGTGATTTAATCACTCAGTATTAAGAATAAAAGCTTAATTTAACGATAAAAGCCCAGTAAAATAATGTAGCTTTATCGCGCTATTTTTAATTTCTTACTGGTTTACACTGATAGGTGCAAGATATGAGGTAAGTTATTGTAAAGCTAGCATCAAGCTTTTATGGTAAAAATATAAAGTGAAGCAATATATACATATTTTGAGTTAGATTATTTACGTGGCTTGGCAAAATCAAAATGCTCTATCTTTACTGGATTTAGCTTAACTTTTACCACAGCTAATCTCAGTAGATGAAAAAGTTTTTTCAAAAGGGTGATAGGGCAAGTGCTGTAATGATATTCGTTGTTGCTGACTTGTCTGTTCCCCTGCAAATTTTGCATTTTGCGATACTTTTTACTAACCACCGTTCAAGGAAGTAGATTGGTTAAATATAAACCTGATCTACTTTGAAATCCATAGTTTTTACTTCTAAGTCTCTTGTCGGAGGAAAAGGACATGACATGAGTAAAATTATGAGCTATATCAAATATAGAGGTTTTCATTTCAGTCTAATACACTCTGGTGGGATGAATTTACTTACCCATCATAGATACTATAAATCTACTTTGTATTGCAGTCAACCGAAAACTTCTATATTGCAGATGCCGTGGTCCTACGGGAAACTTATTTTTTGTATCCTATAGGACTGATGCAACTGGCATATATTTACTGTCGGGGAGGCAAAATGCGGTGTAGATTTTCTGATCGCATTATTGCCGTTGGGTGACGCTGCGATCATATTTGAACGTAGCAATGAGACTTGTAACTTCACGCACCAATCACCGATTGTGACAATTGCGTAAGTCCCGTCCTAGTATCCCTCTAGTACTCTAGGGCGTAAATTCGGATAGGGTTATTTAGACCGAAAACATCTTTCTTCATGGATGTTGAACCTGCCTAAACTTACACCGCAGTGTAGTAGTAAAAAACCCCATTTCTCAATCTTGATTGGGTGTAAAAATTATTGAATATATAATTGGAAATCTGATGTCATCTACTTTTTTTTTGAAACAGACTGCTTTCAGTAATGACGTGAATGAGGTTAAGGCTAAAGGTGATGCCTTATTCTTCAATTTTAACCAGAGCGCTTCCAACATTATAAATACTGTCGATGTGGAGGATAAAGTCAAAGGGAACGGGGCCATCGGAATAGCAGATTTTGATTCTACTGCTTTAAAAGATCCAACCTTTTCTCAACTCTTTACTGATGCTCAAGGTTTTGGTGATGAGACTTTTGAAGGAAAAGTCGCAATTGACACAGAAGTAGTTGCTAATTTTGAAGTTGCTGCTAATCAAACCTTTTCTTTCAATTTTTCAGCACAGTCACTTTTAAAAGCTACAGAAGTTGAAAATCCTGATGCTCAATATAATAGAGCCAATCTTAAAGTTGGTTTTTTAGTATTAGATGTCTCTGGTAACAAACCTAGACTGTTAGATACCTTTGGTATTCGGGGAAAATTAATCACCTCCAAGCAGGTTGGTAACCTGAAGATTCGTGGTAGTCGCAATGTTAACCTTGAAGTTAAACAGAAAGAAACTGATATTGATGGCAACAATGGTATAGATTTCCTTGATGGTTTTGCTTCTGGGAAATATGAGCGGACGTTTAAAAAAGATACAAAAATATCCATTGTCAAATTTAATGAAAGTACCATTAAATTTGCAGGGGATAGTTTAATCGGTAATCTGGAAGATGGTGTCATCTACGGCACAATCAGAAGGGATAAGCTCAAAGGTTCCAATGCTGACGAGAAATTTTATACCAGCCTCGGTAACGATAAAGTCGAAGCTGGTAAAGGCAACGATATCATTGAAGGTGGTTTGGGCAATGATAAGTTAAATGGAGGTAAAGGTGACGATAGCATTTATGGAGGAATGGATAATGACCGTTTGATAGGTGGTGATGGCAATGATGTATTGGTTGGTGGCGACGGGAATGATCTGATTAAAGGTGGTCGTGGCAGCGATACAATGACTGGTGGCGCAGGTAATGACACATTTGTTTTTAGGAAATCTTGGCTCAAAGGAGAAAAGGATGTAATTACCGATTTTGAGTCTGGTATAGACACCATTCAATTCAAAAACTTGGGTTCCTTTGATTCCCAAGCATGGTTCAATGAAAACATCGCCAATGGTCAAATAAGTAATACTAACGAAGGTGTTTTAGTTACTTTTGAGTTTGGCAGGAAGGAAGGACAACTTCTCTTGGAGGGATTAGGAGTCAATAATTTAAGTGCCAGCGATTTCATCTTTGCCTGAAACGGTAAGTCATTAGACAAGTTTTTATGCTCAAAACTTGTCTAATGCTTTCTTAAGGGGATCAACTCCAGAAACAAACATTTATCGATCGCTGTTCTGGGATATGCTGGAATAAACGGTAAATTTGCCAAATAAAAGTGACGATGAAGCTGGCAGGACGAATAAGTCAGGTAAAACCTTCTCTAACCTTAGCCATCGCAGCCAAGGCTAAGGCAATGAAGGCAGATGGAATTGATGTTTGTAGTTTTAGTGCTGGGGAACCGGATTTCGACACCCCAGCCCATATTAAAGCCGCAGCTGCAAAGGCTTTGGATGAAGGTAAGACCAAATATGGCCCGGCGGCGGGAGAACCAAAGTTAAGAGAGGCGATCGCAAATAAGCTTAAATCTAATAATGGGTTAGATTATCAAGCAGAAAATGTGATTGTCACCAATGGTGGTAAACATTCCCTGTTTAACCTCATGCTGGCTTTGATAGAACCAGGGGATGAAGTGATTATTCCCGCTCCATACTGGTTGAGCTATCCAGAGATGGTAACTTTAGCTGGGGGTAAGGCTGTAATCGTACCCACCGATGCATCCACCGGGTACAAAATCACCCCAGAAAGGCTGCGTCAAGTAATTACCCCCAAAACCAAGCTATTTGTCCTCAACTCTCCCTCTAACCCCACAGGGATGGTGTATTCCCCAGAGTCAATTAAAGCGATCGCTCAAGTGATAGTTGATGCTGATATTCTGGTTGTTTCCGACGAAATTTATGAGAAAATTCTCTATGATGGGGCTACCCATGTCAGTATTGGTTCCTTGGGTTCAGAAATTTTCCAACGTACTATCATTAGTAATGGGTTTGCCAAGGCTTATTCCATGACTGGTTGGCGGGTTGGTTATTTAGCTGGACCTGCGGACTTAATTAAAGCTACTATTAGTATCCAAAGCCATAGTACATCTAATGTGTGTACCTTTGCTCAATATGGTGCGATCGCAGCTTTGGAAAATTCCCAAGACTGTGTGGAAGAAATGCGCCAAGCCTTTGCCAAACGGCGAAAGGTAATGTTAGCCAGACTCAACGCCATTCCGGGATTAAGTTGTGCTAAACCAGACGGTGCTTTTTATATGTTCCCCGATATCAGCAAAACTGGGTTAAAGTCTATGGACTTTTGCAATGCTTTATTGGATGAGCATCAAGTGGCGGTGATTCCTGGTATTGCCTTTGCTGCGGACAACAATATTCGTCTATCTTACGCCACCGACATGGCAACCATTGAAAAAGGTTTGGATCGGTTGGAGAAATTTGTCAAGTCCCGGCTTTAGCTTAAACAAAAATTCATCTCACCCTTGCTTTTTGCAGTGCAAAAATCTTTCCCTCTCCTTAATCAGGAGAGGGATGTCCGTGAGGACAGGGTGAGGTTTTCCCGGAAATGTTGGGAATCCCATAACCCACATTCCGCACCCAGCCTATTAAACAATTCGTAATTCGTAATTCGTAATTCGTAATTACGTTTTGTAATGGGGATTTAAACCCCAACACAAAACGAACAACCCGTAGGGGATGGGGTTTTAAACCCCTAGGAGTATAGATAAAAGGAGAGGGATTGAACCGCAGGTAACACAAAAATGAGATCATGAGTGATGTAGTTACAACCAAGTTTCAACTAAATTGCAAGCTTTATCGAGACCAGATTCAGTATGGATCTGAGCCTTAATTTTTTGTGCTTGTTGTTGATAGCTTTTAGTCAATACTTTCTTTTCTAAGACTCTAGCTATTCCTGCTGCTGTCAGCTTTTCTGGGTACATAGCTGCACCGACTCCCCAATCAAGAACTTTGTGAGCATTAAAACATTGCTCGTAGGTATGGGGTTCTAAAAGCATCGGACATCCATTACGTAAGGCTCTTGCTATTGTACCAATGCCACCGTGAGTAATTACCGCAGCAGCATGGGCAAATAACCAATCTTGGGGCATAAAACCTGCAAACATCACTAAATCTCGGTCAATTTCGGCGGGTAAATGACTTTCATTAAAATCTGACCAACCTCCCTGAATCAAAATGCGACGACCTAATTTCATGACTGCACGCACATGAATGGCAATAAATTCTTCACGATTGCGTATTGGTTGACTGCTAAAGGAAAGCACTAAAGGTTTTTGTTCTGCTACCATGAATTGTGCTAATTTTTCCCCTGGTTGCCACTCACTCCATTCCGGTTGTTCATAAAACCAAAAACCCGTTTGGTTTGTTGTCAAGCAGTAGGGAGGTGATGAATAGAGATAAGGACTAGCAGCAAAAATCAAGCGGTCATATGTACAGTAAGGTTTCCACCCTTCTGAATCGGTTAATCCTTGTTTTTCCCGTAATAAATGATAGCGATCGTAAGTTGTATTTTTAGTTTGTCGCATCCACTGGGACAATCTCCACCAATTATTCGGCTGATACAATAGTGCAGGTGTGATTATAACTTGAACTAGAGGTATTGACAGTTTTTCGGCAACAATGGCAGCAAAGATTGCTTGCTGGGGACTACAAACAATTAGTTTTGCATTGGCAGCAGCATCTAGTAAACAATCAATTCCCTTTTGTAAATCAAACCAAGTTTGTGATTCATTTAATTCTTTTTTAACTTGCAAATCATCAATGTTAGCTGACCAATGATCCCATAAAAGTGCAGTTTTTCTGGCTTCTTCTGGATTTATTTGTTTATGTCCAACTTTTAGAACCTTTAACCCTGCCGCAATTGCTTGAGGATGCATCTGTTTGGGGATTGCTATGTCAACTTCATATCCTCTAGCTTGCATCTTTTGTCCTAGTGCTATGTATGGAAGCACATCTCCCATAGTTCCATAGGCAGTAATCAAGATTTTATTCATAATTATATATTAAAATTCAATTTATCTTACTGGCGATCGCTTCTATACCAAGAATTTTCGATTGCCAAATTTTATTTAGGTATTTGAACAATAATTGAACTGGATTTAAGGTGATTTGATGATTCTTGCTCAAACTAGATGTAGGACGAGAATCCTCACAGAAATTAGTTTGAATATATGACACTCTGCTCAAGTTTAACTGCATCACTTCTCGTTCGATAATTTCAAATTCTTCTACTAATATCTCACCTGGATCAACTTTAACTAAAATTTGGTCAGATTCTGATTCTAGGCTGTGGGAAATAAATTCATAACTTGGTAGTAAATTTAAATCGAGAATAAATTTTAATTGTACTTTTTTGGTACTTAGTAGAGAATCATATTCCAATTGTGTAATTTTTTGATCTGCAAATAAAGAATCTAGTTTCGAGTCAAAATCTTTCATCTCGTATAGATATAAGATTTTTTCTATTTCATTCTCAAGTGTTTTTTGCAGTTCTTCAGTCATAATTATGTGCCAAGATAAACGAAAAAGTAGACCATTAATCCCAAACAAAAAGCTTATATTTCAAGTTTGTGCGCCTTTTGCCTTTTGACTCCTTATTTCTGCTTTCACATACTAGCAATATCAAATAAATTTTGTTTATTCGATATTGCTAGTAGTCAACCACATTAATTTTGTCGGGTAAACCAACTTAAGCGACTTATCCTCTCTTTTTCTTTCTCTGCGCTCTCTGCGCCTCTGCGGTTCATTGTCAAACCCCTCATAACTAATGTGGTGAAACACTAGTTTGATGAATTATTTAAGAATTGACCCTAGCCAACCAAACATCATAATTACCAGTATTAGTACCCCCCAAATCTCCTGCTGTTTTACCTGTTATATAAATATCTTGTTCATCAGATACAGCAATTGCAAAGGCATAATCATTTGCTGGCGTACCGATTTGTTTTGTCCATAGCAAATCTCCATTTTGGTTTAACTTAGCTACCCAAGCATCATTACCACCAAAATTAGTGCTACCTAAATTACTCTCCGTATGTCCAGTCACATAAATATTATCTTGACTGTCTAAAGCAATACCGTGGGCTGCATCATCTACTTCACTTACTCCTCCAAAGGATTTAAACCATTGTTGATTACCATTTGGGTCGTATTTAGCCACCCAAACATCAGCCCATCCTGAAATCAACTCTCCAGAATTTGCCTTCAAATAACCAGTCACATAAATATTATCCTGGCTATCAACTGCAACAGCATTGGATGCACTTTCACCTTCCTTACACAAGTGTTTGAGCCATGTTTGGTTCCCATCTGCATCATATTTGGCTATCCAAGCATCGCTTTGGACTAATAAGTTACTGTTAGTCGATCCTGTAATGTGGATTGAACCATCACTACCTAAAGCAATATCACTAGCTCCAGTCCAGCCCCAAACTCCTAGTTCTTGTATCCAAAGAGTTTGACCCTGGGGGTCGAGTTTCGCAAACCAAGCAGAGGATTGTGCTGTTTTCTGCTTGTTTTTGATCAATTGGCCTAAAGTGTAACCAGCAATGTAAACATAACCTTGACCATCCACTGCTACAGCATTAGATACATCATGTTCTGAGCTTCCCAGTTGTCTTTTCCAAACTTCGTTTCCTTGGGAATCGAGCTTAATTACCCAAGCATCAGCTCCGCCACGATGGTAGTCATCTGTTTTTTGAGTTGCTTGACCAACCATGCTACCACATGTGTAGCCAGTAATGTAGATATATCCTTGACTATCTGTAGTGATGCCTTTTGATGAATCCCAAGCTTCAGTCCCTAATTGTTTACTCCATTCTTGGGTTCCTTCTGCATTAAATTTGGCTACCCAAGCATCTGCTTTACCGTAACTATTTGCACCTAATTGACCCAGTGTGGTTCCAGTAGCGTATATATTACCTGCTGGAGTTACTGCTATGCCGTTAGCTGTATCGTCTGCGGAACTGCCAAATTGTTGTTTCCACTCTTGCTTAAACGCCAGAGCCGTGGATTGATAATATAAGCGGTTTGGAGACCCGGCTATGACATGAGTCTGCAAACAGTGACCTTGGGAGTTACAAGCAACACTGGTAAATGAAAATCTCTCATTATCCTTGTCTGAGTACTGAATACTCTCACCCCAATCAATAGTAAGACTACCACTATTGAGCTTACCGCAACGATAATACAGACGATTATTATTAACGTGGGTTTCAATACAATTACCAGCTTCGTCCAGAGCAATACTGGTTAAAGAACCTCGATCGTATTGACTACTTTCACCCCAAGTAACAGTATCACCATTCAACTTACCCACACGACAATAAAGATAATTGTTGCTGTCAACGTGAGTTTCCAGGCAATTACCTTGGTTATCTAAAGCAACACTACACTGGGCATAAGAACCCCTGCTGAATATTGTGCCTCCTCTAATCCAATTAATATTTTTACTAGTGTAGTTAACTTGACCAATTCGATAGTACAGACCATAGCGACCAGTATGAATCTCCAAACAGTTGTCCTGTTGATCCACAGCTACACTACAATAGTATCCACTATCGTATTGGTCGTAGGCTGTTCCATCCCTCCACTCAATAGTTTTATTGCTGAAGTTAGCCTTAGCCACACGGGAATAGAGCCTACCACTAGACACATGAACTTCGACGAAATTCCCATCATTAGCTAAAGCAATGTTTGTAGTCGTGCCATTAGCATACCGAGTGCTAGTTCCAAAATTGATGCTTTTATCATCGTCGTTAATGGTACCAACTCGGTAGTAAAGTCTACCACCACCAACATGGGTTTCCAGACAGTTACCTTGGTCGTCTAGTTCTAAACAGCTAACTGTCCCCGTGTCATATTGAGTGCTTGCAGTCCATTCAAGCATTTGCTGCGCCATAATTTCTGTCCCTGTTAAATAAATTTCTGAGAAATCACCAAATCATATTCCAAATAGTCAATGATTTCCAATCATCACTAACAGGGAATAAATCAACGTCTTCTCCTTGTAATGCTTCCAGTTTGAGATAGCCAATTACCTGGTAGTCTGGGTCTTTTTGTTCTCCACTAACCTTAATAGTTAAAATGTGGTCTCCAACAGTAATCTCAGTCAAAGAAATTTCTAATTGTCGAAATTCTGCTGACGAAAATTCACTCCTAGGGGTTAGCAATTGTCCATCTAAAAACATATTGGTTTCATGGGAACCAAAGCAACCATAAAACAGTGTTAATTCATTTGCTTTGTAATTGCGTTCTAGGGTGAAATAGATATTTAGCTTGCCAGTGGAAAAAGTTTCACTGCTAGGATTATGTTTTTGGGGAATAGCAATTAACTGAGGAATATTGGGATTGTTGATCGGATCGGGATCAATTTCGATCGTATAATTGTACTCAGAGAACCAATTCCCTTCCTTAGGTTCGATGTCCACTCGAAAGTCTTCCCTGCCGATTTGCCAGAGAGTTACTGCTTGGGTATTATCCATTCTTGATTATTAATTTAGTTGTTAATAGAGTCGTTGTGGTATCCTAAGTCAACCCAGATACTTTAAGCAGGAATGTTAAGGATCACACCTACTTGGAGTTCGTGAGGATTTTCTCCTATCGCATCAAGGTTAGCTTGGTGGATTTTGCTCCAACCTGATTCGCTGCCGTAATAAACTTGAGCTATCTTGGCCAAAGTATCGCCAGTTTGAACAATATACTCTACATCTTGTTGTTCGGATGAGACTATCTGTTGCTCCTGTAGGGTATCTGTCATAAGTTTTACCTCTGGTGTGTTTGGATTACGTGGGTATTATATAACAATCGTATATATTTTTCCCTACCCTAATTGCAATTGCAACTAAGTTCTTCCCCAACACAGAAATAAGGCGTTGCTGAATACTGGTGATGATTGAGGCTGACACGGAGACACGGAGACACGGGGATTATGGTTGATCCTCTCTGACAAAATCATCCCGCAATTATGCAATGCCTATCCGATTGTGGTGTAAGCAGTTTAATATTTTAGTTGGTATAGCGGTAGATATAAAGTTAGAACCTATCCAGGGAATGTAACGGCAGAATTATTATAGATAATCAGCCTTCTTCCTTCTACCTTTTATGACACCATTGCCGTCCCAAACAATATATATGAATTAATATGAGGCAACGCTCAGTTTTTAGTTTAATTGCAGTTGGTGCGATCGCACTACTTTTAATTGGTTCTGCCATCTTTTATTGGTTATTACCCAGAAACACCCCCAGCTTAATCGTCAAGGGAAGTAGTATTTCCGAACCCAGTGCAGCTATCTTTGTCCCCAAACAAGCACCAGTTATGGTGTCAATGCTAGTAAACCCAGAACGTTTACAAGCTTTATCAGGGGATAAGGTATTCTCCGTATTACAAACCAGTGTATTAGCCAACTCTGATATTAATTATCAAAAAGATATTCAGCCCTGGTTAGGGGAAGAAATTACTTTAGCCGTGACTACCCCAGATATAGATAGGGATAATCAAAACGGATTGCAGCCAGGATATCTCATGGCTTTGGCTACCGCCCAACCAATCAAAAGCCGGGAATTTGTAGACTTATTGTTTTCCCAGCGAGTATTAGCCGGTAATCAATTGGCTGTAGAAGAATATCAGGGAGTAAAGCTAATTTATGACCATCCCCAATCTACTACCTCCAAAGATAACCCAAAACCAGCCAAAGCTTTAAAACCCCTAGCTAGTGCTTTAGTAGGAAACAGCTTTGTATTATTTGCCAACGATCCTCAAGTATTGCGAAATGCGGTGAATAATGTCCAAGCACCGGATGTAAATTTGCCGAGTTCTCCCCAATATCAAACAGCCATACAGCAGTTACCCAAAGCACCCCTGTTAGCTACAATTTTTCTCAATTTCCCTGCTATGGCACAATGGCAAGGATTACAACTGGTAGATCCAGTTTATGATAGTCAAATGGTTTCCCTCAAACTATCTAACCAAGGATTACTAGCAGAAACTACCATACTAGCAGCATCCCAACAATTACCCCTATCTCCATCATTATCTACCCCCACAGCAGCATTAAAGTGGATACCCGACACAGCGGGATTAGTCTTAACTGGTAAAGATTTGAGTAATTTGGCTAATACCGCTTTAGCACAGTTTTGGAACCAAACAACCACCGCCCTATCTGGTTCTAATGGAGATACAATTACCCAATGGGTAAAACCCTTAGCAGATGTGAAAAATCCCTGGAAAATTGACCTATCCCAAGATATTTTGAGTTGGATACGGGGAGAATACGCCCTGGGATTATTACCTAGTCATGGTCAAAAAGCACCTGACTGGATTTTGGTTGTGGATAAATCAGATGGTGAAGCCGGAATTTCCCGTTTAGATAAAATAGCCTCTTCATCTGGTTTAAGTATTAATAGTTTCCCACTGGATCAGCAAAAACTCTTAGCCTGGACGCAGATACAACCAGCTGCAACCTCCAAAGATAGCAAACAAGACAAATCTTTCGATATTGAGGCACAAATCAGGGGTTTGCATACTAGTGTAGGGGATTATGAAATTTTTGCATCCTCCATTGCAGCTATGGATCAAGTATTGACAACAGAGGAAAATAGGTTAATCAAAAATTCTTCATTCCAAAACAGCTTAAATGCCATACCCTCCCCCAATCAAGGCTATGTCTACCTTGACTGGAAAAATGGTCAAGAAATTATTAAACAAGAATTACCCATTATTCAGTTATTCTCAGCCCTAGGTAAACCCTTCTTGAGTAAATTGCTGTCAAAAAGTCACCCTGAAAGAGTATCCCTTGTGTTGAGCAGTGATAGTAGTAATACTGACTTCCTCAAAGCATCTTTATTGTTGCACCAAGATTAGCCGGACTTAGACAAAAGGAGGTTGATGCGACATTTTATCTTGGTGTTTTGTGCCTATACTTTTATGTACACATCAAAACCTCACCCCCAACCCCTCTCCGAACTTGCGGAGAGGGGAGATAAAGCATATCGGTTAATCCGCACCTCATTAGACCCAGAAACGCTATAACTCCCGTTAAGCGGCGCGCTACCAAAATAAAACTACAGTTGCGCGATCGCATTTAATCTCAGCTATTTTCAAGAATGCGATCGCTGTGTAAATGTCAGGAGTCAGGAGGAAAAATTAATCCGGCGATAGACTTCTGCAATAGGAATTTCTACTTTTAGACTGTATAGCAATATCAACTGATCGAGATGATCGTAAACCTGCCATTGCCACCGATTATTACTATCATCGAGTTTGTGGTACTGTTCAATATAAGGTTCAGTTTGGCTAACTAATAAATATTCACCAAAGCTAGGAATGGAGCGATATTTTCTAAACTTTTCACCTCGGTCATAAGCTTCAGTGGAAGGCGATAAAACTTCAACAATCAGTAAAGGATTGAGAATTTCGTCAGTGCGCTCACCGTTCAATTGTGGTTGTCCATCAACTACCATCAAATCAGTGTAAGTCCCACACTTGTATTCTGGAATCCAAACACGCAAGTCGCTGTTATATAAGCGAAAGTTGGTATCTCTGAGCAAAAATCCCAAGTAAATTAACAAGTTGCTAGCGATCGCGCTGTGGGTTTCTGACCCTCCTGGCATAGCTATAATCTCTCCATTGCGGTATTCGTGACGAATTTCGGCGGTTTCCTCCATAGCCCGATATTCCTCTAGGGTGAAGCGAGTAGTTGTCACATCTGAGGCAATGATGGGGGGATTGGTTTGATTAATAACCACGATCAAACCTCCTGAGTTGAATAATCTAAAACTATTTTGACATACTGCAAGAAATTAGCCTTCATTGAAAGGCGATCGCTTGTCACTAACTTTCCTCAGAACGAATCAAATGCGGTCCCAGTTTTATCTCTATTTCCTGTCTTGCCTGTGATTGTTTGCCTAATTCTCAACTAATACCAATTCTGTATGAGGCTGCATTTAATCGCCCTCACTCTGGAAGAGTGGGGCTAATACCCAAACAAAGCCCACCTGTGTGGGCTGAATTTGGCGCATGTTTATCAAGAAATGGTATAACCTTGCCAATCGGTCATCAGTATTGAGATTTTGTACAGATTTGAAGGTGTCATACTACCAACAGAAATTCAGGTTAATCAGAATTAATATGTATGTATAAAGCACTATAAATATTGTCAAATAAATGACTAAAACTAAATTTACTATTTCCCCTTTAGAATTATATTCCACCTTAGTTTTGAGTATCATTGCCATTTTCACCGCCATACCAGTTACAGCAAACACATCTAATTTCGGTAAAGTAGAATTGTCACCAGGGTTTAAATCTAGCCAAGGAAGACTTACCGGTTATACCAGTGGTTCTTTTCCATTACACAAAATGAGTAAACGCGATGGAGAGGGTAATGCTTGTACAGGTTTCGCTGCAACTACTCCCGATCACATCATGGTGTTAAAAGAAGACTTCTCTGCTTTGAAATTAAAAGTTAATAGCAATGGTGCCGATACAACTTTATTTATACTCAGGGCAAAAGATCGCACCATTCGTTGTGGTGATGATACTGGTAAAAATAAAGACGCTAGCGTTAACGGTAAAAGTTGGAAAGCGGGAATATACAAAATATGGGTGGGTAATTTCAACAAAAGTATGCGAAGTGACTACTCCCTGGAAATTACAGAAAATTGATCACTAAAAGCGATCGCTCCTGTTTGTACGGGTTTCCCTACAAACAGGAGCGATCGCAAAAGTTAACCTTCTCGCGTAATTCCCCATCCTTCTAAAAGGTGGGGATGTAAGCGAACCAACAAATTCTATGTGGTATAGTACTAGGAGTAACTATACGCACACTTTAGCTGTAATGGCACGGTAGTTACTAAAAGCAAACCAAAAGTGGATATTCAGACAACCTGCCGGGGTTAGGAACTAG
>JAAUYI010226567.1_pt1 | contig 13215 bp, 7 predicted proteins | sample 7278041 | NCBI WGS metagenome assembly JAAUYI01 (sample SAMN14350216, study PRJNA611818) | marine sediment metagenome | isolation source: surface marine sediment (0.6m) | place: French Polynesia: Moorea | collected 2018-08
AACGCCCACGGCGCATTTAAAAACCGTCAAGAATTGCTCAAAGTTGCCAAGTTAGGCAAAAAAACCTTTGAACAAGCAGCAGGATTTCTCCGTATTCGCAACGGTGATAATCCTTTAGATAACACTGCCGTTCATCCCGAAAGCTATGGAGTAATTAAAAATATTACCAGCAGTTTGCAGATATCCCTGAGTGAGATCGCCCAAGTTAGCGATCGCCTTGAAAACCTCGATCTAAAACAATTCGTTAGCGCTGATATTGGCTTACCTACCCTCCAAGATGCGATCGCCGAATTAGCCAAACCAGGTCGAGATCCCAGAGAACAATTTCAATATGCCAGCTTTGCCGAACATATATCAGAGATCGCCGATTTGCAACCAGGCATGATCTTAGAAGGAGTAGTCACTAATGTGGTCAACTTTGGCGCATTTGTGGATGTTGGGGTACATCAAGACGGTTTAGTACATATTTCCCAATTATGCGATCGCTTTGTTAGCGATCCTAATGAAATCGTCAAAGTCGGACAGGTGGTTAAAGTTCAGGTGCTAGAAGTCAATGAAAAACTCAAACGTATCGGTTTATCTATCAAAGCAGTAGCCAATTAGTATTATAAATGATACATAAATTGCCCCTACTGGAAATTTGCTAATTTTTACTATGGCGTTAATTACATAGTATTTTTGGGAATGTTATGACAGTGGCTCTATTTCGACATAATCACCAATATGTTTGTATCAAAAAGCTCTTGGCAAAAGTTAAGCTCGAACTATCTCAATCGGTTACAGCTAAGTAATTATTTATATCTTGTATCTATTGTTTCGCTAACTTTATCGGGATTATTGGCAGGATTGGAGCCACTAAATGCTGAAGAAAATGATTCGATCGGAACTACTATCTACAATCGCAATTTTTCCGAGCCTAGTCAATTGTTGACTATATCTCTACCTGAATTAGAACCAGCCACTTCGGCGATCGCGGATACTCTAGATTTTGAGACTTTTCATTATTTACTATCGCAGATCCAAACAGAGCCAAAAATCAAAAGCCAACAACAGGATTTAACTATCGATCGAGATTCCAATGCCGATGAGATCCCCGAACAAATCACTGTTAAGGACTTTGATGTAGTTGGTAGTAGTGTCTTTAGCGAACAAGAGTTAGGTAAGGCGATCGAACCCTATCGCGATCGCCCTTTAAGTTTACCAGAGCTATTTCAAGCCAGAAGCGCGATCACCAAACTCTATACCGACAGGGGTTATGTCAACTCAGGTGCTTATCTTCCTCCTCAAGAATTAAATGATGGTACGGTAAAAATTGCGGTTTTAGAAGGTAAATTAGAGGCGATCCAGGTTTCAGGAACTAAACGCCTTAATTCTGAATATATTTCCTCTCGAATCGAAACTGCTGCGGGAAAACCCGTAAATGTTGACTCTTTATTATCTGCGCTACAACTGCTACGGCTCGATCCTCTGATTGATAACATCTCGGCAGAATTATCAGCAGGAATTCAACCAGGAACGAGTTTACTAGATATTCAAGTTGAGGAGGCAGATGTCTTTAATATCTCAACTAGTTTCAACAACCAAAAATCTCCCAGTGTTGGTTCAAATCAACGCTCCATAGGTTTGAATCACGGTAATTTATTGGGATTTGGCGATCGGTTTAATTTTAACTACAGCAACACCGACGGTAGTGACAGCTTTGATTTTGCTTACAGTTTACCCTTCAATGCTAAGAATGGCACGATAAAAGCAGCATATGGCACTAATTCAAACGATATAATCGAAGAACCCTTCAATGACCTCGATATTCAGTCAGAATCGCGTTATTACGAGTTAAATCTCCGACAACCTTTGATTCTTAAACCCAACCAAGAATTTGCTTTGGGACTCAGCTTTTCCCGTAGTGAAAGTGAAACGTCTCTTGAGGATCGAGAGTTTAGAATATCTCGCGGGGCAGACGATAATGGAGAAACAAAGATTAGTGCCATCCGATTCTTCCAGGAATATGTCAATCGAGATGACAAAAAAGTTTTAGCTTTTCGTTCTCAATTTAGTATCGGTATTGATGCTTTCAATGCCACCAGTAATGATGATGAACCCGATAGTACCTTTTTCGCTTGGCGAGGACAAAGCCAATGGGTAAGACGTTTAGATGAAGACTTCTTATTTCTGCTGCGGGGCGATATTCAATTCTCAGGTGGAGGTTTAGTCCCCCTTGAACAATTTCGGATCGGTGGTGCAAATAGTGCCAGGGGTTATCGACAGGATTTAAGCTTAGGAGACAATGGTTTATTTGCCTCAGCCGAGTTACGAGTGCCTGTTTTAAGATTTAGGAGAATAGATGGTTTGGTTCAAATTACCCCTTTCTTTGATATCGGGACAGTATGGAATAGTGACGAGCTAGAAATTACCAACTCAACTTTGCCCTCTTTGGGTGTAGGCTTGAATTTTTCTGTGGGAACTAGATTGAACGCCCGTTTGGATTGGGGAATTCCTTTGGTAGATATAGAGGCTGAAGGCGATTCTTTACAAGAAGACGGAGTTTATTTTTCTCTGGATTATAATTTTTTCTAGTCTTACTCGTCAATTACAGCATCGCGGTCTAATAATAATAAATTACGCAAGCTATTAGTATCTAGATCTGTTAGCCATTGTTCCCCTGTATTTACAGTCTGTTCTGCCAGTTCTTTTTTGTTTTCAATGATGTCACTAATCCGCTCTTCCAATGTACCCGTACAGACGAATTTATGCACTTGAACGTTACGCTTTTGTCCGATCCTAAATGCCCGATCTGTTGCTTGATTTTCTACCGCAGGATTCCACCAGCGATCGACATGAAAGACATGATTGGCTCTAGTTAAATTAAGCCCCGTTCCTCCAGCTTTTAGGGATAAAATAAATATTTTAGGGCCGTTGGGTTCGTGTTGAAAACGGTCTACCATTTCTTGTCTGGCTTCGCGACGGGTTGAGCCATATAAAAATAAAACTTCTTCCTTTAATTTGGTTTCTAAATAAGGTTTGAGTATTTTACCCCATTCAGAAAATTGAGTAAAAATTAACGCCCGATCGCCTTCGTCAACAAGCTCATCTAACATCTCTTCTAGACGTAATAATTTACCAGAGCGATCGCCAAATTGCTCGTAGTTTATTTTAATTTTTTTACTGTTAGTTTCTTGGAGTAATTGAGGATGGTTACAGAGTTGTTTGAGACGCAATAATAGGGTCAAAATTAAACCACGACGTTGGATACCCTCAGAATCTTCTATTTCTGCTAAAGAATTATCTACTAACTGTTGATACAGTTGCGCTTGTTCGGCAGAAAGCCCGCAATAAACATTCATTTCCTGCTTTTCGGGTAAGTCTTGAATGATATTTTTATCGGTTTTCAAACGGCGGAGAATAAACGGTTGAGTTAGAGATCTAAGAATACTTAAGGACTCGCGATCGCCATATTTTTCGATGGGTGCTGCAAATCTTTTTTGGAAGAAATTACGATTGCCCAAAAAGCCAGGATTGAGAAAGTCTAAGATCGACCATAATTCTGTCAGTCGGTTTTCTACTGGCGTTCCTGTTAAGGCAATCCGAAATCCTGCGGGAAGCTCTCTTACTGCTTGGGATTGTTTTGCTGAAGGGTTTTTGATATTTTGCGCTTCGTCTAAAACTACTCCTTGCCATTCAATACCTGATAGAGTTTTCAAGTCTCGATAAACCAAAGAATAGCTGGTAATTACTAACTGTTTATTTTCTACTTGTTTGCTAAATTTTTTGCCTTGCTCTCGTTTATCTCCATGATGAATTACTGTTTTTAAATTGGGAGCGAATTTCTTGACTTCTCGTTCCCAATTATTAATTACCGAGGTAGGACAAACTAATAACGTAGGCTTAGTTAAAAGCTTTTGTTGTTTTAAATTCAAGAGAAAAGCTATTAGTTGAATTGTTTTTCCCAACCCCATATCGTCGGCAAGACAAGCACCCAAACCCCAGGTTTCCAAAAATGATAACCAGCCAACACCTTTTGCTTGGTAAGGGCGTAATTCTCCCTTAAAACCTTTGATATTATTAACAGGTTCGACGGCTTTGTTATCGGTCAAATTATCCAATAACCCCGATAGAACTCCTGTGGGTTCAAACTTAACTACGGGTAACTTTGCCAGAGTTTTGGTATCTCCTGTAGATAAACGTAAGGCATCTTCTACAGATAAATCTAGCTGTTCGTTAGACTTATCTAATACTGCTTGGGCAGCCTTGACATCAGCAGGTTGCAAAGCAATCCATTGCCCGTCAATCTCAACTATAGGCGACTTTTGCGCTAATAACTTTTTAAAATCGCGTTTAGAAACACTACGATCGCCGACGGCAATTTCTAACTTGTATTTCAACATACTCTGCAAACTCAAACGTTCGCCTTTTTTCTGATTGACGCTAGCCGTCATTTTGATTCCCAATCTTTGTTCGCTGCTACCTGGAGTCAAACCAGAAGGTAATATTACCCCCAAACCATTGTCTTGTAGTTGCCAAGCGATCGCCCTAATAAATTCATAAACTTGAACTGGATTGAGTAGGCAATTTAGTGGTTGTGCTTGTTCTAAACTATCTGCAATCGGATCGTAGATCCGAGTTGCCAACCCCAAACCCTTGAGGAGAGTTTCTTGAGGTTGTTCAATCGTGCGATCGCCAAGATGCAAAAACTCCATGGCACACTGCCAAATAACTCCCGCATTGACAATAAAATCTGGATTGTCTAGTGCTTGTAAATAATAATTTAAAGACCAATCATTTTGTTCTCGATCTTCGCTAATTTCGGTTGGGGGTTTGAGAACAAAACAAACCCGATAGCCTTTTTGTCCTAGGTTACTATGATGGCGACTAACTATATATTCGCTAATCGGTAACGTCCAGTTATATAAAGCATTATGCAATCGTTTTATATTGCGGGTTTTTGCTGACAATTGAGGAGATTTAGCCAAAGACTCCAACCAAGGCTGTACGATACCTTCTTTATTGCTAGGAGGTTGATAATCAATCCAGGTACGTAACCGCGCATCCAGAATTATAGCCAGCGATCGCAATAATAATTCTTCATCGGTAGTATTCGCTTCTGATTCTTCGGCATCTAAATATGCCAGACAAGCTTCGGGAATAGTGCGGGCAAATTTAGCTAGTCTGACGCGATCGACTTCGCTGTCGATAATTGATTGCCACACGCTTTTGGGAGTTGTTTTATTTGCACCTTGAGCGTCAATTCCTGGCAAAAACTTCTGCCTAACAATTAAATCTAATACCCAACGATAAATGTGCGACCAAAAACAGATATCTCCTGCTAAATATTTAACATCTGCTTGCAACGAACTAAAGGATAAAACTTGTAGTAGTTCAATTGTTTGGTTAGGAGTTAAACGAAATCCCTCTACTTCCCATAAGTATAAGTCTAAAGTCGCCTCCGATTCTACAACGTCGCCAGCGAAAACGGGTTGAATCTTCTTCTCATCTCCTGTCTCCGTGACTATGGTAGGCATCCCCACTAACTGAGTTTGCCACTTACTCTTATTAAATAAGTCTGCAAGGTCTAATTCATGGCTTTGGCACAGATCTAAAAATTCTTGTTGACTCAGATCGAAAGGATGGACAAAATCCCCTGATTTATTGAGAGAGAAGCTTTCATTGACTAGCGATCGCCAAGCTTCTCCCCAGATAAAGAAATAATCTTGACCTGAATTAACAATCCAACTGCCGTGAATAATTGACATAACTATCTACAAATTATTGCTGAAACTCCGATTCTGATTTCTCACTCAGAAACAGATACAAAAAATCGCTTCCTCTCCAAGTTCATTTTTCAAGATATTGGAGAAGAAACTAAGACCTTGCTAGTTTTAGGCATGAAACTTGAGGTAATACTGTTTTCAGCTACAACCTCTGCAATAAATAAACAGAAAATAACAATTTAGATTAACATACCCAAGTTTAGCAACGCCAAGATCGAATAAGTCATTGTTCAGTTTAGCAAGTTTCAGCAATTTAAATCGCAAATGTTACGTTTACCAAGAGAAAATTGACAATTGACAATTGCCGATTAAATTATTAGCTTGTTAGAAAGCTTCTATTCTAGGCATATAAATCTGCTACATATTCGCCATAACCGTTGTAGGGTAAAGTTTCTTTAATTTCCCAGGATAAACCAGGCCCATTACTGATAAATTTTTCGGTAGCTTGCGACCATCGAGGATGAGGTACATCAGGCTCGACATTAGCCTCAAACTTATATTCATTGGGGTCGAGAGTATTCCAATAGGTAGCTGGCTGTTCGGCAACAAATTCTATTTTGACAATCGACTTTGCACCCTTAAAACCATATTTCCAAGGTGTCACCATGCGTATGGGTGCGCCATGCTGTTTGGGTAAGTCGTGACCATAGATACCTACAGCAAAAAATGCCAGATCGTTAGCCATTTCCTCAATTGTTAATCCTTCGGTATATGGCCAGGGTAAGGAACCGATGTGAAAATTGGGGCCAGTGGTAATCTCTGGATCGTAAAAAGACGTAAATCGGACGTATTTAGCCTTAGCAGTAGGTTCGACATCCTCTATTAAAGCTTTCATCGGAAAACCAATCCAAGGTAAGACCATTGACCAGGCTTCGACACAACGAAAGCGATAGATTCTCTCTTCCAAAGGAAACTTCTGTTTTAAATCGTCAAGATCGTAGGTGCGAGGATTGTTAACCAAGCCAGCAACTTCTACCTTCCAGTTTTCTGTGGGTAGTTTTTGGGCATCAAGCCAAATTTTTTTCGTGCCACCATACTCATAAAAATTATTGTATTGTGCGGCCAGCTTTTCATCGGTAATGGGTCGATCTACTTGGGCAAAATTAGGATTGGTGGTAAATGTCTTGATTTTGGGTAGATTGATACTTTGTTCTAAAGATAACTCGGATGCAGACTTACCGAGGTCTGACCTCGATTGACATCCCGCCAAAGGCAAAAGACTTGCACCGATACCCGCACCAACCAGAGATTTGATAAAGCTACGGCGACTGTAATAGAGTCTGGGGGGTGTAATCTGATTTTCTGATATTTCCCAAGATTTTGGGACGCGAATCAAAGTCATTGGATTTAAAATAGAATGCTAAGAAATAATACGGATCGACCTTTTAATTGTAAACAAATATTATGACCCTCTCAGAAAATCTTCGCTTTCCTAACAAGTAGTCGATTTCATACTGATAGAGGCGATCGCACTTTTGATGTCTCGGCTTTGTCACCGAGCAACTTGAAAATTGTTGTTAATCTACTTTTGTAGATTGATTGTAAATTAATTGAGAATCAAGACAAACATCAGTTTCGCAATGGACAGGCTCAAACGATTATCAGTTTTTTTGCTGCCATCCTTAGTTGGGATTAATCTACTTATAGGTTGCGCTTCTAGCAACAGCGATCGCGCATCGGAAAGTACTCTCAACAGAAAAGAAGTTAGCAGTAATCTCCCTCAGACTAGAGAAATAAAGATCCAGAGTCCATCTGTAGGTACTCTTAACAAAAAAGATATTAATAGTAATCTCCCCAGAACTGAAGAGATACCTGAAGAAGTAGATCGGGAGCAACCAGAGACCGTCTATAATCAATTAGTTAGACAATATAGTGAAGATTATAAAAGTTGTGTCGAGAGTTACAGAGCCAAAGCTAAAGCTTGCGATGTTGATGGTGTCCCTGGCGAAACTACTAGCAAAAATTTGAACGTGCAACTAGTGCTGGATGCCTCTGGATCTATGGCTAATCAAATTGGTGGTGAGCAAAAATTGGAAATTGCCAAGGATGCCCTAGGGAATTTTGTCAACCGCTTACCCAAACAAGCCAATGTTGCCCTGCGTGTCTATGGACATCTTGGCTCAAATTTGGAGCAAGACAAAGAAAAATCATGCGCTGGAACAGAACTGATATACAACTTTCAACCCCTCGATCGAGCAAGATTCACTAGTGCGATCGAATCTTTGCAGCCAACAGGCTGGACACCTATCGCTGCTTCATTAGATCGAGCTGGTACTGATTTTCGCAACTATAATGTTACAACCAATGAAAATGTGGTTTATCTAGTCTCAGACGGCATTGAAACTTGCGATGGCGATCCAATAGCAGCAGCACAGAAACTCAATCAATCAAACGTCAAAGCCATTGTCAATGTTATTGGCTTCGATGTAGATTCACAAGCAGCACAACAGCTACGTCGTATAGCCGAAGTTGGTGGTGGTGAGTACCTAGAAGCCTCAACCCGCGACGAATTATGGCGCATTTTTCAGGAAAAAACTGGTGCTGCTTGGAGTAAATACAGATGCGTTAATGAAGAGCAATGGAAAGCCTACCGAGTAACTAATCAAGAGCAGTGGACTAGGTACAAATGTATTCATGAGAAAGCTTGGAAAGAGTATAATAATATTCATAAAGCTGCTTGGACGATGTATAACAATGGCGAACTTGACAGACAAACCAGAGAGTACGCGATCGAAACAGCCAGAACTAAACGCGATAATCTTATAACAGAAGCTCGGACAGAACGCGATCGCACGCTTAATGAGGTTCGTACTGAAAGAGATTCATCTCTTAATGAAGCTCGCAATGAACGCGACGAAATTCTTGAGGATGCTCGACAGGAAAGGGATGAAGGGTTGAAATAATCAGATGTTCATTTTTGAACATTAGTTATCTAGATACTAGAAATTTGGCAGCAAGGAGAATTATATTTTTACAGTAAGACTGCAATATCTGCTTTTCGGGCATGACTTGGAATGATTGCGAAAAGTTTAACCAAGTTTATAACGTTTCTAGGTTTACTGAGGTACATCTTATTCCTGCCTGCATGCGACCATCAAACGCGGCCTTCTTACGTGATTCTACAAGCTGAGGAAACCGAGCGCGTAGCTCACGCGCTTTGCGCTTCAAAAAGATCTATTTTGGATCTCACCGATTTGAGAAAGGACTTGGGAGCATCTACTGCCATATCATCTTATTATGGTCTATTTCTTTCCTGACGATTTAATAAATTAGTAGCAATTTCGTACCAGACTTGACGATAGTTTTGATGTTCTGGCGTTTCAGTTAATTGTACTCCCTCTAATTCGGGATATCGCTGATGAAAAATAGTATCTACCTGTTTATAAAAAGCTCCTGCATTAAGCTCTAAAGCTTGAATTCGCTGATAGATTTCTTGTTGTAGATTTTCTTCGTTTTTACTCAGAACAGAATCTTGAGAATTAGAATTAAAATTAGAAGAAACTGTAGGTACAACTCTGGTTTTCATGACGGCAAAGCTAATTAAGCCAGGAATTAATAATGCTCCTGCGGTAATCATACCCCACTGCCAAGGCTGAATCTTTTTAAAATCTTCACTAGAAGGGATACGAGTTACTTGCCGAGAGATGGCGATCGCCTTAGAACCAACACGAGAAATACTACTATACAATTGAGAAGTAAAATTGGTAGTATTTATAGAATCTTCGCGATCGCCTGGGGAAACTATTAAAGTACGAATTTGAGAAACAAAGCTATTAATGATTGAATCTTTCTCTTTAGTTAAAACCTGTCTTACTTTGTCTCCTGACTGATAGCGATCGCGTGGTTTATATGCCAGCATTTTATTCAGTACCTTCTTTAAACTAGAACTTACTTTTACTTGAGATTCCCAGTTCCATTCTCCTTGATGGCTATCGTAAAGTTCGTCTGGTTGTTTGCCAGTTAATAAGACAATGGCGGTAGCGGCCAAAGAATATAAATCGCTACAGGGAAAGGCTTGACCGCGACGTAATTGTTCGTCAGGAGAATATCCTTTTTTACCAATCAAAGTAATAGATTGTCCCGTAGATTTAGAAACAGCATTGGCAGCAATTTTGACACAGCCGAAATCAATTAAAACCGTTTTCCCATCGCTTCGCCGACGAATCAAATTATCGGGAGAAATATCGCGGTGAATTAAGTCACAGGAGTGAATATAATCCAAGACGGGGAGTAATTCCCAGATCATCTTAGTAACTTCTGATTCGGTTAATTTACCTTGGGATTTTAATAGTTCCCAATAACTTTCTCCTTCAACATATTCTTGTACTAAAAAAAGCGATCGCTTGCCGTCAATACGAGTCTGTAATAGGGCTTCAAACTTAGGAATTTGTGAATGCTTTAATCGGTAAAGAATTCCCGCCTCTCGTTCAAACAAATCTTCGGCTTGAGATAACAAGTTATCGCTTTTTACCTGGGGAGCAAATTCTTTAAGGACGCACAATTCTCGGTAGCGATGAGTATCCTCGGCTAAATATGCCCTTCCAAAACCGCCTTGACCGATCTGTTTGAGAATTCGGTAGCGATTATTAAGGATGATCCCATCCCTCAACACAGCAGAGATTCTAGACATAAATTAGGTTCTATATTCCCAGAAAACAAGGCTATTTTAGCAGTGGTTTTTTAAAATTAACAAGATTGTCTGAGGCGCGAAATTCGACGGGCGATACAAGCTGAGGGATGGTCTTTGTTGCCTCCTAGTACTCTGTCAACAATTAATTGATGGGTTAGGGTATTTACTTTTGTACGTCGCGCTCATAAACAGCGCAATCTCTTTTACAGTATTAATAAAGAAAAGATAAACAGTACTATTTGAGATTGTATTTGTGAATATTTCATCGAGCATTGTCGCTATCTTGGGAACGGGTGCTTGGGGTTCGACATTGGGAGCGATCGCACAAAGAAACCAGCATCGCACAACTTTTTGGTCTTATAGAGGTAACGCGCCTTTGGAGTCCGTAGTTAAAGATGCAGTAATTATTTTGTCTGCGGTTTCGATGAAAGGAGTAATTCCAACTGTTGAGAAACTGAAAAAACTCGACTTGCCAGCAGAGAAAATTATTGTTACTGCTACTAAGGGACTAGATCCACAAACCACTCGTACCCCTTCACAAATTTGGCAAACCGCGTTTCCGAATAACCCTGTCGTTGTCTTATCTGGCCCCAATCTTTCTCAAGAAATAGCCAGGGGTTTGCCAGCAGCTACGGTAGTAGCCAGCCGTAATCTAACTGCTGCGGAGAAGGTACAGGATATTTTTGCCTCGGATACTTTTAGAGTCTACGTCAACGAAGATCCTCTAGGAACAGAATTAGGCGGAACCCTGAAAAACGTAATTGCGATCGCTTCTGGTGTCTGTGATGGGATGAATTTGGGTACAAATGCCAAAGCAGCCTTGCTTACCCGTGCTTTACCCGAGATGATTCGGATCGGGACTCATTTGGGTGCATCGGGAGAAACTTTTTTTGGTTTATCTGGTTTGGGAGATTTGATTGCGACTTGCGATAGTCCTCTGTCTCGTAACTATCAGGTAGGTTACCAACTTGCTCGGAACAAGAAACTAGAACAGATTCTAGAAGAGTTAGAAGGGACAGCCGAAGGAGTAAATACGACTAATGTACTGGTTAAAATTGCCGATATGGAAGCGATCGCCATTCCCATTGCACGACAAGTACATCGGTTGCTACGGGGCAAAATTACTCCTACTGAAGCAATTCAGGCTTTGATGGAACGAGATCTTAAACCCGAATTTTGTGATTTAGATTTTTGAATAAATCAGAGAGCGTGCGATCGCTCTTTAAGAATAAGATTAGGGAATTGATTGAGTTTTTTTCGAGTTGACGCTGATTAAATTCTTGTGGAGAAACTGCCAGGCTGAATCTGCATCTAAAGGTTTAGCGTAATAATAACCTTGAGCAAATTCACAACCCCACTGTTTCAATTGTTCAACTTGCTCTAGGGTTTCGACTCCTTCGGCGACGACATTAAAGCCGAGATTGTGTGCCAGATCTAAGGTGGCTTTAACAATCATCGAAGCTTGATTTTTCTCATCCAAACGACTGACAAAAGAACGATCTATTTTTAGGGTATCTACAGGAAAACGATCCAAATAACTCAAAGAAGAATAACCAGTGCCAAAATCGTCGATCGCTAGCTGGATTTTACGAGCTTTAAGTTGCTCAAATACACGCTCGGCAATCTTGGTGTTATTTATCAAGAGAGTTTCAGTAATTTCTAATTTCAGATGTTCGATCTTAATACCAGTGTTGGCAATTATGCGATCTAGTTGCTCGATAAAATCTTCTTGTTCAAACTGTTTTCCAGAGAGATTAACACTGACGGTAAAGTCATTATGCTGATTATTTAATCGGTCTTGCCAAACTCTAATTTGCTTGCAGGCTTGCTGCAAAATCCACATTCCTAGAGGCAAAATTAGATTGGTTTGCTCGGCAATAGGAATAAATTTACCTGGAGAAATAAAACCCTTTTGGGGATGATTCCAGCGTACCAAGGTTTCAAAACCAGTAATTGCCCCCGTGTTTAGAGAAATTATCGGTTGATAATTAAGATAAAATTCTTGGCGTTTTAAAGCAATACGTAAATCTGTTTCAATTTCCAGAATTTCTAAAGCATTGTTTTGAATTGTGGTATCAAAAACTTGATAATAATGGCTACTAGAACTTTTGGCTTTTTGAATTGCCAGATCTGCATCGCGAAAGATTTCTTCTGGTTGGCGATAACTAGAATCACCAATCACAATTCCCATATTAAAAGCAATAAAAATTTCTCTTTGTTCGACAATAAAAGCTGATGTTAGACTTTGATGAATTTGTTCGCCAAGAGCGATCGCGCAGTTTCGATCTCGGATATTTTCGAGAATAATTGCAAACTTGTCTTCACCAAAGTGAGTCAGATGGATATTTTTTGCTGCGGTTAAAATTTCCGATTTTAACTTTTTACTCACCATGCTTAGTAATTTGTCTCCTGCATGGCGACCTAGAGAGTCGTTGATTATTTTAAATCGATTGCAATCTAAAATAATCACGGCGAATTTACTTTGGTTTTGTGAAGATTTTATATTTAATAGATTCTTTAATTTTTCAATTAACCACAATCTATTAGGTAATCCTGTTAGGGAATCGTGCCAGGCTAGATACTCTAATTTTTTTTGAATCTGTTGTCTTTCATCAATTTCAGCTCTAAGCTGAGATGTTCTTTCTTTAACTCTTTGTTCGAGTTCACAATTAAGTTTGCGTATTTCTTTTTCGGCCGCAACTCGATTACAGATTTCTATTTCTAGAAGCTGATTTTTCTGCATGAGTTGCCTTCTTAGATCTTGTAGCTTTAACTGATTGCTAACCCTAGAAAGTACTTCGGGAATCTGAAATGGCTTGC
>JAAUYI010000364.1_pt1 | contig 13190 bp, 7 predicted proteins | sample 7278041 | NCBI WGS metagenome assembly JAAUYI01 (sample SAMN14350216, study PRJNA611818) | marine sediment metagenome | isolation source: surface marine sediment (0.6m) | place: French Polynesia: Moorea | collected 2018-08
AAAAAGTTAGAATATGAAGGAATTCCCTGCTTTTCTCCTGAAATTTTTGCCTATCTCAAAAATCCTAATCCTTCTAAATTTAAGCAGTTTCAAAAAGGAATTACGGAATTAAGAGAAGAAGGGGCAATTCAAATCATGTATTCTGCTGATGAATTCAGACGTGACCCGATCTTAGCAGCAGTAGGGCAACTACAATTTGAAGTAGTTCAGTTTCGCCTGAGAAATGAATATGGGGTAGAAACCACCTTAGAACCATTGCCCTATAGCGTAGCTCGTTGGGTAAAAGGTGGTTGGTCAGCTTTAGAAAAAGCAGGTAGATTGTTTAATACTATTACAGTTAAAGATAACTGGGGTAGACCAGTATTACTATTTAAGAATGAATGGAATCTGCAGCAAATTAAAGCAGATGTACCTGAGTTGGAATTGAGTTCTACTGCGCCTGTAGGATCGGGAATAGAACCCGATTAATGTATAATCTGCGACATAATTAGCCAAAGCCTTATCTAAACAGAATTTAGTTTAAGGTTTTTTTGTTGGCAGTAGTTTCAGACAAAAGCGAGTTTTGTTTTAATCCAAATATTTAGTTGTATGAGTTTTTAACAGATTTAGAGCTTCAGTCGATCGCGCCCAAGGTAATCAATGTGTTTTTCTGTGCGATTGTTAGACCGCTAACATTAGAGATATTCATACCTTCGTAAGGTCTTTTTGGGCGCAGCAGTTTAATGGTTTGTCCTGTGGTTAAATCCCAAAGTCGAATAGTCCCATCTGCACTGCAACTAACTAATTTTTGTCTGTCTGGGGTTAAAACAATCTCTTCAACAGCAGAATTGTGATCTTGCAAAATGCGAATACATTGTTGGGTATCCATATCCCAAAAGCGAATAGTCCCATCTGAACTACAGCTAATAATTGTTAGACGATCCCAACCGAAGAGCAAATCTTGGATTAAGTCAGTATGCCCTGAAAAAGTGTATTTTAATGTACCAGTTGCCAAATCCCAAAGCTTAATCTGTCCATCATCACCTCCAGAAATTAGGCTTTGACCATTAGGATGAAAGGCAATGGACATAATGGTACTTGAAGGATCGGTGATAGTAAGACAACATTCTCTCGTTTTGACATCCCAGAGTTTGATTGTCTTATCGTCGCTGCCACTTGCTAAAATTTGCCCATTCGGGCTAAAAGTAAGAGCCCAAATCCAATTACTATGGGCTGAGATGCACCATAGATTTTCTCCTGAAGCAACATCCCAAAAGCAAATAGTGCAATCCATGTTGGCACTGGCTAGGAATTGACCATCTAAACTAAACGCTATGGGCAAAACTCTATCTTTATGACCTCTCAAGGTATTTAGACATTTTCCAGTCTCAATATCCCATAGTTTAATTGTTCGATCGTGGCTGCTACTTGCCAAAATTTTACTATTGGGAGCAAATGCTGTTGACCAAACCCAATAATCATGTCCTATTAAAGTAGTAATTTCTTCTTCTCTTTCCAGATTCCACAGTCTAACAATTTTATCTGCACCACCACTGGCGAGAAACTTACCATCAGGAGAAATAGCGATCGCAGAAATGGAATTGATATGACCCTGCCAGGTTTTTAAACATTCTCTTGTATTAAAATCCCATAGTTTCATAGTCTGATTGCTATAGTCAGCACTAACTATCAGGTCTTGGTTTGAGGCAAAATCCACCACACAAACACCAGTAGTATGACCCTTTAAGGTTCTGAAGCATTCTCCTGTAGCAGTGTCCCATAATTTTATAGTATGGTCGAAGCTACCACTGACAAGATTTTTCCCATCCGCACTAAAGCTGATGGAATAGACTTCTTCACTATGTCCTGTCAGACTGCGTAAACATTTACCCGTATTGACATCCCATAATTTGATGGTGTTGTCTAGGCTACCACTAGCTAATATTTCACCATTCAAACCAAAGTCAACAGAAAAAATACCATTTTGATGACCTTTTAAAATCCGAATACATTCACCCGTTGCCGTATCCCATAAACGTATAGTGCGATCGCGTGCACCACTGGCAAGAAGATTACCATGGGGATGAAAAGTGACAGACTTAACCCAGGCATCGTGTCCTGCTAAAATTTGGCATTTACCAGTATCAATATGCCATAGCCAAATCTTGTTGTCATCTCCACCACTGGCTATGGTTTGACCATCAGGACTAAAGGCTACAGTCCAAATCCATTTTTGCTTACCCGTAAAGGTTTTTAAGTATTCTCCTGTCTTTACGTTCCAAAGTCTTATGGTACTATCGAGACTACTACTTGCGAGTAATTTCCCATCTGGACTGAACGCTAAGGCTGTTACCCCATAGGTGCGAGCGTGACCATTAAGAGCTAAGTATAGTTGTTGATCGCGAACACGAAACAGCTGAATATTTCCCATCGAATCTCCTATGGCAAATAGGTCTTGATTGGGGCTGAAAACAAGGGAACGAAGGTCAGCAAAGTCTTGATTAAAACTGCATTTAGCAAATTCACAACCAGTAAAATTAACGTCGTGTAAATTAGCCCCTTGAAGATAGACTTGCCAAATGATCGTTTGGGAAAAATCATAACTTCTTAGATCGAGGTTGGCATAACGCATCAAATTTAATAAGTTCCCTGCTGCATAACCAGGAAGTTGTCGATAAGTTTGCTTGAGGGTCGAAAGTAAACGTAATATTACCTTTTCTAGAGAATTACCTGTTTTTAAACCTACAACTGAGACAAGCTGTTCGATGATGGGCTGGAGAATTAGCCTAATTTGACTATCTCTAACATAATCTTTAGCTGATGCTTTGATTACTGCATGACTATTGAATAACTGGAATTGGTTAGAGCTTAATTCATGGCAAATTTGCTCGATCGCCCGTTCGGTCATATATTCAATTAGTACTGGCTGTAGAGTATAGCCATTGCTAGATTTTTCAATAGGTATTCGTCTTTCTAGAGTATCTAGGGTTTCTGGTAAATATTTTTTATCTAAGGGTGAGAGAAGATCTTCTCGTAAGTCTGAGATTGATACAGCTTCTCGATTAATAGTCAGCCAGTACATGATTGTTTTCTCAGCTTCAGAAAGACGCTCGTAATGCCAATCTAATAGCTCGCGGATTTTACCAAATACCCTCAAGTCCTGTTGCAGAAATTCGCTAATACTACCATCAAATCGTCTGATAATATGCCTTGCTGTAACTTCTAATGCTAAGGGATTACCATCATAAAAAGAAATTAAGTTTGACCAATCTTCATCCGAACCCTGGAAACTGACATCATAAGCTTGACTGATATTTTGGAAGATTGCCCGCCCTGCATTTGGATCTAATCCTTTTAGTTCGAGCGATCGCACTGGATATATTCCTTCTATCTCTTCAATATCTAGTGGTTTGAGGCGACTAGTTAATAAAAGGCAACTTTGGTGTTCTGTCTCCCCTATGCGTCTCAACAAACTACCATACCCTTCATAACCCGATCGATAATCTCCTGCTTGCCCCTCATGTTGCAAAATTGATTCGACATTATCTAAAATCAACAAACAACGGCGTTGTTTTAAATACAAAAGTAGTTGAGAGACCAAACCATCTATGGTTTTGGCAAATTGTGTGTCTTGCTGTTCCGATACGAATTCAATCAATTCTGTTATTAAAATTTCAGGAGGTGGGGCATTGAGTAGTCTGCGCCAGATTAAACACGCAAACTCACCTTGAATCTTATGGGCTAGATGTAAAGATAAATCCGTTTTACCAATACCCCCTCTAACTAGACGAGTCTTGCCAATACCTGCAAAACCTATAATCGTAATAACTCGATAACTTTTTTCTAATATCCATCGTTCGAGGGTCGCTATTTCTTGTTCTCGTCCATGAAACATCGGGATATCTGGTGCCTCTCCCCAATCTTCTCGTAACAAATTAACTCTTTGAGCAACATCATCGGGATCGATCCCTAGCACCTGGCAAAAAGCTTTGAAGCTGCGATCGCGAATAGCTTTTTTCTGTAAAAATCTTTCCCAGGTTGAACGACTAGCACCATAGGCATAAGGCCCTAACTCATCCCAATATCCTTGGGGTTCTAATACTTTACTTGCTTCTAATAACCATCGGTTGCTGGTTACTTTCCAGCCTTGACGCTCGATCGCTTGCTTAATCTTAATTAAACCTTGCTGAGAGGCTTTAATCGATGCCATAGCATACTTGTTGTAAATTGGCAATCTTCAGTTTATCAGAAAAAAACTGAGGTTGCTAAAAGTTGGCAAATTACCAACAATAATCGTAGACAATTCAAGCCGTGTTTCATTCGTATTGCTAAAACTTACTCACAAGCACAAAATAAATTGTTAGTTGGGTTAATACCGATCAGCTGACAAAAAGCAAACAATAAGTAAGATATTATGATACAGACTCAAGACAAAGCTAAGATTGTTCAACAAGCACTGGATAACCATGCAGAGCAGTTAGCCACAGAATTTTCAACCTTTGAAGAATTCCAAGATTTGTTTATTGACGTTTTTGGCGATCATGTTGGCTCATCAAATAGTTTAACTAATCTACAGAATCAGTTTGCCAACGGGATACTGCGCCCTCAAGTCAAGTTTGTTTCCTCTGATATATTAACTGATGACGAAGGCAATCTTCGTTATGCTGCTTTTGAACAGAAGAGTCAAACTATTCTGCTTTCCGAAGATTTGGATGCAGCAGGAATTGAAAGTAGTATCGAACAAGAGCTAGGTCACTGGTGGGATGTCCAGTTAAACGGAGAGCGAGATACTACTACTCTAGATGGCAAACCCTTTGATGAGGGGACAGCTTATGCCGAGCGTTTTAGCGAAGGAGTTAACGGCGATAATATTTTTTCTGATTTAGTCTATCAAAGTGATTTTCAGACTATTTTGGTAGATGGGCAAGAAACAGAGGTGGAGTTTCGACCTATCGCTACTTGGAATATACAAGGTGCTAGAAACAATGCAGGTGCTAATTCGACTTGGGCTGATGTTTTTAACTTCATGAATGACCCTAATCTGGGTAATCCCCAACAGAACATTGCTCCTATTGAGATTGCAGCAATTCAAGAAGCAGGTCAGAATCTGGGAACTGAATTTAGCAGCATTCCAGGACTGACAAATTTAAGTATAGATAACAATAGTTTTAATTTTGTTACCCAATACGACTTTAGCTTCAATGGTAGCAATTGGCGAGTCTATTGGACTAGAGGAGGCACAAGAGAACTAGATAAAACTCAGGCAATAGTTTTGAGAAATCCTACAGCTGATACCATTGCTATTCGGATTCCGAACCCTCAAGGAGAGTTCTTTCGACCAGCTCTAGGCGTACAATTAGGAAATAATGGACCTTATTACTTCTCAGTACACGCTTCTTCTGGTAATTCTGATGCTCCTGTCAATGATGCAGAGAGTTTACTTCAAGCAACTTTAGATGCCCCCCAGCTTCAGGATACTCCACGATATGTATTAGGTGATTTCAATAGGAATGTTAGCATTAGTAACGATCCTACTGATTTGGTTGGTAATCTCGCTACTGTGTGGCCTAACCAAAGGAGAATAAGTAGGAAGTAGCAAGTAGTGAGTAGTGAGTAGTGAGTAGTGAGTAGGAGCGTAATCAATAATCAGTAATCAGTAATCAGTAATCATTAGGTTTTGGTGGGCAAGAAATTCCCTTGTTTACTGTGTTGAATGTGTTGAATGTTCTCACTCTATAAGCTTGACGATCGATCGCGCTCCTTAATTTGAGCAAAAAGGAAACCTAGACAAAGCAAATACGCAACCTTTCTGGAAAAACTAAATTATGTTACAGAAATCCACTTTTGATAACGCAACAGACAAATCTGACTTAGTTTCGTTTAAGTTAGAAGACATACCGCTTCAAGTAGAGAATAACGAAGTTGCTGATGTTATAGTTTCCTTGGATTATATCGATGGATTGAACCCAAGGGAATTCAAAAATGTCGTACCAATTGCTAATGCGATCGAAGATTACCTGACTAATTATCCTAATAGTCCCAATGACTTTTTTGAAATCATCAATCGCAATCTCACTGAGGAACTTCTAAGTGATTACAATCTAGGTCTTTCTAGAGTTTTGGAATCATTGAGTATTAATTTGGATGTAGCACCAAAAGTTATTGTTTTCCCCTTCGAGCATACAAATACTCGTACCGCCGATGGAGACATTGATGATATTGTCTCGTTTGAGTTAGAAGATATACCCCTCGATCTTACCAATCAAGAGAATGCAGATGTCACTATCACCCTTGATTATATTGATGGCATAGACGCTAGTGGCTTTAAACAAGTCGGATTTATAGCCGATCGAGTCGAAGATTATCTGACTAATTATCCTAATAGTCCCAATGACTTTTTTGAAGTTATTAATCGCAATCTTACCACAGAACTGCTAAATGATTCTAATTTGGGACTTTCTGAGGTGCTAGACTCTTTGAGTGTAAATCTTGATGTCGCACCAGCCATTATTCCGTTCCAATTCGATAGCACAACTACTCGTACCCCAAATGGCGATCTTAACGATCTTGTTTCCTTTCAATTAGAAGATGTTACCTCTCCCATTGATGGTGGGATAGTTACCGATATAACTGTTAACTTAGATTATATCGATGGAATTGACTCAAGTCTATTGAAAGATGTCATACCCATTGGTAATTACATTAAAGATTTCTTAGGGAATTATCCAGTAGAAGCGGGCTTTTATGAAGTCCTCAATCGCGATCTTACCCAAGGCTTACTCAACGATCGCGATCTAGGTCTTTTGGAAGTGTTGGATTCATTGAGCGTTAATCTAGATGTAGAACCCAAAATTATTCCTTTCCAATTTGACAGCACAGTTATTAGTACAGATAGTGGCGAGCTTAACGATGTTGTCTCATTTCAATTAGAAGATATCTTCCTTCCTATTGATGGCGCGAGTATTGCTGATGTAGCTGTTAATTTAGATTATATCGATGGAATTGACTCAAGTCTATTGAAAGATGTCATACCCATTGGTAATTACATTGAAGATTATCTCACCAATTATGCTAATTCCGATGACTCTTTTGAAGTCGTAAACAACAACTTAGGCAATACCTTGCTCAATGATGACGAGCTAGGACTATCCGAGGTTTTGGACTCACTAACTGTTACATTAGATGTATCCCCAGGTGCTATTCCTTTTCCGTTTGAAAATACTGCCACCTTTACCCCAACAGAGACTACGAACTCTAAGGCATCTGTAAATTTTACTCCTGTAGGTTCGCAGTTAGATAATGACTCGATTCCAGACATATATCTGAATCCAGGAGATAGCTTTGAAGCTAATTTTGTGTTGGATACTTCTGGTTTAGATGCTAATTTGCAATATTTAGCAATTCGGGTAGATCAAGATTTTAGCGAGGCTGATTTTGCTTTTGCACAAACTGATTTTGACGCAACAACTTTTCCCGAATTTAATGCCCCTCTATCTGAACTAATGGATGCTAGGAATAATGGTAGTTTTTTTTCTGGCATATTTGAACGCAAAGGCGATCCTGGAGCATTACCCGATGAAATCAATATTATCGTTTCAGGAGAAATAACTGCTGGCGATAATTTGATTAATGATGGCGAGCGAGATATAGGGGTTACTGTAGTACAAGCTATCGATGCTAATGGTAAGGATGTTACCGAACTTTTTGAACCTTTGAGTCAAGGTCTGGATATACAGCCTTTCCCAATGGTAGGGATCGGTGTCGAACCCAGTTTCTCTGTTGAAGGAAGAGAATCACTAACCCTTAAATTTAACCTAACCGAACCCGCCCCTCCTGGTGGTTTGGTAGTTGAAACCCTTGTAACTGATGCCGATGGGCAAGATGATGTTACAACTAGTTTGGAACAGGCGCAAAATATTGTTGATGCCAAGCAAATCTTAGAAGACGGTCGTTCGATTATTAAATATACGATCGCTGAAGGAGCAACAGAAGCAAGTATCGATTTTACCGCTTTTGAAGATGATTTAGTCGAAGGTAATGAAACCTTTTCTGTCACCTTACTTAATGGAGATGATTATAACCTCGATCGCAATAACAGCATAACTATTTCTGCCCTTGTCGATGACAATATAGTTGTTGAAGGGACTGCTGAGGAAGATTTGCTTAATGGTACGGCAGAAGCAGATGCTATCTTTGGCGATCGCGGTGATGATGTCATCTTTGGTAATGATGGGGAAGATGCACTTTTTGGTGAAGCAGGAAGAGATTTTCTTGTCGGTGCGGATGGTAATGATTTTTTAGATGGCAATAAAGGGGGCGATCGACTTTTAGGGGATGCTGGAGAAGATACTCTCATTGGCGGTAATGGTCAAGATACCCTTATTGGCGGTCATGATAACGATCTGCTTAGTGGGGGTAATGGTAAAGATCGAATAGTTGGAGTAGAGCTTAATAGCGTAAACCCAGGTCTTGGCGAACAGGATACTTTAAGTGGTGGTTCGGATGCTAATACTTTTGTACTGGGAAATGAAGTGGGTATTTTTTACGATGATGACGATAGCTTTGCGTCTGGAGATACTGACTTTGCCCGTATTATCGATCTGGATATTCAAAAAGATAAAATTCAATTATTTGGTTTTGCCGAACAGTATAGTTTAGATTTCCTATCCCATAGTAATGGTAGTATCGATGCCAAATTAATTTACGATGCTGGCTTAAATTCGGGTAGAGAATTAGTGGCTTTGTTAGAAAATGTTAGTCCAGATTTAAGTGTTGACGATGCCGTTTTTACTTTTGTTTAGAAGTACAATTAATCATCGTTTACCTAGTGCAGCTGGGTGCAAATAGTCGCGCTTGCCTGCGAAGACCCAGGACAGAGCGAGCGTCCTGTGACCCACTGGACTCCGAAGGAGTTGGCGGATGAAGCAGTCAAGCGAGGCATTGTCGAGACAATTTCACCCCGAAGCGTGGGGCGTTTTTTAAAACGAGGCTACCTTACAACCGCACCGCAGTCGCTATTGGCTCAATGCCAATCCTGAGGACCCCATGGCTTTTAGAGAACAGCTCCGCCAAATCTGCCAATTGCACATTAGCGCACCTGAGCTACTCGCTCAAGGGATTCATGTCGTCAGCACGGATGAGATGACCGGTATTCAGGCGTTAGAACGAGCCCATCCCACCCAACCCATGGAATTGGGTCAGGTGGAACGACAAGAGTTCGAGTATATTCGACATGGAACTCAAAGTTTAATTGCCAGTTGGCACGTCGCGAAAGGTCAAGTGCTCAATCCTTCCATTGACTTGTTATGCTCATTGATGCAGCTAAAGGTTTAGAACCTCAAACTAGAAAATTGTTTGAAGTCTGCCAAATGCGATCGCTGCCTATCTTTACATTTGTCAATAAATTAGACCGTCCAGGAAGAGAAGCCCTAGAATTACTAGATGAGATTGAACAAGAACTAGGCTTACAGACCTACGCAGTAAATTGGCCTATTGGTATGGGCGATCGCTTTCAGGGAGTGTTCGACAGGCGTAAACAACAGATTCCTTTATTTGAAGTCGCGCTCACAATAGCAAAAAAGCAGGTAAATTGTTTAATACTATTACAGTTAAAGATAACTGGGGTAGACCAGTATTACTATTTAATAATGAATGGAATCTGCAACAAATTAAAGCAGATGTACCTGAGTTGGAATTGAGTTCTACTGCACCTGTAGGGTCAGGAATAGAACCCGATTAATGTATAATATGCGACAAAATTAGCCAAAGCCTTATCTAAAAATAAATTCGATGAAAAAAAATCTATGATTGGTATTTTGCTAATTTTATTAGAAACTTTGGCTTCGTTTTACTTGCTTATTGCTATTAGCGTTTTTCTCTGGTCTTTACTACCTATCAGTAAAGATTTACCCGAAGAGGCTCAGACATCTTGGTCAGAAACATTTATTGCAGCAATTTTCTGGCCTTTTACTATGTGGATATGTATTACAGCTTTTTCTAGAAGTCTTGAAGAGGAAGATATTTAAGTAGTTGATAAATAACGTTCTGTTTGGCGATCGCTAGAACAAGGCTTTGGTAAAGTTGCACTTTCAGTCACATAAAATAAAGATAATATGCGGATATTCACTAAATAACCAAATAAATCTTTTGTGAATCAAGTTAACCATCCTAATTCTTTTGTCGATCGTCAACAAGTCTGGTACACTCAACCAGTATCCCAGACGTTACAACAACTGGGCAGTAACACAGATAGAGGTTTGACGAACCAAGAAGTCGAACAACGACTAGATCATTATGGGACGAATGAAATAAAAGAAACTGCTGGTCGTAATTCTTGGTCAATATTGCTCGATCAATTCAAAGATATTATGCTACTGATGCTGATTGCTGTAGCAATTATTTCAGGTATCTTGGATTTGGTTAATTTACAACAGGTAGGTGTACCCAAAGAGGAAATACCTTTTAAAGATACCATTGCTATTCTGGTGATCGTCATTCTGAACGGAATTTTAGGCTATTTACAAGAGACTAAGGCGGAAAAAGCTCTTGCTGCCCTCAAAAATCTTGCTTCCCCTGAAGTGCAAGTATTAAGAAATGGAAATAGATTAGCAGTGGAAGCATCTACTCTGGTACCAGGAGATATTATCTTTCTCGAAGCAGGAGATCAACTTTGTGCTGACGGACAAATTATTGAAGCTTTTAATTTACAAATTCGCGAATCTGCTTTAACTGGGGAAGCTCAACCTGTTTACAAACGCCCCAATCAATCAGGTTTAAAGGAAGACACCCCCATTGGCGATCGCACTAACATGGTATTTACTGGTACTGAAGTGCTACAAGGACGAGCTAAGGCAGTAGTTACCAAAACAGGGATGGAAACTGAACTGGGTAAAATTGCTAGGATGCTGCAATCAGTCGAGAATGAACCTACTCCCTTACAGCAGAGAATGAATCAGTTAGGGCGAGTATTAGTTACTGGTTCAATGCTCCTAGTAGCGGTAGTAGTAATCTTTGGGACGCTACAAGTAGGCAATTTTAGTCGTATCCAAGAATTGATAGAAGTTTCCCTTTCTATGGCAGTAGCCGTAGTTCCAGAAGGCTTACCTGCTGTAATTACTGTGACTTTGGCACTGGGAACACAACGAATGGTTAAACGCCATGCTCTTATTCGGAAACTACCTGCTGTAGAAACCCTTGGTTCTGTTAATACCATTTGTTCCGATAAAACAGGAACTCTGACGCAAAATAAGATGGTTGTGCAGAAAGTTGAGACTTTGAGAGATACCTGGACAGTTACAGGAAATGGTTATGAACCAAAAGGAGATTTTTTAGATAAACAACAAAAAGTAATCGAGCCTCAAGAATATAGAGAGCTATTTAATTTATTAATTGCTTGTATTCTCTGCAATGATGCAACTCTGGCTCAAGATGGACAAGGAAAATGGAATACCATTGGCGATCCGACAGAAACTGCCTTACTTTCTCTAGCAGGAAAAGCTAATCTCCAACAGCAAACTCTCAACAGCAAAATTCAAAGAGTAGGAGAATTTCCCTTTTCCTCGGAACGAAAACGGATGAGTACAATTTGTTCGAGCAATGGTGATTTGCTATGGAATATTGCTTCTTCTTATGTAATGTTTACCAAAGGTTCGCCAGAATTAGTTTTAGAGCAGTGTGATTCTTATCAATTGGGAGAAAATGTTTTATCCATACATGCAGCAGCCAAAAATCAAATTCTGCAAGCTAATGCTGCTATGGCAGAACAGGCATTAAGAGTCTTAGGTTTTGCTTATAAACCCCTACCAGAAATACCGACAGTAGAAACAGAAAATGAAGCAGAAAATACTGTAGAACAACAGCTAATTTGGTTGGGGTTGGTAGGAATGTTCGATGCTCCTAGAACAGAGGCGGAAGAAGCAGTACAGCGATGTAAACAGGCAGGAATTAGACCGATCATGATCACGGGAGATCATCCCCTAACTGCTAGAGCGATCGCTCAAAAATTAACTATGATTCAAGAGAGCGATCGTCTTCTTAATGGTCAAGAATTAGCAAGTCTATCCTCAGCAGAATTAGAACAGGAAGTAGAACGAGTTAATGTGTATGCTCGTGTTTCCCCAGAACATAAACTGAGAATTGTCCAAGCTCTCCAAAAAAAAGGTAAATTCGTAGCGATGACAGGGGATGGAGTTAATGATGCTCCTGCCCTAAAACAAGCAGATATTGGTATTGCTATGGGCATTACAGGAACAGATGTCAGTAAAGAAGCCAGTGATATGGTTTTGCTGGATGATAACTTTGCCACAATAGTAGCTGCTACCGAAGAAGGAAGAGTAGTTTATAGTAATATTCGTCGCTTTATTAAATATATTCTCGGTAGTAATGTGGGGGAAGTTATTGTGATTGCGACTGCCCCAATCATTGGATTACAAGATGTTCCTCTTATTCCTCTGCAAATTCTCTGGATGAATTTAGTCACCGATGGTTTGCCAGCCCTTGCCCTAGCTGTTGAACCAGCCGAACCAGATATTATGCGTCGTCCCCCTGTCGATCCCCAAGAAAGTATCTTTGCCAGGGGGCTTGGTACATATATTATTCGCATTGGGATTATCTTTGCTCTGATTACTATTACCTTAATGGTATGGGCATATCATGAAGCCCAAGCATCTGGCAATCCTGAATCGTGGAAAACTATGGTCTTTACCACCCTTTGTATTGCCCAAATGGGACATGCGATCGCGGTGCGATCTAGTCATCGTTTAACCATAGAACTAAATCCTTGGTCTAATCCCTATTTACTAATGGCAGTATTAGTAACAACTACTTTACAGTTAATGCTAGTTACTATCGAACCTCTGCGTAACTTTTTTAACACTCAACCTCTGACGGGATCGCAAATTTTAATTTGTCTTGGTTTTAGTAGTTTGATTTTTGTTTGGGTGGAATTAGAAAAATTATTTGTGCGTTGGTTTCGCCGTAATAGGTAATTAATGGGCTTCGCCCTTGAAGAAAGACAGCAGCTAATTCAATTGGCATATTTGCTTTAAGGAAGAAATACCAAAACTCATTTTTTGATTAGTCACCCATTCATTTTCTGGTGAAAATACCCATTCAGCATAAGCTACAGCAGCAACACCTCTAAAATACTCTAATAACTTCTGCCAGTTTTGGGGTAAAGTTCTTTGAGACTGGTAGCCTTGAATAAAACTTTC
>JAAUYI010105313.1_pt1 | contig 13190 bp, 11 predicted proteins | sample 7278041 | NCBI WGS metagenome assembly JAAUYI01 (sample SAMN14350216, study PRJNA611818) | marine sediment metagenome | isolation source: surface marine sediment (0.6m) | place: French Polynesia: Moorea | collected 2018-08
GCGCAGAGCGGGCCAAAGCGCTCTAATCGAGCTTCGTCGAGGGCGACTGCCTCACCACCAACGCCCGCGTCGCCGAGACCGTGAAGCTGACCGAGAACAGCTTCCGCGATGTCAACATCGCTTTCGCCAACGAACTCAGCGTCATAGCCGACGATCTCGGAGTTGATGTGTGGGACGTGATCGCGCTTGCCAACCGCCATCCGCGGGTGAACATCCTCCAGCCGGGACCGGGCGTTGGCGGGCACTGCATCGCGGTCGATCCGTGGTTTCTCGTTTCCAGCGCACCCAAGGTCGCCCGGCTGATCCGCACCGCTCGTGAAGTCAACGATTTCAAGGCGGTATACTCCGAACGCCGCATCCGCGCGCTGCTCGATGCCGTGCCGAACGGAAGGGTCGCATTGCTTGGCCTCGCCTTCAAACCCGACATCGACGATTTCCGCGAAAGCCCGGCAATGGAAATCGCGCTGAGCCTCGCCAAGACGCGCGGGCAACGGATCATGCTGGTCGAACCCTATGCCGATGAATTGCCAGCCGGATTTGCCGGGACCGGCGCACAGCTGGCCAGCCTTGACGAAGCGCTCGCCAGCGCCGAAGTGATCGTCGTGCTGGTCGATCACACCGCGTTCAAACACCTCACCCCCGCCGATTTCGCGGGCAAGCTGGTGTACGATACGCGCGGCATGATGAAGCGGTGAGCAAGCCCAGAATCCTGGTCACTTTCGGGACCCGGCCCGAGGCGATCAAGATGTTTCCGGTCGTGCAGGCGCTGCGCGAAGCTGGCCGTTTCGACGTGCGTGTTGCGGTCACCGCGCAGCATCGCGAGATGCTCGACCAGGTCCTGCAAATGGCTGAAATCGTGCCGGATATCGATCTCGACCTGATGCAGCCGGGGCAGAGCCTCGACGCGCTTGCGGCGCGGATCGTCACTCGCTTTGGCGAGGTGCTCGACATCGAGCAGCCCGACCGCGTGCTGGTCCACGGCGACACTCTGACGACGATGATGGCGACCCTCGCCTGCTACTTCCGGCGTATTCCGGTCGGCCATGTCGAGGCAGGCCTCCGCAGCGGCGACATCTACGCGCCGTGGCCCGAGGAAGTGAACCGCAAGGTCACCGGGGCGGTCGCAGATCTGCACTTCGCTCCTACGGAGAATGCCGCCGCTGCCCTAAGGGCGGAGAATGTGCCCGACAGCGCGATTCACGTCACCGGGAACACGGTGATCGACGCGCTGCTGGCCGCGCGCGAGAAGATCGCCGCCGATCCTTCACTCGCCCCGGCTATCACGCCGCTGAAAGAGCGCTTCGGAGGGAGGCACATCGTTGCGGTGACCGCCCATCGGCGGGAGAACTTCGGCGAAGGAATGGACCAGATCGCCGCCGCGCTCCGCCGGTTGGCCAGCCGCGATGACACCGCGCTGATCTACCCGATGCACCCCAATCCCAACGTCGCCGAGGTAATGCGCCCCGCCCTCGCCGACATTGCCAACGTCGCGCTGATCGAGCCGCTCGACTACCTCAACTTCGTCGCGATGATGGAGGCGGCTAAGATTGTCCTCACGGATTCGGGAGGCATCCAGGAAGAAGCCCCGAGCCTCGGCAAGCCGGTGCTGGTTATGCGCGACACGACCGAGCGTCCCGAGGGTGTCGAGGCCGGGACCGCGCTCCTTGTCGGGGCAAACGCCGATCGCATCGTAGGCGAAGTCAGCCGACTGCTCGACAATCCAGCCGACTACGATCGCATGGCGAAGGCCCACAATCCCTATGGGGACGGCACCGCCAGCCGTCGGATTGCCGAGATCATTTCTCGGGCCCACGCGGACTGAGCGACGTGCTCGTGACTACGATCCAGGCATAGTAAGTTGCGCATCCTGCCACGGTCACCGATGCGCCGATATCGCCGATCCAGTTCAGCTTCAGCGGTCCGAACAACAGGCTGTCGAGCGCGCTGAACGAAACTGTCCGCAGCGCCACCAGCCCCACCATCGCAAAGCCAGCCGCTTGCGCGACGATCACGGCAAGATTGCGGCGCCCACGCGCCGCGCGAAAGCGCTTGAATATCCAGAAGAAGCCTGCCGCGCCAGCTAGAACCACGATGGCCATTACAATTGGCCCCTGTATCCCACGGCGATTCTCATAAGCATCTGTGGCGAGGAGGAATTGTCGCAGCTCATAACGCAGCAATTCCTCGAAATTCAGCAGTCGCAGGACTGCCAGGAGACCGAACAAGACCGCCAGCATTGCCCAGCTATTCCAGTGCACAGGCTGTTGCCGCTTTGCCAACGCTGTACCGGTAGCGGTCAGACAGGAGATCAATACCAGCGCGTACAGGCCGGCCGCAATCAGGCTCAGGATCGATGGTCCAGGTGAAGGCATCGCAGGGCTTTCGCAACACGAGAATTTCTAAGGCATCCAGCATAGCAACCGGTTCCGGCACGGCAATCGGACGGGCTCACATAAACCCCCGGAAACCGGCGCGATCCGGAGCCTATGCCGCCCGCTGCGATCGGACGTTGTTTGGGAACGCCCACCATGCCCAGCTTTGTCAGGCTCTCTGTTGCACTGCGGCAAAGGCGCGTCTAAGGATTTTCCCGTATTTCCCAGAGGAGTGATTGTATGCGGCCGAAAGCTCTTAAACTGATGCTAACGACTGGATTGGCGGGGCTTTCGCTGGCCGGATGCGCGTCGACGCCTGAGCCGGTGATCGGCGTTGCTGCATCGCAGCCGGACGCTTCGCTGGGGCAGGAAGGCTTCTCGGTTGCTCGCCCGACGACCTATCTGCTGCGTCCTTCGGACAAGATTTCGGTCAACGTCTTCCGCGAGCCCGATTTTTCAATGGAATCCGTGCAGGTCGGCGTCGAAGGCAACGTCTCGCTGCCTCTACTCGGGTCGATACCGGCCGCCGGCATGACGGCAGCACAATTCGAAGCCGACGTGACTCGTCGTCTTGCCGCTGCCGGGCTCAAATCTCCGATGGTAGCGATCAATATCGCGGAGTACGCTTCGCACCTTGTTACCGTCGAAGGCGCCGTGACCACGCCTGGCGTCTATCCGTTTGAACCGGGCGCCCGCCTTTCGTCGGCCATCGCAATGGCAGAAGGCACGGAACGCGAAGCGAAACGCAGTCAGGTTGCGGTGTTCCGCACGCGTGGCGATCAGATATACGTTGCCAAATTCGATTATGGCGCAGTCAGCCAAGGCACCATGCTCGATCCTGTGCTTCAGCCGAATGATCGCGTTGTCGTCGGCACCGACGGATTATCGGTTTTCTGGCAAGATGCCCTGAAGACCATCCCGGCTCTCGGCGTCTTCGCAACCGTAGCCATAGACAACAACTGATCTCGACATGAACGACCGCTCGATCATCCAGTCCCCCGAACCGGAGGGTCGTGGCACGTGGCTGGACCCGTACCTGCCCGAACACCAGATCGCGCATTATCAGCCGCGACCCAAACTGATCGACGTCACCGCAATCCGCGGCATCCTTTTTCGTCAGCGTTGGCTGTTTGCGGTCGTCATTACCCTCGCCCTGATCGCAGGTCTGATCTACACCCTGATGGCGACGCCGATGTACCAGGCGCAAGCGACGGTGAAGGTCGAGCCTTACGGGTCATATATCGTTGAGGGTCAGGACGTCGACCAGGGCCTTGCCAGTAACCAGGTGTTCGATTTTCTCGGCACGCAGCTTGCAATTATCCAGAGCCGCAATCTCGCAAGTCAAGTGGCGGCGGACCTGAACCTGGGTGAGCGCTACGATCTGCTGGGCGAAGAAATCGACGAAAGTCGTCCGCCCAACCTCAGCGATGAGGCATGGCGCAAGAGCAAGGAAAGCATGGCCGCCTCGATCCTGGCGGGCTCGGTGGAAGCGGACCTGCCCGGCGACAGCTGGATTTTGACGATCACCTATCGTTCCGACGATCCGGTACTCGCCGCAGAGATGGCAAACGCCTATGCCGATGCCTTTGTAGCGTCGGACACGCGCGAGGATTTGGCTGAGAACCAGTATGCGCAGGAATACCTGCAGGAACAGATCCAGCTGATCCGTACCAAGCTCGAAGATGCCGAGCAGGCCTCCAACTCCTACGCCCGCAACAGCGGCATCATCGTTCAGCCGAGCGCGGGATCGGACGAAGGCGGGATTGTCACTCTGACGACGGCCAACCTGTCGAATATCAACCAGCGCGTTACCGAAGCGCGGGCCGAGCGGATCGACGCCGAGCAACGTTGGCGTGCGATCCAGAACCTGCCCGCATCGCAACTGCCCGAAGTCCAGTCCAATCCAGTGCTTCAGGGCCTAGTGTCGGAGCGCACGGGGCTGCAGAACCAGTTGGTCGAACTGCGGCAGCGCTACAACGACGAATTCCCGCAGATCGTCAATGTGAAGGCTCAGATCGCCACGCTCGATCGTCAGATCGAACAAAGCAGTGCCGACATCAAGGCGACCGTGCGCAACGAATATGTAGTCGCACGCAACCAGGAACAGGCGCTCCAGCGCGAACTCAACGCGCTGACCGGCGAGACGATGGCCGAGCAGGACCAGCAGGTGCAGTACAGTGTGCTCGAGCGCGAGGCGCAGGCGCTGCGCGACCAGCTCAAAGTGCTCCTCGATCGCTACAACACGGTCAGCACTGCAGCGAATGTCGATGCGGGCACGCTCAGCAAGCTCGACCCTGCTACCGTTCCCGGTGGACCTTACGCGCCGAGCCTGACGCGCAATCTGATGCTCGCACTGGTGTTCGGTGTCGCAATGGCGGGCGGCCTTGCCGTGCTGCGCGAGACATTCGACGACCGCATCCGCTCGCTCGACGAAGTCGAGGAAAAGATCGGACTTCCGCTGCTGGGCCATACACCGTTCGTGGAATCGCGCGATCTCGAGAAGGAAGAGACCAACCGCTTCAGCGCGCTGATGGAGGCCTATGCTTCGATCCGTTCGGCGATCGAATTCGCCCTGCCGCGCAACCAGAACGTGATCCAGTTGACCAGCAGCCAGGCTTCGGAAGGCAAGTCGACCACGGCCGTAATTCTGGCTGAATTGTTCGCCAGCCTCGGCCGCAAGACGCTGCTGATCGATGCCGATCTGCGGCGTCCATCGGTCGCCCGTCTGCTCGATATCGAAGAACCTCAGGCCGGTGTCGTCGAAGTCGTGCTGGGCCACACCGATCTGCAATCGGCGGTTGTGAAAGGCCTGCACGACAACCTGGAGATCCTGCCGGTCGGCTCGATCAGCCCGAACCCGACCGAATTGCTGGCCTCGCCGCAGATGCGCGAGTTCATCGAAAAGGCGCGCCACGAATACGGGCTCATTATCTTCGACACCTGCCCGGTCATGGGCCTCGCCGATGCACCGCTCCTGTCGCGCCTCGTTGACGGTACGATCTTCGTGCTCGAGGCCAACAAGGTGCATTTCGGACAAGCGAAAGCCGCGATCAAGCGCGTGCGCGGAGCGGGTGGTAATATCCTCGGAGTGATCCTGACCAAGTATCGTGCGCTCGAAGCCGGACAGAGCTACAATTACCAGTACGGCTATTACCAATACGGGCAGGACAAGTAACCAGACCGGAGCGGTCGCGTGACGCAGCCAGCCCCTTTCACGATAATCATACCGGCGCACAATGAAGAGGCGGTCATCGCCCGTTGCCTGGAAACGCTGCTGGCCGATGCGCCCGATACTGGCCGGGCGCAGATCATTGTTGCCGCCAATGGCTGCCATGACCGAACAATCCAGGTCGCACACGAGACGGCGCCCGACGCGCTTGTTCTCGACCTGCCGCAGGGCTCCAAGACCAAGGCGATGAATGCGGCGCATGCGGAAGCGCTTTACTTCCCTCGCATCTATCTCGATGCCGACGTTCAGTGTCCCTACGCGTCGCTTGCAGCGCTAGCAGATACATTGCGCAAGCCGGGCGTGATGGCCGCCTCGCCGCAGCTCAGGATGGACCTGTCGCGCTCCAACGCGCTGATCCGAGCCTATTACCGCGTATGGCTGACCCAACCCTATGTGAACCGGGCGATGGTGGGGTCCGGGTGCTTCGGCCTCTCGCAGGCAGGCTACGAAGCGATCGGCGACTTTCCGCCGATCACGGGCGACGATATCTGGGTGCATTCGCGCTTTCGCGAAGGCGAGCGTGTTAACATCTCCGAGGATTCAGATGGCAACCCGGTGTTCTTCACCGTTTCGCCGCCGCGCCGGGCGATCGACCAGATCCGGGTCGAGACCCGGCGACGCCTTGGCAATGAGGAAGTCCTGCGCCTCTACCCCAGTCCTCATTTCACCGGTTCCAACCAGGTCGGAGACTTGCGTGACGCACTGAAGGAAGGGGCGTCGGTATTCGACGTGGCGGTCTATCTCGGGATAAAGCTTGTCGCCCGACTGCGTGCCGAATGGACGAAACGGCGCAGTGGCACAATCGAATGGGAACGCGATCTCGCCGCGCGCGAGGTCTGATTGCCGATGGATGCGCCGACCACCGATGATGCCGTGATGGCAGAAAAAGGAACCGCTCCCGACGTTTCGATCCTGATCGTCGCCTTCAATTCCGCAGACCTGATTGGGGCCTGCCTTGATTCCATCGACACGGCGTGCGCGCTCCATGAGCACGAAGTCCTGCTGGTCGACAACGGAGACGGCTCGACCGAGGCGCTTGTCCGCAGTGCCTATCCCGATATTCGTATCGTCCCGAGCAAGGGCAATGTCGGATTTGCTGCGGGAAACAACTGGCTCGCGAGCCATGCCCGGGCAGACCGGTTATTGATCCTAAATCCGGACATGGAGATGAAGCCGGGCTCGATCGACGCGCTGCTCGATGGGGCCGAACGACATCCGGGGGCCGGGGCGTGGGGTGGCGTCACAGTCGACGCGCATGGAAAGCCCGACAGCGGGAACGCGATCGCGATGCCGTCTATGACCGAGTTCGCCAGCGCTGCTCTTGGGCGATCTATTGTCGGCAACAGCGCGCTCAAGGGGGTGGATCACGACGCCGAGGTCGACGTCCTGATCGGCGGCTTCGTGATGTTCGACAGAGCGGCATGGGAGATAGTCGACGGATTCGACGAAGGCTTCTTCCTCTATTGCGAAGAGGTTGACCTCTATTACCGGCTCGCTCACCACGGCTATCGCTTCTGGCGTATCGCCGATGCGCGGGGGCATCACGCGATTGCGCATGGCCAGGGTTTGTCACCTCTGCGGATGCTCTATCGCGCCGCGGGCACGGCGGAGTTCGTGCGCCGACACTGGAGTCGACCGCGAAGCGTTGTTGCTCGATTCCTGGTCTGGCTCGCCGCATTCGAGCGCGTTGCCGCAGGGCGCTTGCTTGGCCGGTGGAAGCCGCGATTGCGCGCGATGGCTGGCGGCTATCGTGACGTGGCCCTTCGCCCGCACATGTGGTTTCGGGGTTACGATCCGAAGCGGGGATTGCTGGTCAAACTGGAGCGCGAGAGTAGCTAGCGCGCCTGCGGCCCAGTACCGGGAACGGACCGCGCATAGCCGATCCGCTCGCTCTCCGGCAGCGTCACGATATCGATCGGGCGCAGCGCCAGTGGTGCGTTCGCGTCGATCCGGCGTCGCTCGGCAAACCCGAGGCTTACCGTTATACCCAACAACATGAAGAACCAGGCCTGGGCGGAAAGCCAGATTGCGACCGAGATAACGCCGAACGCGAACACCGCCATGGCGATGGCAATACCGCGTTCAAACCGGGCATCGACCAGCCTCGAATGCGAACTGCGCCGTGCCAGAGTGTAGATGGCGATGGCGCAGGCCAGCGCGATCAACAACGGCGGGATGATCCCGAACTGGATCGCCTGCAGCAGCCAGTAATGGTCGATCGATCCCTTCATCCAGCTCGGCCGCTCCCACTCCGCATAGCCGATCCCGAACCAAGGGTTCTTTTCAACATTGTCGGTGCCATATCGCCAGATCAATACGCGATTGTAGGCGCTGTACGAATTAAGCGAGGCAAATCGCATGATGACGCTGAACGCACCCGCATTGGTTCCGAATTCGAGGACGAAGGTGACGATTGCACCGAAGAGAAAGAAAATCCGCCACGAAAAGATCGAAATCTGCTCGCTCAGCCAGTTGTAGACCACCAGCCCGGTCCCCGCCGCCAGCGCCAGCAGCGCAGCGGAACTGACCGTAAAGAAACTGCTGACCGATGCGGCAATGCCGATGAGGAAGGGCCAACCGCGCAATCCCGAGAGCCAGTAGAGCGGCAGGAAGCTGGCAAAGAAAATCCCGGCCAGGATCGGGTGCGGGAACGGCCCGCGCGCCCGCATGAAACCGAGCCGTTCGTCCATTCGCATCTGTCCCCCGCCGCCGGTGAACTGCGCGACAAAAGGCTGCAGGAAATGCGTCTTCGTGATGGATTCAAAGGCGAGGATTCCGCCCATGACGGCCAGGCCGGGCAGCATCAGGATCAGGAATATTCGCACATCGCGCAGCGATCGGAAGACCGAGCGTGCAAAGAAATATGCGAGCGCCGTATCGGTAACTTGCGCGACACTTGCGGTGAAGGCGTCCACTGGCTCGGTCGTCATGAAGAGCGCAAATGCAGTCCACGCCGCCGCGCCAGCTACGAACAAGTCAGGCCAGGTGAACCGGAACCGGCCCGACAGGGCGCTCGCCAGCACGAAGATCGCTGCCGGGATCAGGAAGAAGCGATAGGGCGGCAACACCGATCCCATGATCGACGTGTTGAGCTGCGGAGGGAGCAGCAAGATGTAGCCCAGCAGCACGGCGAGATAGATTGGCAGGTCGCTCGAAACGGCCTGCGATCGTCCTCCGGCGGGAGGAGGCGCAAAATAGGGGCGATGTGCGGTTGCCACGGACGAGAACGGTAGACGGTTTCAGTGCACGATCAAGCCATCGTCCAAGGGCAAATACGGATTATCCGGCACCCGTTTCCGGCGGAACGATCTCGCGCGTGCTGACGACCTTAGCGGGAGACCCAGCGATGATACTCATCGGAGGAAAATCACCCCGAACGACCGCGCCGGCGGCAACGATACAGCCATCGCCGATCGAGGTTCCGGGGAGCACGATCGCGCGGGTGGCGAACCACACGTCGTTACCGATCGAGATATCGGCTTCGCCCATCGGTTGATCGGTCACCGGATGCCCGAGATCGTAGCGATAGCTCGCCGCAGTGATCAGAACGTCTGGACCGAACAGGACATCGTCACCAATCCGGATATCGCCGTCGCGCGGCCCGCCCCACAGGTGGCACCGTGAACCGATACGGGCGCGATGGCCGATGAAGATACGTTCCGGATTCTGGAAAATGGCGTCGGGGCTGACATTCCGCTCACCCGCGAAGGTCACCTGTCGCAGCGGTGTGACGTGGTTGTAATTGTAGAAGTTGACGAGCTTGGCGAGATGCAGCCATGCACGCGGATCGAGCAACGAAACAAGCAGGCGAAGACCCCGGCGTGTCTTTGCGGGGCTATCCTTTCGCGCCAAGTCGGGTTCGGTCACTTTCGGCGTCCCAATAGCTTTTGCCGTTACGCAATTTCGCTTAGGTCAGCAGTCCAAGTCGAGTCCAGTCGTTCTGCCGCAATCCCCACACCGGTCTCATCGGGGCAGCGCCTGGACGCATTTTGAACCAATTCAAGAAAGTATTTTCCTACAGATAACCGATTTGGTTGTCACGCATTCGATTCGATTCAATCTGGAGGTCCGTGATGCCATTCGATCCATTCGAAAGTTCGAGCGATAGCCTGATCGCACCGGCCAAGGCCGCATTTGCGATCGCTCCCGACGATGTCGCCGACCTGCCCGGTGCGACAAAGGCCGTTTATGTCGGCACCGGCGGCGACATCACCGCACGTCCCGTTGATGGCGACAGCGATGTAACCTTCCGCAATGTCGTCTCGGGGACCATCCTGCCGGTGAGGCTACGCGCCGTCCGCGCAGGTGGAACCACGGCCGCCGATTTGGTAGGCCTCGCCTGATGAGTTGGCTTGGCTTAGGCGTTGTCTCACCCGGTTCGGCAGCGCTGCTCCAGAGCGGCGCAACAGGCGGCATGCCACCATTGGTCAGCCCATCGGGCGCATGGGACGGGACCGAAGGCAGCGGTTTTGCCAGCCTCCCGACCGACCCTGAACGCGTCACCGCCAAGCCCGCCTTGCGGCTAATTACGCCGTCGAAGCAGCACTTCAACGACACGCTCGACGTGGGCGTCATGGCGGCGGCGAACGATGGCGGCTCGCTGTTCGACAACCTCGGCCTTGCCAGTGTGACATTCCATTTCGAGGGGGCGAGTGTCGCCTTGGACGCGCCGCGCCTGCACAGCTTTGTCGACGTGAACGGCAATGTGCAGACCTATTTCGGCTGGTGGGCGCGGCTGCGCAAACCGCCGCAGACGAGCGGCTACGCGCATCTCTACATCGAGGCGATCCCGCGCGACCCGACGATGCAGAGTCGGGTGATCGGTCCGTTCCTGTTCGCACCGCAAGGCCAGCTTTTCGACGGCCAGCTTGATGTTTCGCCATCTACCCCAGAGATCACAGGATCGAGTTACCAAAGCATCGTCGCAGCCATCGACTTCGCGAAAGCGCAGGGTTGGCAGAATTACCTTCTCACCCTCACCGAGGCAGGTAAGTACGATATCGGCGACAGCACACCGACCCGCTGGGACCAGAAGGGCTGGTGCAACATTCGCGCGGGCGTGCCCGGGTGCTCGATCGGCAAAACCGGCTACACCGGAGACGCCGAGGCCAAGATCGTGCCGGCCCGCTCGCCGATCCGGTTGATGGGTTCAGACCTAACGCTCGATTTCCGCCACGTCGTCGAGATCGACAGTTTCGACGGCAATTTCTGGTGCGACGGGATTACCATCACCTCGAGCGATCCGCGCGGCCGGTTCGAGACCTTGCGCGGCGGCCCGCCCGACCAGTTCGGCTGGCGGATCGATGGCAATCCGTACTTCACCGAATGCACAATCTCCGAGCTTTCAGGTGTCTGCGGCCAAGCAACCCTTGTGCGCGGCTGCACGCTCACCAACATGACCTACGACGTGTTCGGCGACGTCACCTGCGCGGTGTTCAATCGCCTGACCAACCATCGCGGCGGCTACTGGTACACAGACCACCCTTGCATCGAAATCGGCTATTCGGGCGCTGAGGCGACCGCGACGATCGAGCGCGACGGCACGGCCGATGCCGGTATCGCGACCTGGACCGCAAGCTGGGGGGCGAATAGCGCTACGTTCGAATGCGGCAATCGCGAGGAATACTTCCTCGGGACCCTCGGCGACGGCTACACCTTCCAGGACCTGGTCGAGTGGGTGAACAATGATCTCGCCGCGCTCGACAGCGGTTGGTCGGCCACGCTCACCGACCCGGATTTCGCCGACATCCGCTGCTGCGCGGGCTCGCTGCCGAGCGCAAAGGGCGCCAGCTTTGGGCCGCAGGATGTAGCCACCGACCCACTCACGCTTGTTGCCATGTTCGACCGCCACGGCGACTTTTACCAGCACGCCACCGGCACGCTCGAAAACGCGATCATTGCCTTCAACAGCGGCGTCGATGTGCAGGCGCAGCTGATCTTCATCTCGCCAACCGAAATCGGCGGGGAAGCAGCCGAGCGCGACCTGATGATCCTCGGCAATGCATTCTACCTGCGCCCCGGTGTCGATGGCTATTACGATCCCGACTCCAACTCATCGCAATTCGGGCGTACCAATTTGACCGCCAGCCATGTGGTGATCGCGCACAACACGCACGCGAACCAACGCTGGCTGATCCGCTCGGACAATCCCGGCTTCACCGCCGATCCCTATTGCCTGTTCGCCAACAATGTTGCGAGCGGAGTTACCTTTGCGGGACCTCCGCTCCCCGACCTCACAATCGATGCGCTGCATCTGCATGGCAGTTCGACCAAGCCCTCGGGGGCGACAAGAGTTGCATTCGGCGGCGATGAAACGACCCTGTTTGTTGATCCCGCAGCAGGCGACTTCACACCGGCAGGAGACTTGCTGGCCAGCGGTTTTGCCCCTCTTCTTTCATTCGACATCTCCAATACGGAATATCCGGAAATTGCCGCCCCTGGCGCGATTGCGGGGACCGCCAGCGTCTTTGTCGACGGCTCGGGCGGCAGCGGCAGCGGCGATCCCGAAGCAGACCTGATAGCGCTCCTATCAGCAGCAGGTGGGCAATCGAGCTTCCACGATTACGTCAACGCGAGCGATGTTCCAGCGTGGACCTCACAGGACAGCGCCAACGCAAACGACCACACCCAGTCGACCAACTCACGCAAACCCGGCATCGATGCCAGCGGCGCTACCTTCGACGGGAACAACGACTACGTGCTGCAGACGATCACTGGCGGATCCTTTACCGTCGCCATGGCGGTCACCGTCAATGATCCGGCCGACCCCGGAGTGTTCGTCTCCGATGAAGCCAACACAACCTATGTCCAGTACCAGGTAGGGAGCGGCGTGGCGCATCTCGCGACCGTCCGAGTCGATGGCGCCGTCCGCGCGACACGGGGCGAAGTTCACGATGCGGTGAACGGTGCTGGCGAAGTGGTGCTGCTGATGGAAGGCCTCGACCTGAGCGGGCGAGGTCAACTGCGGATCGGTCGCGGTTCCGGCGCCATGAACGCCACTGTCCGCCGGGTGGCCGTTATCGAAGAGAGTGCCTTCCCCAACACCTTGCAGGAGGTGCGTCAGCTGGCGGCGGAAGCGGTCGCGGCTGTCTAGCCGTCCATCGACTTGAGCGGCACGCCGAGCCGGATCAGCCTCCCTCGAATGCGGTTGATAAGCTTGCCGCGCTGGGTCTGCGAGTTGGTGTGGACGAACTGACCCTCGGGCACGTCGTCGCGGCCGAGGAATTCGCCCAATTCCCTCCACCCATGCCTGCGCTCGAGCCAGAATTCGAGCAGGTCGTCGGGGCGGTCGGCAAAGTATGCGCGCACGGCTTCGTTGTGCGCGTCGTACACCTCGCGATAGCGTGCCTCGTGCCCGACCGGGGCAGGCGCGTCGTCGCCATAGGTAAGCTGCTGGATGTGATACGGGTTATCGCCGAAATGGTTGGCGATCGAACGATACCAGCGATCGGTCTCGCGGATGGTCAGAATGAATTTCGACCCCGGAAATTCTTTGTCTAGTTCGCGAAACATCAGCGGCCACGGCATGTCTTCGACCGCGTCGTACTCCTCGGCAATCTTCAGCCCGCGTTCGACAAAGGTCGAACGCA
>JAAUYI010032144.1_pt1 | contig 13181 bp, 9 predicted proteins | sample 7278041 | NCBI WGS metagenome assembly JAAUYI01 (sample SAMN14350216, study PRJNA611818) | marine sediment metagenome | isolation source: surface marine sediment (0.6m) | place: French Polynesia: Moorea | collected 2018-08
GAGATCTGGGATCTCGGCCAGATCTTCGGCGAGGGCCTGGAGGACATGTCGAACTTCCTGTTCGGCACCGACATCCGCAACGGCGCGCTCCCGCCCCGCTTCGACGAGCTGGGCGAGATCATCGACCAGGCGATCGTCACGTTCTTCATGGCGGTCGCGGCGACGGCGTTGGCCGCCCTGTTGAGCTTCCCGCTCGGCTTCCTCGCCGCGAGGAACACGACGCCGCATCCGATCCTGCGCTACATCGCCCGCGGCATCATCGTGTTCGCGAGGACGATCCCGGACCTCGTCTTCGCGTTCATCTTCGTGCGGGTGTACACGATCGGTCCGCTGCCCGGCATCCTCGCCCTGGGGTTCCACGCCATCGGGATGATCGGCAAGCTGCTGGCCGACGCGATCGAGGAGACCGATCCGGGCGAGCGGGAGGCGGTCGCCGCGGCGGGAGGCGGCTGGTTCCAGCAGATGTCGACCGGCGTCCTGCCCCAGGTCGTCCCCAGCTACCTCGCGACGCTGATGTTCCGGCTCGACATCAACTTCCGGTCGTCCACGATCCTCGGCATCGTCGGCGCCGGCGGCATCGGCCAGCTCTTCAACCTCTACAAGGGCAACCTGCGCTGGGACCTGGCGATGGGCGTCGTGGTCGTGATCATGATCACGGTGCTGCTCGTCGAGGCGATGTCGACCAGCGTGCGCAAGGCGATCCTCGGCGCGGAGTCGGCCAACGAGCCGGGTCGGTTCGCCAAGTGGATCGAGGCGGTGACCGGCCGGTCGAAGGTGACCAACGCCGATCTCGCCCCCTCCGGCGACGTCGACGCCACCACCACCACCGGCCAGGCCGTGACCTTCGATCGCGAGCGCATGGTGCCGCCCTTCGACGCCTACCGGCAGAAGATGGCGTTCTCGGCCCTCGTCGCCGCGGTGCTCATCTACGCCAGCTACCTGATCACCCAGATCAGCATCAGGGACTTCTTCGCCGGGATCAGGCCGCAGTTCGGCGACCCGGGCCCAGGCGAGCTGCCGACGGTCTGGCACATCGGCCAACGGGTGATCCCGACCAACCTCGACTGGTGGACCCCGCTGGTGAGATCGGCGATGTTCGACACGGTGGCGGTCGGGTTCGCTGCCGCGGCGATCGGCATCCCCATCGCGCTCGTGTTCGCGTACCTCGCCGCCCGCAACGTGTCACCGAACCGGTTCGCCTACGCCGGCTCCCGGTTGATGCTGGTCCTCATCCGGGCGCTGCCCGACCTGATCATCGTGATCATGCTGGTGACGGCGTTGGGCCTGACGCTCATCCCCGGAGTCATCGGCTTGATCATCGGTGCCGTCGGCTTCGGCGGCAAGCTGTTCGCCGAGGCGATCGAGGAGGTCAAGGACGGCCCGAGGGAGGGCGTGTTCGCGACCGGGGCGACCCGGGTCCAGGAGGCGGCCACCGGGGTGACACCCCAGTTCATGCCGGCGCTCGTGGGGCAGGGCCTCTACGTGCTCGACATCATGATCCGCAGCTCGACGATCCTCGGCATCGTCGGCGCCGGCGGCATCGGTGCCCTGATCTCCAACTTCATGCAGGGCCAGCGGTTCGAAGAGGTGGGTGGCATCCTGCTGTTCGTCTTCGTCGTGGTGTTCACGATCGAGCGCATCTCCGACTGGCTCCGCAAGCGCCTGATCTGAGTCCGGCCGGGTGGTGGTCTCCGCCGTAGTGTCGGACGCGTGACGGAAGCCGACCTCCCGGCCAGCACCCAGCTCGCGCTGGCGCTCGGCGGTTCGCTGCCCGGCGAGCGCATCCCGTCCCTCGACGAGCTGGCCGAGCGGACGCAGCTCACCCGCGTCGAGGTCGTGAGGGCGCTCGAGGAGCTCGAGCGTCGGCGAGCCGTCGAGCGCGTCCCCGGCACGGACCGGCTCGTGTCGCGCCGGGTGCCGTACCGGGTGGGCCCGGAGATGCACGCCTCCATGACCGAGGGGGTCCGTCGATCCGGGCGGCTCACGCCGAACGTCGAGTTCCGCACGCTCATCCGCCGGGTCGACCGCCGACCGGCTCCCGACGACGTGGCCGAGCTGCTGGGGCTCGAGGAGGGGGACGACGTCGTCCTCGTGGTGCGCGAGCGCATGCTCGGCGACGACTCCACCGTCGTGTGGGGTCGGTCGTGGCTCCCCGCCGACGTGGTGCCCGACCTCGAACGACAGCTCTGGCATCACGACGGGCTGACCGACCTGCTCGAGAGCCACGTGGGCGGTTCGTTGCGCCGCCGCTGGTACCACGTCGAGCTCGAGATGCCCCCGCTGCACGTCTCGCGGCTGTTCGGGCACACCGATCGTGAGCTGGCGTGGTGGATCGAGTCGGCCAACGAGCTCGAGGCCGGGGGTCCCGTGGTGGAGCTCTCCCAGGGATGGCTGCGCGCCGACGTCTTCCGGGTCCTGCTCCCCGAGGATCCCGTCGCGGTCTGAGGGACGCGGCCGGACGTGACGTAACGTCGTCCTGATCTTCACCCGGTGTTCGCCGTGGGGTCGGATCCGTCGACGACGATGGGAGCCATGAACGACCTGGTCTCGGCCACCTATCCGGAGCACGCCGTCGACACGCTCCTCGGGCTCTACGAGCGGCTCGGCCGCACGCGCTACGACGAGTCGGTCACCCAGGAGGAGCACGCGCTGCAGTGCGCCCAGCTCGCGATCGAGGCCGACGCCACGCCCTCGATGGTGGCGGCAGCGCTGCTCCACGACGTCGGTCACCTCCTGGTGGCCCGGGAACGGGTGCCCACCACCGACCTGCACCACGAGGCCGAGGGTGCCCGCACCCTCGCCCGCTGGTTCGGTCCCGAGGTCACCCGGCCGATCGCCCTGCACGTGGCCGCGAAGCGCTACCTGTGCGCAGTCGACCCGACGTACGCCGAGGGGCTCTCACCCGGTTCGGTGCGCAGCCTGGAGCTCCAGGGCGGGCCGATGGCCGACGACGAGGTCGAGCGCTTCGCTGCCATGCCCGGCGCCGCAGACGCCACCGAGCTGCGGCGCTGGGACGACCTGGCCAAGGTCTCCGGCCGACCGACCAAGGAGCTCGCCGACCACCGCGACCTCCTGCTGGAGCTCGCTCGGGCCTGAGGTCGCCCACATCGGCGTCGCGCCCAGCGTGCCGACGCCACGCTCGCCACCCGGGCCGGATCGTGAGAGGGTGCGGGGAGCGATGACCACCACCGATCACTCGCCGGCGATCGATCGGCCCGTCCGCATCGAGGAGCGCTTCGACGGATCGTCGAGCCGCCTCGTGCGTGACGAGGAGGGTGTGATCGGCGTCGACCACGGGGCGCTGCGCATCGGGACCCTCGCTCGACCCGGTCGGGGTCGGGCCGTCGTCGCCTACGGACCGGTGGACCCGGCTCCGGGAACCACCTTCTCGACCCTCGTGCTCAACGGCGACCAGGCGTCGGCGGGCTACGTCATCGACAGCGTGCCCCGACGATTCGCCCGCTGGGCGCTGGGGAGCGGGACCTTCTCGCCACTGAGCCGGCTGATCCACTACCCGCGGTTCCGCAAGCGGGAGTCGATCGTGCGCAAGCTCCGGTACTGGAGCGCCAACCGGGCCGGCCACGATTCTGCGGACCACCTCGACAACCTCGCCGTCGGGTGGTTCGCCGGACCCGACGCCGCCGATCCCGCTCGCGGCGGGGGGATCGTCGTGCGCTCCGCCGGTCCCTTCAGTGGCGAGGTGCGAACGGTCGGGCCTGCCGGACCCGTCGTGGCGTTCGACGACCTGCAGAACCTGCCGGTCCACTGGGTGCTCGTGCAGCGCGAACAGGGCGTGCTCTGCCTCGCGGGCTCGTCGCACGAGGGGGCGAACCGGCTGCCCCTCACGCCGGAGGTCAGACCGCTCGGCATCGTCCCGAACGGTGTCTCCCGGTACGCGGTCATCGACCAGGGCTGCTCGGGTCAGATCGGCTTCAGCAGCGACACGAGGATCCTCGGCGCGACCGTCGACCGCTGGGACGGCGCCACGGGCTGGAGCACGACGGCGGCGCTGGCGGACCGGCTCACCGGGACGGGGCCCTGCACGACGGTCGGTCCGCAGCCGTGGCAGTGCGAGGAGGGCGAGTGGCTGCGCTCCGGAGACGGCCTCGTGTCGGCGGCTCCGCGCTCGAGCGGCACGACGGCCCTCCCCGCCGACCCGGGCCTGGTCCACCTCCGGGTCGAGGTCGACGAACCATCGGCGATCGAGGTGACGCTCGACGGCTCGTCCGCGGTCGTGACCGTCCGTGTCGCCGAGACCGGTGACGGGCTCCTCGCCAGCGGGTCCCACGCCGTCCAGCTGCTCGTGCTCGACGACGCCCTGCGATGGACCGCCGGACCGCACCTCGCAGGGACCCTCGACCTGCCCCGACCCTGGTCCGATCCGTCGCTCACGCTCGTCGGCGAGGCCGCGCCGGGCTCCATCCGGTGGCGCGACCTCGAGGTGCACCCGGCGCGCATCACCCTGCCCGAGCACCTCCGCCACAGCGCGTCGTCGATCCCGCTCGGCGAGCGACTCGTCCTCCACGAGCCCTTCGCGCTCTCCGGCGACGAGCTCGACGGCCAGATCACCGACGGCCATCGCTGGGTCCGCTCACTCGGCACCGCACGGATCGTCGACGACCCAGCCGGCGCCGCCGTCGTCGACGCCTCGCGGGAGCGGCCGGCGCCGGATCGAACGATCCACACCATCGACTGGCACGACCCCGACCACGCCGACCTCGAGATCGAGGGAGCCTCCCCCGGTCAGCCGGACGACGAGTGGCAGCGGTCGCGCATCGGCGTGGTCCTCTGGCAGGACGCCGACCACCACGTGATGACGAACATCTGGATCGACGACTGGTACGAGTCCGCGTCCGCCAGCACCTTCTTCGTCATCGACGGGTTCGAGGACATCTACGACGCCGTGTGGGCCAACCTCGGCCGACGGGTGCAGCGGTGCCAGCCGTTCCGGCTCCGCCTCGTGTCCGACGGAGCTGCGTTCGACGTGCTCCTCGACGACGAACCGGTGCTCCACCGCCGGATCAGCGACGTCTACCCCCGAGTCGACCGACTGTCGATCAACCGTGTCGGCATCGTGACCAACTGGGAGTGGGGTCACGACACCGGCAGTCGCATCACCGCCTTCCGCGCCCGCTCGAGGACCTGAGATCCGGCCGGCGCCGCCACCCGGTGTGAGACGATCCATCCCCCGTCGCCGTAGCTCGCCGGGAGCTCGACGGATCCGTAGCCGGCGTCGGCGAGCCGTCCCTCGACCTCGCGGAGCTTGCCGTCGTGCCCGGCCCTGGTCGCGTCGTCGAGCTCGATGAGGAGCATCGGGCCGTGCTCGGCGAGCACGGCTCCCGCTCCGTCGAGCACGGCGACCTCAGCGCCCTCGACGTCGATCTTGACCACATCGGGCGGTCGAACACCGGACTCGACCACCTCGTCGAGGGTCGTGACCTCGACGAGAACCGAGCCCACGTGATCGGGTGGCGCGCCCGCGACCTCGAGCGCGTGGCCGCCCGAGTACGCGGCCAGCTGGAGCGAGGCCGTGCCCGGCTCGGCGGCGACCGCACGACACACGACGAGTCCGTTGGCGAAGCCGTTGGCGGCGAGGTTGTCGCGAACGAGTTGGGCGTTCGCCGCCGACGGCTCGAACGCGACCACGAACCCGCTGGGTCCCACGAGCCGGGCGCACACGACGGTGAGGAAGCCGACGTTCGCACCGACGTCGAACACCACGTCACCCGGCTCGATCACCGCGGCCAGGACCTGCTGCACCACGAGCTCGTTGTCGCCGATCGCGTACGCCGGGTTCGACGGACCCGGGTCGAGGCTGAGGCCGGCACCCTCGCCGACCACCAGCGTGCACCGACGCCCGCGGAGACCGTGGCGGGCGATCGTGCCGACGGTGCCCGGTCGCCGTCCCGCCCGCTGCAGGAGCGGTGCCGGGACCGGACGGAGCAGCCTGGCGACCGACGCGGCGAGCCGGCGGCGCGTCCGCATCAGACCCGACCGGCGCGTCGTGCGTGGCCCGTGGGAGCCTGAGCGGGTGAACACCACCGCGGCACCGCTGCTCGGCTGGCTGGCGGCGCTTGCCGCCGCAGGGCTCGCGCTGCTGATCGTGAACGAGATCCCGCTCTACCAGCGCAACGGTGGGCCGATCCTCGTGCGACTCGGCACCGGGCGAGCCGTCCACGTCGGAGACGTCCTGATCGTCGTCGTGGTGACGGCGGCGGTCCTGGTGGGCCTTCGGCGCCGGTCGGAGCGCTGATCGGGCCGGTCACCCGACGAAGCACCCGACGCCCGGTGGCTCGAGCGCGCCGAAGTCGGTCTCCTCCGCCACCGGCGTGTACGTGCCGTCGACGTCCTGGCCGAAGCCCTGCCAGTCCTCCCAGCTGCGCTCGGAGTCGAGCCAGCCCCACGTGACGTCTCCCTCGTATCGATTGGCCCGGAACACGAGCCCGTTCTCGTAGATGGACTGGTCCCCGATGCTCTGGGACACGCCGGTGCGACCGCTGTCTCGGATGACGTTGTCGTGCACGTCGATCGGTCCGAGCGGGAACTCGTCTCCCCGGTCCTGCGCGGTGGCGATGATGCCGTTGCGGTTGCCCTGGACGACGTTGCCGGTGACCTCGACGTCGGAGACGTTGGCGAGCTGGATCCCGGCGCCCCACACCCACCCCAGGTCATCGGAGCCGTTGTCCAGCACGATGTTGTCGCGGATCACCGCCGAGTAGCTGATCTCGTGGTGGATGCCGGCGGTGTGGTTGCCGATCACCACGTTGGCCTCGTAGAGGGTGTCGACCGCACCGACGTCGGTCCACAGACCCGGACCGTGGTTGGCGGTCACGAGGTTGTCACGGACGACCAGCCCGGTGGTCTCCACGAACTTCGTGCCCCCCGCGGACCAGCCGATCGAGAAGTGGGCGAAGTTGTTCCGTGAGATCGTGTTCCGCTCGATCACGATGTCGGCTCCCCGCACGACCAGTCCGTGCTGCGCGTTGTCGACCAGCGAGTTGCACGACACGGTCGCGCCGGGGCCGGCGTAGAGGCCGACGCTGTGGTTGAGGTGGATCCGGTTGCCGACGATCGTCCAGTCGACGGCGTCGCGGGCGTGGATGGCGCCGGTCTGCGCCGGCGGGGCGAACTTCTCGATGACGAGTCCCTGGATCACGACGTCGGACGCGTCGCTGATGAAGGCGTGGCGGACGACGCCGAGCTCGACGGTGCGGCCGGTCGGGTCGGTGCCGATGTGCACCTCGTCGTTCGGGTAGTCGAAGTACCACGTGCCGTCGGTGACCTCGTCGATCGACGCGACGTGACGGAGCGGCTCGTCGTCCACGAAGAGGTTCTCGGGGTGCACGCAGCGAGGGTGGGTCTCCTCGCAGAAGCCGGCCGGGGTGCGCTCGGCGGTCTGCCCGCCGATGACCCACCGGTCGTCGACCGGCTCGAAGCCCTCCAACAGCACGGCTCCCGACAGCACGGCGTCGCGCTCGCCGGTGAACATGTCTCCGTCGCGCGGCTCGATGATGCTGATGCGGTGGACGCCCTCGGTGAAGCGGAACGACGTGCCCGGCTCCGACTCCCTGACGATGCGGGCGGCGTCGTCTTCCGGGGTGATGACGATCTCCGCCGAGGCGGGCGGCACCGTCGGTGGAGGAGGTGGGCCGGTGGTGTCGGTGGTCACCGGTTCCTCGGGTGGCTCCGAGACGTCGTCGCCGACCTCGGTGGTCTCGGTGACCGCCGTGGCGGCCTCGACGGTGTCGGAGGACGAGCCGTCACCGGCGCCGCACCCCAACGCGACCGCGCTCCACCCGACCAGCATCAGCCCGAGGCCCCATCGATGCCGCACGCGCGCCTCCTGTCCGGTTCCCCGCCGACGCTAGGCCAGCGGTCGCCATCGGCGACCGCGCTCGGTCACCGGTCGCGACGACGACCGCCCGCTGACCACGGAACGTCACGCCTTCGGCACATGCTCGCGACACCGACCACCGCAGGGGGTCGGAGGGTCGCTGCACGCGCGCTCTGGGCGGCCGTCTCGCTCGCCTCGGGCACCCCGCTGCGCGAGGGTGACCGGGGACGGAGACGGCGGAGGTCGAAGCGAGATGCGCGGGCGGTCCGACGAGCCACGTCGCCACATCACGTTCGTGGCCCAGCTCCCCCCACCCGTGCACGGCCAGGCGGTCGCTGACGCCGAGCTGTCCAGGACCGTCGGCGACGGGCTCGAGCTGCACGTCGTCCCCATGCGCTTCGCGTCCGACGTCGACGACATCGGACGGTTCCGCCTCGGCAAGGTCGTCGCCGCGCTCGGCCTGCTGATCGCCGTCCTCCGGATCCGCCTCCGCCACGGCGGCGACGTCCTCGTGTGGTCGCTCGGCGCCCGCAGCCGCCTGCCGGTGCTCCGCGACGGGATCCTGCTCGCCCTGCTCCGACCCGCCTTCGACCGGACGGTGCTGCACCTGCACACCGGCGACTACGGCGAGCGCATCGAGGCCGAGCCCGCTCCCATCCGCAGGCTCCTCCACCGGGCGTTCGGGCGGGCCGAGATCATCCTGCTGGATCCCGAGCTCGACCACGCTCGGGCCCGCCTCCCCGACCCCGTCGCCGTGCACTACCTCAACTACGGGGTCGAGGACGTCGGTGTCGGCGACCCGGCCGGGTCGGGTCCCGTCCTCTTCCTCGGCAACCTCTATGAGTCCAAGGGCACCCACGAGCTCGTCCGAGCCGTCGCCGAGCTCCGCGATCGATCGCTCGACGTGCGAGTCGTCATGGCCGGTGCGGCGCCGAGCGCCGACGAGCTCGCCGACCTCGAACGGCTCATCGCGGACCTCGGGATCGCCGACCGGGTGGAGCTGATCGGCCCGGTGCACGGCGCCGACAAGGGCCGCGTCCTCCGCGAGGCGTCGATGCTGTGCTTCCCCACGCACTACGAGGCCGAGGGCATGCCCCTGGTCGTGATGGAGGCGATGGGCGCCGGTCGCCCCGTCGTCGCCACCAGGTGGCGTGCCATCCCCTCGATGGTCGACGAGGGCACGACCGGCTTCCTCGTCGAGCCCGGGGACGTCACCGCCCTGGCCGACCGGATCCAGCAGGTCGTGACCGACCAGGCCCTCGCCGCCCGCATGTCGGTCGCCGCTCGTGCCGTCTACGAGCGACGGTTCACGCTCGACCGCTTCCGGGCCGAGTTCGCCGGCATCGTCCGCGGGCCCGGCGTCGCCGCGGTGACGTCGCGGTGAAGGTCGTCCTCAGCGCGAGCGCCTGCGCACCGCACCGAGGCTCCGAACCGGGGACCGGCTGGCAGTGGGCCGAGGCGGCGGCCCGGCGCCACGACGTGTGGCTGCTCACGCCGACGCGCAACCGCGAGGCCATCGACGCCGAGATCGCCGCTCGCGACGATCTCGGCCGGCTGCACCCGGTGTACGTCGACGAGCCGAGGTGGATCCCGACCGACGAGACCGCGCTCCGCTTCCGCCGACTGCGCTACCTGGCCTGGCAGCGACGGGCCGGCGCGGCCGCTCGACGCCTCCACGCCGAACACGGCATCGACGTCGCGCACCACGTCACGTTCGCCGCCGACTGGCAGCCGTGCGGGCTCACGGCGCTCGACGAGGTCCCGCTCGTCTGGGGACCCGTCGGCGGAGCGACACGGCCGGTGTGGTCGTTGTGGCGACACCTCGGGGCCCGGGGGCTGCTCGAGGAGGTGGCCCGGTCGGTCCTGACCGGCACCGGTCGCCTCCTCGTCGGTCGGCGGGTCGCCCGTCGGGCGGCGGTGACCGTCGCCATGAACCCCGACGTCGTCGAAGCGCTCGGCGACGCGCCGCGGCGAGTGGTCGTCGAGTCCCACGTCGCCATCGACCCGAACGTCCTCTCCCACGCCGCGCCGCGACCCGACGGGTCCCCGCAGGGGCCGCGCACGGCCGTGTTCGTGGGACGCCTCATCGGCTGGAAGGGGATCCACCTCGCGGTGGAGGCGATCGCCCGGCCCGAGCTCGCCGACTGGCGACTGGTGATCTTCGGGCGTGGCCCCCTGGAGGAGCAGCTGCGCCGCCGCGCCACCGAGCTCGGTGTCGGCGACCGGGTCGACCTGCCCGGCTACCTCCCACGCGACGGGGTGCTCGACGCCGTGGCTCGCGCGGACGCGCTCGTGTTCCCGTCGTTGCACGACAGCGGCGGCTGGGCGGTCGGCGAGGCCATCACGCTCGGCTGCCCCGTCGTGTGCCTCGATCGCGGCGGTCCGGCGCTGCTGGCCGGTGCCGTGGGCGACGCCGTGGTGCCGGTCAGCGGACGGGTCGTCGAGGATCTGGCCGCCGCCTGGGCCGCGGTCGCCCCGCGCCGGGCTCCGTCTCGGCGGTGGACCGCGGATCGTCTGCCCGACGTCATCGATGACCTCTACGCCGCGGCGACCTCGGCCGACGTCGGCGTCTCGGAACCCGCCGCCCCGCCCCCGAAGCGGGATCTCGCCCGCCTGATCGGACGCAACCGGGCGTTCCTCGGCACCAGCGACGCGGTCGCCGCGCTGGTCCGCCGTCGCATCACGGCACGGGCGATGCCCGCCGACGAGCTGCTCGCTGCCGACCGCGTGCTGGTCCTCGCCCCGCACCCCGACGACGAGACGCTGGCCTGCGGCGGCACGATCGCCCGTCTCCGCGACGCAGGAGCCGAGGTCGACATCGTCGTCGCGACCGACGGCAGCGGCTCCCACCACTCGGAGGTCCTGACCCCGAGCGACCTGGCCGAGATCCGACGGGCCGAGCTGTGTCAGGCTGCGAAGCTCCTCGGTGTCGATGCCGACCGGGTCGTGTGGCTCGGGCACCGCGACCAACACCTCGCGGAACACCTCGATGCTGTTCGCGACGCGCTGTCCGCGTTCGTCGGCGAGCGCGACCCCGACGTCGTGCTCGTGCCGTCAGCGGTCGACCGCAACCCGGACCACCGGGCGCTGCACCGTGCGGCCACGGACGTCATCACGCGACCGGGCGGACCAGCCGTGTACGAGTACCCGGTCTGGTTCTGGCATCCGGAGACGTGGATCGACCGGTCCTCCTCGACGGCAGCGAAGGTGGGGCAGCTGCTCCGCTTCCCCCGCCGGGCGACGACCCACGCCGAGGCCGTGCGGGTCGACGTGCGCGGACACCTCCAGACCAAGCGCGAGGCGATCGCCGCGCATCGCAGCCAGACCACGAACCTCACCGGCGAGGACGACTGGGCCGTCATCTCCGAGCGCTTCCTCGGCCACTTCCTCGACGGTGACGAGGTCTTCTTCCGACCCGCTCCCCTCGACCGGTGAGCCCGGGCCCGACCCGCCCACTCGTCGTCCACCTGCTCCCCGACCTCGCGGTCGGGGGTGGCCAGGTCGTGGTCCAGGCCATCGCAGCGTCCGCGGTCACCGTCGACCACGTCGTCTGGACTCGTCGTGGCGGGCCCATGCTCGATCGTTACACGGCGTCCGGCGTCGAGGTGAGGGTGTCCCCCTCCCCGTCACCCGTCGCGGGCCTCCGCGACCTCGACGGGCTGGTCGCCGAGCGCCGCCCCGACGTCCTGCACGTGCACCACTCGCCGTCGGAACGACTCCTCGCGGCCGTCGTCGGCCGACGTCATGGGGTCCCGATCCTCGACCACCTCCACGCGATCGCCACATCCGACGGCCCCCGCCGCGAGGGTGAGGGTGGCCGCTACCTGCTCCGCCGTGGCGCCAACCTCGGCAGCCGACTCCTCGCCCGGGTCGGCGACGTCACCCACGTCGCGGTGTCCGGCGCAGTCCGCGACGCTCACGCCCGGGCGCTGCGGCTCGACCCGGACGAGGTGCAGGTGATCCTCCCCGGCGTCGACACCGATCGATTCCGCCCTGTCGACGGAGCGACACGGCGACGAACGCGAGACGAGCTCGGGGTGGGCGACGGCCTCCTCGTCATCACGATCGGCCGCGTCGAACCGAACAAGGGCCAGCGCGACGTGGTGACCGCCGTGGCGTCGGCGATCCGTGACGGAGTCGACCTCGACGCCCTCGTCGTCGGAGAGGGTCCTGATGCCGAGGAGATCGCCCGTGTCGCCGACCGACTCGATGTGGGCGACCGGGTGCACCTGCTCGGACGGCGCGACGACCTCGACCGCCTCCTCCCCGCCTGCGACGTCCTGGTGAGCGCATCGCGGTTCGAGGGGTTCGGCCTGACGCTCGTCGAGGCCCTGGCCAGCGGTGTGGCCGTGGTCAGCTACGCGTCCGACACCCTCGCCGCGCCCGAGATCCTCGAGGGCGGTCGGTCGGGGACGCTCGTGCCGGCCGGTGACGTCGTGGCACTGGGCGAGGCCCTCGTCCACCTCGCCGCGCCTGCGGCCCGCGAGCCGATCATCGAACGAGGACGAGCCCGCGCGCAGGACCTCAGCACGGCAGCGACGTCCGCACGCCTCGAACGCCTCTATCGCGCGGTCATCGATCGGCGGTGATGTCGGTCCGAGCCGAGGTCTCCTCGTCGAGTCGGACCGGAGCGATCGTCGCCTCGAGGATCACGTCGTAGTGACGTCGGAGCACGGACTCGTACAGCGCGACGGCGACGATGCTGCGGGCGACCATCCCGATCGGCACGGCGAACGCCTCGGCGCCGGCGAGCAGCGCCACGAAGGTGACAGCGACGAGCACGACGCCGCTCGCCGTCGTGATCAGCGCGTACGTGCCCTCGCGCCGGGCCCCGATCAGCTCGAGGCCGAAGGGGAACGTGAGGTACGACACCAACGACGCGCCGATCATCGCCGCTGCGAGACCCGTCACCTCGTACGGGAGCGGGAACCAGGTCGGCAACGGGCTCGGACCCCACTCCACGCCGACGACGACCAGGTAGGCGGATCCCAGGCTCCCGACCGTGAGCGCCAGGATCGCCCGGAGCCGACGAGCAGCTGCGAGGTCGTAGCGCCGTGCGGCCTCGACGAGCCGCGGGCGGAGCACGCTCATGTTGCCGGTGGCCAGGACGAACAGCGGTTGGCTCAGGATCCGAGCGGCCTCGAGGTACCCGACCGTGGCCGTCCCGGCGACGAGCGACACTGCCGCTGCGTCCGCGAAGACAGAGGCGCGATCGGCGACACCGGAGCTGAGGAGCCGGGTGCCCGACCGGAAGACGTCGGCCACGTCCAGCGAGATCCGCCGCGTGCTGCTCCGGCTCACGACCACGAGGGCGATGGTCAACGAGATGACGTTGGCACCGGCGAGC
>JAAUYI010010480.1_pt1 | contig 13174 bp, 10 predicted proteins | sample 7278041 | NCBI WGS metagenome assembly JAAUYI01 (sample SAMN14350216, study PRJNA611818) | marine sediment metagenome | isolation source: surface marine sediment (0.6m) | place: French Polynesia: Moorea | collected 2018-08
ACCATTGGTGATTACGATGGAGATGGCGATACCGACATCCTCTGGCGTAATTCTGCCACTGGTGAGAATTTCGTAACTTTGGCTGATACTAACAATCCTACCACTGTCCCTGTCGCTACTCTTTCTCCGGAATGGGTCACTTTTTAAATAGTCTGTATTGGTTGTCCGATTGAGGACTCTGATAACGCAGAAACTGCAACTGTTGCCCAGATTATAAAAACTCACCCCTCTCCTTATCAAGGAGAGGGGATTTAATCACTTATTACTTATTACTTATTACTTTCCCCTTGTGGGACTGCTTCCCAGTATTTTTAGGTGTTTTGAGCTGTAATAGTAAACTAAGTTTGGATGTGTTGATATTTAGCGGGTATTAGAACTTTGTTCTTACTGCCTCTGTAATTGCGTGCATTTACCACCCGCTTCTTTCATAAACCTCATCCATGATGAAACCTGGAGTTTCTAATTATTCTCATATGTCATTGCGACGAGTCATGTTATGAAACTACGATTTTCAAGGTAAACGAAGTTTAGAGTTAATATGTCTCTGATTTATAAATGGTTAAGAATCCATAACAAATAACTCAAAAAAATATATATCATTAGCAACATTATCGAAAATAAGCAGATGTTGATCAATGACATACAATATTAAAAAAACAGGTAAAAATAATGATAAATATCAACAAGAAGTATTATGTTATCTGCTGGAAATCCTGTAAAAATGACTCAAGAGACTGTTGATTTTCAAGATGTTTCTACATCAATTAATAGTTTTGATGAAAGTCTGGATAATACAAATAAAAATCTTAATTTTAGCAGTTCATCACAACCATTATCAGATGAACCACAGTTTGAAGTAGCAGGAAGAAATCCCAATCCTAATCCTATTTTTAGTAATGCAGCAATTGTTGCAGATTTTAATGGTGATGGCAAAACTGATAAATTCTGGCGTAATAATACAACAGGTGAAACTGCCATCTGGTTGATGAATGGAGAGAACATCTTATATGCAGAGAATTTAGCAAATGTTGACTCTGCTTGGACTGCTAGTATTGCTGATTTTAATCGTGATGGTAAGAGTGACCTATTTTGGCGTAACCAAACTACAGGTGAAAATGAAATTTGGTTGATTGATGGAACAAGAGTTATCTCAACTGTAGGTTTACAGAATATTGATTCAGCTTGGACTCATAGTATTGCTGATTTCAACGGTGATGGTAGAAGCGATATTTTTTGGCGCAATAATACGACAGGTGAAAATGCAACTTGGTTAATTAATAATACAACTGTTACCAAGGCCGCATTTTTATCCCAAAAAGACTTAACTTGGACTGCGAGTATTGTTGATTTTGACGGTGATGGTAAGAGTGACCTGTTTTGGCGCAATAATACGACAGGTGAAAATAAAGTTTGGTTCATGAATGGCACTAATTTATCAGAGTATTCTCTATTGAACTTTGACTCTGGTTGGGATTTTAGTGTGGGTGACTTTAATGGTGATAGCAAAACTGATATTCTCTGGCGTAATTACGAAACAGGGGAAAACTCTGTTTGGCTAATGAATGGCATTTTCTCTATTGGTGGTTCCTTGGAAAAACGGGATTCATCATGGAAACCCAGTATTGGTGATTTTAATGGTGATGGGAAAACCGATATTTTTTGGCATAATGAAGCAACTGGAGAGAATACTGCTTGGTTAATGGATGGTAGCAGAGTGGCGACTGCTGCCTTTTTACCAGCAACTCAATCTTCTGCAAAACCGAGTATTGGTGATTTTAATGGTGATGGGAAAACAGATGTTTTCTGGCGTAATTATGAGACTGGTGATGATACTCTGTGGTTGATGAATGGTACTACTGCTAGTGAAGCTACTTTGCCACAACTTTCTCCAGAATGGTCCAGTTATTAGGGAACTCCAGGAAATAAATTATCCCACAAGAACGGTTGACAGTTGACGGTTGGCAGTTGACAGTTGACAGTGAAGTTTACATATTTTGTTGCCTGATAAATATGGGATGTTTTTTTATCTGGAAGTCCCTTAGAAAGGAGGGAAGGAGTAGGGGCGGGGTTTCCCCGCCCTGGAGGGAAGGATTGAAAGGAATTATCAATTACTGATTCTTTGTGCGGTATTTCTTTTTTATCTTTCGCACCTGTTTTTGAAACTTTAAACCTTTTTCTGGATTTACCATAGCCACAAAGTTGGCAAAGCCAGTGATGGCGGCGAGGATGTTGGAGGAGTTTCCCCATTTTTTACCTTCTAAACCATCTTTCTCAATTTGATAGAGGGTGGCGCGAAAGTTTTTCAAGGTTTTCTGGGAAAGATTGAGTTTGTCGTTAACCACAATTCCTGTGACTTCTTGTTGGCGAGAGTTACGCAGGATTCTCGTTTTTTTGTGGTTAATGGTGAAACCTTCATGGGTAACTATTGATTCTGTATTCTTGAGGATATTACATATATGACGTAGGTTATCACCAGAGGCGGAAAATGTTAGATCATCAGCATAACGGGTATATGTAAATCCAAAATTGGCTGCGATCGCGCTTAATCTTCTGTCCAATCTACGACACAGTAAGTTGGTAATTGCTGGACTGGCTGGGGAACCTTGGGGGAGGTGTCTTTCTCCTAAAGCCACATAGTAATTTTTCCCGTCTAATTCCAATTCCTCAACTTCGCTTGCGGTACATAACAAACCGAAAATGGTGGCGGCGGCTTCTGAATAACCCCAGGATTGAAACAGTCCTTTGACGCGGGGATAGGAGATGGAGGGAAAGAAGTCTTTGAGGTCAAAGTTAATAATTACATCTGCACCAACATGGGGGGTGGCGTTGGTAACGATGGAACGTCCTTGACAAAAACCATGTGCTGCATTATCTACTTCTAGTTTTTCCAGGATATTAGTTAAAATCCATTGCTGCGCCTGCTTTAAATGGGGCATTGGTGCTGATATTAGCCGTTCTCCCCCTGTCTTTTTCGGCATTTTGAAGCGGATATAGTGGGAGATGGTAGAAGTTTTGCGATTGAAGGCTAAAAAGCGTAGTTTACCGACGCTGATTCCCATGGCTGTGGCAATTTCTGCGGCGGTGTGATGGGGGGGTAAACCATAACTTGCTAACCTTTCATCATTACCCTGGGTATGGTTTAATCCTCCAGAAACTCCTTCCCCTAAGTAAACTATGTCCTGTTGTTTTTTCTGTTGCCAAGCTGCTGCCCGTTCTAACCGTTCTTTCTCTCGTCGTTCTTTCGTTTCCTGTTGCTTGCGCCGGGACTCTTGTAAACGCTGCTTGAGCATCTGCTTTTGTAGTGCCTTTTCGTTGCCCAGACGACTACTTTCTTGGCGTAATTGTTGAATTTCCCGACGAATCTCCCCCATGCGGCGAATTTCATTGGCTGGATCTTCAGGAATTGTTCCTTCTGCAGGCCAGAAACCGTGACGGATCATCTCTTCCAGGATAAATTCATCTCTGCCAACTTCGCGGATCGTATATTTCTTGGTAGGTGCGGTTTTGGTTGGACATGATATTTAGGAATTAGGAGCTAGTAGGGGCGCTGCGGCTTGCGCCCTAGAGGAATTAGGAGGTTAACGGGTTTTACTGAGCTAATGTGTGCCTATTGTATCCAGTGTATTCGCTGTTTTGGAATTTGAGTAGGTGATAAATGGGTTAATGTAATGTCTAGCAAATCACCCATAATTTAAGACATGGTGCAAAAATCTTAAACCTCTTTCTCCCCCTGCACCCTGCACCCATGCTGTCCTCACAATAGTTCTTTAAGCGAACATGGTATTAATCCCTTGTCTCTGAAAACTGCATCTCTTGTATCTTTCTTGATCCTAAAAGTTTTAAAAATACGGTTTTATTTGTAGAGGGTGTATACTATACGCACAATCGCATAAAAGTCGAGTAAACTGTATTTAATGCTAAAAGTTTTATCTTGCTAGATGAGATTCCCCAATCCACCTATAACTGAAGCTGTTTTTGATATACGAGTTAAACTTCGTGAGGATTTTAATTACGAAGAACTTTTGGAATTCCAAAACAAAGTAAAAGAATCTTACCCAACAAAGAAAGAGATAAGAGGAATTAAAGGAGGCATTCAAGTAAATTTAGAAACACCAGCAAAAATACATCCGAACATACTTTCTGTTTCTAATGATATTGAAGGTTATGTCTTTATTTCTAATGACGATAAAAAGTTGATCCAAGCTAAATTACAAGGATTTACTTTTAGTCAATTGAGACCATATCAAGGCTGGGATAAATTTTCTGATGAAGCATATCAGTTATGGGAAAAATATGCTCAAACTACATTACCTTTAAAAGTAGTGCGTCTTGCTTTGCGCTACGTAAATCAAATAATGATTCCTGTAACACAAGAAGAAAAAATAGAACTGAGCAACTATATAAAAACTTTTCCAGAAGTATCGAATGATTTAAGTGATTTATCAATTGAAAGCTACTTTATGCGATTAGTTTTAAATAGTAAAGATTATGAACCATCTAGAGCAATTATTAATCAGACGATTGGTCAGTTAACTAAGAATAATGAAAACCAAGAATTTCTTCCTTTGATATTTGATATTGACGTTTTTCAGGAAGTCGATATTCTACCTAACAACATAAATTTAATTAAAACAATTTTTGAAGACAATTTCAAAAAATTTAGGGACGATATTTTTTTCAATAGTATTACTGAAGAAACAAGGGAACTTTTTAAATGAGCAGCACTGTATGTGTTTCAAAAAAGTATCAACAGGTAGATTATACGCCTAGCAGCAGCGTCTATGAAGGCGATGTCGATCTCATAGTCAAAGAGACTATAAAGGTTGAGAGATACGTATTGGAGTCTGAAATATCAAAATTAAGTACTTCCATGTATCTTTGTTCGAGTAAAAGCATTTCTGAATTTGAAGATAGAATTGAACATATTAGAGATCAACTACTTGAAGGGTATAATAAAATCTTAACCAAAGAAGATATTCAGTTTATTGGTGAGCTTGTTAAATCTAAATCAAATTGGCTTTACCTCCAATATATTGCACGACTTATTGAACCTCTTTTAGAGATTGAATCTGACTCAGAGAAAGCAGCTCTAATGATTATAGAGTTACTAAAACATCCAGCAGCACAAGTAAGGTATGCTGCATTAGAGGCAATAAGTTTTTCTCTAGGAGAAGTAGAAATAGCAGACAAATTACTTACAGAAGCCAAGGAATTACTTAGAGATGAAAAAACTACTTTTGTACGCAAATACTTGGAGTCACTATAAAGCGTGAGTGTAGTCTGTTATTACAGAGGTGTGAGGAGTCTTGGTATGTGGGAAGAGGGATTTGAGCAAAAAATAATTCCATCTCAAGAACACTCCGATAAATATTTAAAAGATGTTATGCAAGGGACAGGATACCCCTCCTTGTGGCTACCTTCATGTGATGATGACTTAGAAAAAATTGCATTAGGGATAGCATTGGGAAGAAAAAGTCTTGACTCTGTAAGATTGGTTGGATTCGAGAAATCATGTTTTCAGAGGGCTGGAATACAGGTAAAACAAGTTAATGACCCTAGTTTTCCTATACCGTCAGTCAGCTCTCTGCATTATGAATTACAAACATCAGATAAGGATAAATTAATTAATTCCATTCAATTTTTATTACAAGGAAAAAATTACTGCCAAGACTTCCCTAAAGCTAATCCAAAAAATAACAATAATATTCGTGCAATTGCAGCAAAATACATAGATGAGGTAGCACCAGAATATCAAGAAAAAGCGAGAAAGTTTGCCGGCTCCTATTTGGAATAAAAATCAAGGTTTATTTTTTATCCTCCTTAATCGCGCTTGCGATCGCAATTTCTGTATAATTTCAGTTGTATAAATTAACTGCCAAGATATGTTGTCAAATCCGGCACATCAACCCAGGTAGAAGTATTATTTGACTGATGAGATAAGTCCATTAATAGCTGGGAGTAAACCCCTTCTTGCAAAGATGGTACAGTTGCCTTACCTGCTTCAATTCCCTGTACCCATGTATCCACTACACGAATAAAGGCAGAAATCCTACCATCAGCATAGTTTTGAGGAAAGATTAATCTGTGAGGTATTTCTATTTCTGTCAGGGGTTTACCCGGTTGGGAACCCCAAACCCGGAAACCATGAATATAATCTTTTTGGTTTTCGCTACCTAGAACTAATGTACCCTTCTCCCCATACACTTCCAACCAGTGGGTGCGTTGGGCATGAACTACCGCACTAATAGTCAGTTGACAGGGCGTACCGTCGGCTAATTCCAGCATCAGCATACAGGTATCATCCGTATTGACTGGCTTTAATTCTCCGGTGTTGGCATCTGGCCTTTGGGAGATGGCAGTAGTAAGATGGGCATTGAGTCGGCGTACTGGACCAAATAGCCAGTGGATATAATCAAAGGCGTGGGAACCCAAAGAACCTAATGCACCTCCCCCCATGTCTTGGCGAGAATACCAATTCCAAGGACGTTCTGGGTTGGCACGGGAAGAACCCAACCAATCAATCCGAATCAAACGTTTTTCACCCACATAGTTTGATGATAAAAGCTCGGAAAATAACTGCCATCCTGGTACAAAACGAAACTCAAAGTCTACGGTGGCGATCGCCCCTTTTTCCTGAGCTAAATCATGGAGTTCTTTGGCTTCGGCTACATTGAGGGTGACTGGCTTTTCTAGTAACAAATGTTTCCCAGCTTGCAGTACTGCTTTTGCCATTTCGTAGTGCAAAAATGGCGGTGTGGAAATACTGACTGCTTGCACTGACGGTAATTTAACAATATCTGCGATGGTGTTACAGGCATGGGGTATATTGTGAGCCTGGGCAATTTCTTGGGCTTTACTTAAGTCACGGTGATAGACTGCAACTATTTCAGTGCCAGGATATGCCTGAAATCCTGGGATATGAACCTTTTTACCAAATCCTGTGCCAACAACTGCAACACCAATCACAATTAGATAATTCCTTCGTATTTTTCAACCGTTGAGATATGATACCACTTTTGGAATCGCAGTTATTTTTATTGCAAAAATCTCATGGTAAAAGGATAACGGTAGTGTTGTCCTTTGTAGGCTTTGAAAGCAGCGAAATTGACTAATATTAATTGTACAATAGCAATAAAAATAAGCAGCCATAATAAAATGGTGGATAATCCTCTAAACACATCACCTACATGGTGGGTACTTTTATTGATAATCAGATTAATTCCACAGGTAATAACAACTAACAGTAGAGAGAAAAAGATTACTACTAAGCTGTAAATAACTAGAGATAATTGGAAATTTAAAGACTCCCTACCTTGTAAATCTACCCAAGGGAACTTTGTTTTTTTCCACAACCAAATAATTAAGGGACCGAGGATATTCAGAAAAGGTAGATATAAGGGAATACCTACAAATATCAAACCAGCCAACGGTATCCATAGAAGAGCTGAGAGATGGCATAATACAGCCCAGATTTGCATTTGTCTTGAGCTTTTTCCTCTCATAGCTTTTTTCTTTTTGGGTGTTCGTAGATAATTCTCTTCCTTTATTGTTCTCAAGAATCCAAATAAAACCTTAAAATTTTATCATTTCTCGATCGCAATTTTCTGAGATGGGTTCTAATTTCTCACACCATGTCTTCTCCCGCTTCTAAAGCCACTTAGGAATCATGTAAAATAAGTTTCTCCCCTTTTGAATTGGAAGGCTTATTTTCCATACATCCTAGCAAAAAACTTTATCAAGTTATTTTTGCACAACTCCTTACACAAATAATTGCTCTACGACAGAGCTAGGAATTTCTTTGACCGAAAAATAAACTGGATACAAGCCCGACCCAGTCGCTCATGGGGGAAATCACGCCATTTGCACTCTTAGTGGGAGACCACGCCAGTTCCTCCATTTGGGGAGACCCCAAGACCGGACTGGCTCCACAAGACCGCTGCGGGCTCCCCAAGACCGCGCTGCTCTGGTGGATTTATCCGTGGAGAGTCAAAAATGTTTTCCTTGTTCTCATTAGCCCTTCGATTCATCGATGGGGTAACTGTTAGCGCAGCTCCGACCCAGGAGGCTAACTGTTAGCGCAGCTCCTCTGCAGGAGGCTAACTGTTAGCGCAGCTCCGACCCAGGAGGCTAACTGATAACTGAAATGACTTAGCCAAAAATCTGTATGGGGATAAATTCTCTCGATATACCCATAAAATATCAGAGTCATACGTAATTAATTATAGAAGGGTTAAACACCCATAAAAAATAATAATTTAATTAGGTGTGATAACTATGTTAAAAACATCTTTAGGAATTGCTGTTGTTACTACAGTATTAGCTATCACTTCAATTGCTCCTGCAATCGCTGCACCTCGTGATTTTATTGGTACTTGGGTAGCTAGAAATAATACTCGGGGTATTACTAAAGTTATTATCACTAGGGGTTATGGTAGAAGATTGATTGTAAAAGTATTTGGTTCATGTACTCCCAGAGATTGTGACTGGGGTAACAGTCGTCTCATTACCTATGGTAACAGTGTAAGAGATAGAGACCATGTTTATGGAACTACTCTATATAACAAGAGGTTTGCCAATAAGTTCTTAACTATTTACCTCGGAGGTAGAGGTAGAAGGAGGATGAGTTTACGCCAATTTACACAGTTTAAAGATGGTAGTCGTCGGCAAAACTATTCTACCCGTACTGTGTTAACTAAACTCTAATGTCAACATTACTTCGGTGCATTATGGTCAAGGATAATGCACCGAATCAAATACCATATACCATACAGTACTTGGAAGATAAATGATTAAAAATATGTTCAATACATTAAATTATGTATTCTGGCTTTTTCTTTCGACGTTGATATATTGATACTCCACCCAAAGCTAACATTCCAAAAATTCGACTAGGTTCAGGTACTCGTCTTTTCAGATTAAATGCAGTCTTCCCAACATGGAATGTATGGTTATCAGTTTCAAACCCACCACCCGTATCACTGGATTGCTGAATGATAATTTGATTAAATGTTTCATCATCCGTTTCTGCAAAAAAGTGGGCGAAGGTATTATATTCGTTGTGGTGTGATGCTTTAACTGCTTGTGGATTATCTCCTTCTGCTAGTTCTTTAAGGTTAAATGAATCTATTTTATTACCATTCTTATCTTGAACTTCAACAACCGTCTTGTTTTCTTTACTGATAAATTGTTGTAATGTGCTTTTACCTGTTTTGGTATTAACAAAAGTGATTTTATTATTGTCACTAATAGCACCCCAGTTAAAACCAAAGTAGTTCATTTGTTTTTTGAAGTCAATGATAATCTCTGAACCATCTTTTAAAGCTTGCAAATACTGAGATTTATTCTTTTCCCCATTGGGACCACTAGGAGCCCAGTTACTTTCAGCTCCTCCTGCACCATCTCTAATCTTAGCCTTTGGATTCAGAGTGTATTTTATAAATGGATTATCTTTATTTCTTTCTTTCCCTTTTTTGTTGAATGAAAAAGTTTTCTTACTTGCATCTATATTATTAAAATCAATCGTAGTCGCCTTGTCCTTAAAATCAGGATATAAATTATAGTAGTTAGAAAAACTACCCATTTTTCCTTCTGCTTCTATTTCATTTGTATTGGGATTATCTGATATACCTAAATTAAATCTCAGACCAATTGCATGTGCAGAGCCAGAATAGATAAAAATAGGGAGAGTTGATAAAGCGGCAATACCAAAAATTTTTGTTAAATTCAACATTTTTTATGGCAATTAAGTTTCATTACTTGCATTATCATCTTTTTTTCAATGCCAAACATCCGTTTGAATACCCTATTCCTGGAACATAATAACAATAGGAATTACACAAGTTACTTCACAATAATTTGATTTTTATGGGGCAATTTTTTTTGGGGGTATTAGTTTGGCAAAAAAAACGATTGGTTCACGCTTTTTATCTCAGTAGTTTTCCGAAATGAGAATGATTTGATAATACAAGCTGCAATCTGCTGTATGTTCTCTGGCTTTGAAGTTTTAAAAATGGTTGCTTATTTCCGCTGAGGAATGGTGCAACATCTGGCTAAAATAGGGCTATGTCCCAAACAACACCCACAAACCAGTTGACTTCCTATTCTGACAGCACAACCCATCCCAGTTTCATCCTTGTAGATGGACACTCCTTGGCATTTCGTTCTTATTACGGCTTTTCTAAAGGTAAGGACGGTGGATTACGAACTACCACGGGTATCCCTACGAGTATATGTTTCGGTTTTCTCAAGTGTTTATTAGAGGTAATTTCAACTCAGCAACCCCAAGCTATGGCTATAGCTTTTGATTTGGGTTTACCTACTTTTCGCCACGAGGCTGAAGATACTTACAAGGCAGATAGGGAGGAAACACCTGAAGATTTTCTCCCTGACATGGAAAATCTGCGGGAGTTGCTTGCGGGGTTACATTTACCTATTCTGACTGCGCCCGGTTATGAAGCGGATGATATATTGGGTACTTTAGCACAACGGGCATCGGCTGCTGGGTATAGGGTGCAAATTCTCACGGGTGATAGGGATTTATTTCAACTGGTGGATTCACAAAAGGATATCAGTGTTCTCTATTTTAGTCCGGAAGGGTTCAGGCGATCGAGTAATGGAAATGGAATTAGTGAGTTTTTGACTGAACAGGTACAGGCAAAGTTAGGAGTTTTACCTTCCCAGGTAATTGATTATAAGGCTTTGTGTGGGGATAAGTCGGATAATATTCCCGGTGTTAGGGGAATTGGGGAAAAGACGGCGGTGAAGTTACTCAATACTTACGGTTCCTTGGGTGATATATATAAGTCATTGGATAAGATTAAAGGTGCTGTCAAAACTAAGTTGGTTAATGGTAAAGAAGATGCATACAAGTCTCAATATTTAGCAACCATTGTTTTAGATGTCCCCCTTGAGGTTGAGTTAGAAAGTTGTAAACTCCAAGGTTTTGACTCCCAGGCTCTCATCCCCATTTTAGAGAAATTAGAATTTAAGTCTTTCCTGGAAAAAATCAACCAAATCCAACAACAATTTGGTGGTACAGTCATAGAAACTCCTACATCTTCCCAAGATAATGAAGATGATGATTTGTGGTTTTTTAGTGCTGAGGATACTGCTGCTAACCCAGCACAACCAGATATTCCTATTCAAACCCAGATTATTGATACGGAAGCTAAGTTAACTGAGTTGGTACAAAAATTGCAGGAGTTTACTAACCCAGAGACACCGGTGGCTTGGGATACGGAAACCAGTGACTTGGAACCACGGGATGCTAACTTGGTAGGGATTGGTTGCTGCTGGGGAACGGAAACTGATGATATGGCTTATATCCCCGTAGGACATAAAATAGGCACAAATTTACCATTAGATACGGTGATTGCAGCACTACGTCCTATTTTAGAAAGTGGGGATTATCCTAAGACTTTTCAAAATGCTAAGTTTGACCGTTTAGTATTCCGAGTTCAAGGTATTAATTTAGCTGGGGTAGTATTTGACCCCATGTTAGCAAGTTATGTCCTCAATCCTGATAACAGTCATAATTTAAGTGATTTATCTCTGCGTTATTTGGGTTTGACAGCACAGAATTATGCTGATTTAGTTCCTAAAGGACAAACTATTGGGGATATAGATATTGTCAGCGTGGCTAATTACTGCTGTTTGCAAGTCTATGCCACGTACCAATTAGTAGGTAAATTGGGGTCAGAATTGGTAAAAATCCCTGCTTTGCACAAATTACTCCTGGAAGTGGAACAACCCCTAGAACCAGTGTTAGCGGAGGTGGAGTACCAAGGAATTAGGATAGACAGCGACTACTTACAAGAACTTTCCCAACAGTTAGCTGTAGATGTGGCGAACTTGGAAAAACAAGCTCATGAGATTGCTGGGGAAGATTTTAACCTGGGTTCCCCCAAACAATTAAGCCAGATTTTATTTGAAAAGTTGGGGTTAAGTACCAAACACTCCCGGAAAATCAAAACCGGATATTCTACCGATGCAGCTACCCTGGAAAAAATGCGCGATGTTGATGAAACGGGGATTATTGATGCCATTATTGAGTATCGCACCTTGGCAAAGTTGAAATCTACCTATGTGGATGCACTACCAGCCTTAGTCCGCTCAGATACTCAACGCATCCACACCAACTTTAATCAAACCGCCACATCCACAGGTAGGTTATCCTCTTCCAGTCCCAACTTACAAAATATTCCCATCCGCACCGCCTTTAGCCGACAAATCCGCAAAGCATTTTTACCGGAACCGGGTTGGTTGATGGTAGCTGCCGACTATTCACAAATTGAGTTAAGAATATTAGCCCACTTAAGCCAAGAACCCGTATTAGTAGAAGCTTACCGTAACAACGAAGATATCCATACCGTAACTGCGCGGTTGATGTTTGAAAAAGAAGAAGTGACAGCAGATGAACGCCGGGTAGCAAAAACCATCAACTTTGGTGTCATCTATGGTATGGGTTCGGTGAAGTTTTCCCGCTCCATTGGGGTAGATAAGGCATTAGCAAACGAATTTATCAAAAAGTTTTATACTCGATATCCCAGGGTATTTACTTATCTAGATCAGGTGAAAAAACAAGCGATCGCCCAAGGGTTTGTGGAGACTATTCTCGGTCGTCGGCGTTATTTTACCTTTACTGGGAATAGTTTACAAAGGTTGAAGGGGTGTAATCCAGATGACATTGACCTGGGTAAATTAAAGAAACTGGGTGCTTATGATGCGGGATTGTTGCGTTCTGCTGCTAATGCTCCAATTCAGGGTTCTAGCGCTGATATTATTAAGATTGCTATGATTCAAATGCATCAGGTTTTGCAGAATTATCAGGCACGGTTATTGTTACAGGTACATGATGAATTGGTGTTGGAAGTTCCTCCTGATGAGTGGGAGGAGTTGCAGGTGGAAATTAAGTCGGTGATGGAAAATGCGGTAAAGTTAGATGTGCCTTTGGTGGTGGATGTACGTCAGGGTGAGAATTGGATGGAAACGAAATAAGTTAAAAGTTAATAGACGCAAAGCACAGCAGAAACTATCAACTTTTCAGCATCAAATAGCAACAAGACGTGAAGCATATCAGTGGCAAGTTGCCAAAAAGATAGTCAAAAAAGCTGATGCTATTGCCATAGAAGATTTGAATATCTCTGGCATGATCAAACGTTGCAAGCCTAAATAT
>JAAUYI010071684.1_pt1 | contig 13168 bp, 11 predicted proteins | sample 7278041 | NCBI WGS metagenome assembly JAAUYI01 (sample SAMN14350216, study PRJNA611818) | marine sediment metagenome | isolation source: surface marine sediment (0.6m) | place: French Polynesia: Moorea | collected 2018-08
GGTTTCAATACAGTGAAGCTGCATTTGATTTTTGCTGCTCATACTATGAATCAGCCCGTGCCTTGGTCGGGTAAATTTAGTCTCAAGGCTAGTGATGTGATTAAGTACCTGGGTTGGGATAAACGAACTGATTTGCCAGTTCATCAGAAGCTCAAGGAGATTGCTAAGGCTGCATTTGTTTTAGATTGTTTGCTAGTTAAATCTGTTTGGGTTGAAGGCAGAAACAAAAAGGGTCAAATCAATGCCAGTACTCCTACGGGAAGAATGTGGAATGTGGTAGTTGACCCTAGAGGGCAGCTAAACACAGAAGGTAAAGTTGAAAAACCAAAAGAGGTTTACATAACTGTACAGCCTGGTTTAATCTTCCATAGTTTTCTTAATAAAGCTGGTAGCAGACTCAAAAAAGCGTTGTATCAATTTGGCTACCTGGCTCAAGATATCCTCAGAATTGACCCCTACCATGATGAACTGGCGTTAAGGTTGGCAATTCACTTAGCGATGGACAGCAGGATTCATGTCACAGGAAAATACAGAGTTGAAACTTTGCTGAAAAACCTGCTACCTCATACTGATATTGATAAAGCTCGTAGCGATAAGCGTAAAGGATACGATCTAAAGCAACGCTGGGATAATGCCTTGAAGCTGCTAATAAAGCTTAAATGGCAAATTCAGTTTGATGAATCTTATCCCTCATGGCTACAACCAGGCAGTAAGGAGAAAAAGCCTTCCGATGCTAGAAAGATGAAGATTATAGAATGGTTACTTCAAGGCAAAATAACTATTCGACCCCCAGCACCCATACCAGAACTGCTTGCAACCAAGGTCAAGCCCAAGCCAAAAGTCCACAAGCAAATACAGGCAATAACAACTGGCATAACAAGTGACCAAATAAGGAAAGCTAGAAATGCTAAGGGATGGAGTCAAAGAAAGCTAGCAGGATGGCTGGGAATCAGTCAATCACTAGTAAAGATGTGGGAGAAAGGTAAACGTACTCCATCTCCTGAAATGGAAGCCAAGCTGAGACAGTTGCTAGAAGTTCAAGAGTAGCTAGCTCTAATAATCTGTACTCAAGTAAACTTTTACTTGTACTCAAAAAAATAACCTCTTAAAAATGGCATTAAACCTTTATGAGATATAACTTTGAGCTTGAGTACAACATCTCTAGTATCCCCCGACCAAACCTCTAGTATCCCCCGACCACTCATTTTTCAACCCTTTACATAGTAAGGGTTTCAGCTTTGAGTACAACTCTTATTAGTCTGATCAGACTAATCCGCTAAAAAAAAGTAGTTCTACATATCTGGCAAAATCAGTCTCAATGCTCTCTAGACAAGGGAACAAGAGCTTTATGTCTCCTCTAGAACCACAAAAAAACGCAGACTATAATTTTGCCAACCCCAATGGGACTAAGCCTCCGAATCACATTAAAGAATCTCACTGGTATGAATGGGTTAATCTCTCAGCCATTGACCCCCTACTGACATTTCTTAATGTTGTCTCACTCATCGGATTTACCACCTATGAATACCTCCTCTATGGACTATCCAGCAGAGATCGCCGTAACGATGGACGATTAAGTGACCAATGGTTAAATCGCTATAGCCATCTAGAATCAGGTGGTTGGTGGGTATCAGGATTAGACCCCCTTAATAATTGGCAACCAATGGCATGGGGTCGCTTTAAACCAGATTTCCCTCGTATTTCAGGCACAAAAAATAAACCCATCAAATACGAGTCCCCCCCCAAAGTAGCCAATCGCGCCACCTATTTTGATGTTCCTCTCCATATTTGGGATAAAATAGCCAAACGCTATGGCATTAAGCGTTATCACTCTCCCTTAGCTTTACGTTTAACCGCCAGAACCAAACCTCTTGGCTTCTGGGAATGGCTGACTCTACATCCTGAAATACCCATTATCTTCACTGAAGGAGAAAAGAAAGCTGCTTGTTTACTTTCACAAGGATTTGTAGCAGTCGCCCTCCCTGGTATCTGGAATGGAAGAGTCGGCAGCAAACATCAAGAAAAATTGCATCCTGACTTGCTACCCATGGCCCAAGCGGGTCGAAAATTTATCATCCTCTTCGATTACGAAACCAAACCGAAAACTCGTTACAATGTCTATCAAGCCACTCTCCGCACAGGTGAAGCGATTGAAGCTGCTGGATGTGAATGTGAAGTAGCTCTTTTACCAGGACCAGAAAAAGGCGTTGATGATTTTGTGGCTGCCCGTGGAAAATCCGCATCCGCCCTCTTAAGCGATATTATCGACGATGCCCAGAGCTTAAACCACTACCGACAGCTATGTTATCCTCGCCCCAGAGGACTTAGTAGTAAATATGTTCCTGATGTCCAACTCAATACTCGTTTTTTGAGTGAATCCCTATTTATTGAGTCACAGGAACTACGCCCTTCAGAGTTTTTCTCCAATCATGAAGAGCCATATTCTGAGATTATCCCCGAACCTTGTCACTCTCCTCCCCAATCAAACAGTTATAGTCAACCTAACTCTCAAACAACTTCTACCTTTCCTCATCAAGGACTAGTGGCTATCTGGAGTGATATGGGTACGGGTAAAACTGAACTTATGGCCAGATTCCGTAAGTTATATCCTAATGAGCGATTCCTTAATTGTGGACATCGGGTCAATCTGCTCAAAAACCTCTCAGAAAGGTTAAATACCCAGATGTACTCAGCATTAGACCAAGGCAAGTTTTCTGAAGCTTTGGGGCTTTCTATTACCGTTGATAGCTTATACAAACTGCAAAACCAGCTGATTAAATACGATTGTGTTTTTATCGATGAAGCTTGCCAGTATTTAGCCCATCTCCTCCACTCTAAAACTTGTAAAGAACATCGAGCAGAGATTTTAGAAGTTTTAGAATACATTGTCCGTCAAGCTAAATTGGTTATTTTAGCCGATGCCCATATGGACGATGTGACGGTGGATTTCTTCCGTGCCCTGCGCCCTGAAGATGAAGTTCCTTTTATTATCAAGAATGATTACAAACAGGGTGGACGGTTAGTTCATTTTTACGAAGGTGACGATAGCAGTGCTATCGTCACCGAAATATTTACCGCTTTATTGCTCAAGCAAAAAATCATGGTGGTATCGGACACTAAGAAGTTTATCAAGAAACTCGAAGCTGCCATGACAGTTAAGGTTTTTGAATCAGATTTGGGGATTGGAGGACACGGAGAGGGGAACACTTCCCTAAGAATCTGGTCTATCCATGCGGAAAATAGTGGTAGTGAAGAGAATGTAGCATTTATCAAAGACATATCATCAGAAGTCAAAAATGTAGATGTCTTACTCGCTTCTCCCAGTTTAGGTACAGGGGTTGATATTCCTAACTATCACTTTGATGCGGTCTTTGGTGCTTTTCATGCGGTTTCTCAAACGGCTACAGATTGCGGTCAATCTTTACATCGATATCGTCCGAACGTTCCTCTCCATATTTGGGTTGCTCCTCGTCCTCCCTTTGGCTACAAAGAAACCAATGCTCAGAAAATTAAGGAGAGGATGTTAAATCTCAATGAAATGACTGCTTTCTTGATTCGTATTGACCCTGAAACTGGTAAAAGAGGAGCCGAAAAAGATTGGGCTTTAGATGCTTATTGTGAAATAGAAGCTAACCGCAATCGTTCCCTGAACAATTTACGAGCTGATTTACGCTCCCTGCTGATGGAGATGGAATATAACCTTATTCCTGTTCAAGCCGAATCAGACCCCATGGTCAAAATGGAGCTAAAAGAAGCTGGTTTAAGTTTAGATGCTGCTTACACAACGGCAATAGTTCAAGCCAGTAATATTAGTAGCTCAGAATATCAATGCCGACAATCGAAAAATTATCTCCCACCAGAAGAAGTTGTGGAATGTCAGAAATATCGTATTTCTAGAGATTATGGAATGGCTGTTACAGAAGAGCTAGTCAAGCGAGATGATGGTGGACACCTAATTAGTAAATTAATCGCCTTAGAAGCGATTTTAGCCCCATCTGAAGGAGAAATTGTTGACCCATCCACTGGTAAGAAGTATCCCGCCCCGCCCAAAATAGTAGCTCAAAGAGATTTAAAAGAACGAGATAATTTGCCTTTGTGTATGGATTGGCATAATTACTCGGGCAAATGGTTAGCCCGTCATATTCTGGGCATTCCCAAGATATTGAGTAGATTACTAGCAGGAGAAGAACTTTGTGCTACTGACCCCGATTTAGTAAATATGACTCAAATTGCCCTGGCTTCAAGAGTACATCTTAAAGCGATTTTAGGTTTTACTGTTCCTTCTAACTGTAAACCGATGTGGTTACTATCGACATTAATTGACCAACTGGGCTTAAAACTCATTTCTCGTAAAAAAGGAAAGCAGGGACAACAGGTTAGATATTACAGTTTGACTGTTGAAGATTTATCTTTCGCTATTGATGTCTTACAGTATCGAGAGCAACAGCGAATTGAAAAAGACTTAAAAGAACAAGAACGGAAAGAAAAATCCCGAATCCATCAAGCTCTAATGCAGACTCTCTACGGCCTAGAACCGCCCTCAGATTCCATATCCACCCCCCCCATAAAAGGGGATATTTATCCTCTAGAGCCACCCCTGGATATGGAAAATAATCAAGCTGAAAATGTTAAATCTGAGTATAAAGACTTATCATCTAACACTTTAGAAAAGCTCCAACCATGTTTGGAATTGTTACAAAGAATAATTAATACAGGTCGAGAGGTCTTAAAAGAGATAATAGTTTTGTTATTAGGAAGTAGTAGAGGACGAAAGATAGCCACACTCTTACTTAATCAGCGAATTCCAGACATCACCAATTATTTCCTACTCTCCCCGTGAATTAAGATAGAAGATGTAACCAATGTCAGCCAAAGATAAATTTCATGATGCTGTTAAACAAGGTTTAGAAAAGGATGGATGGAAAATTACCCACGACCCTCTAAGAATCGAATTCGGCGAAGAAGATAAAATTCAAATAGACCTGGGTGCAGAAAAAGTTTTAGGAGCAGAAAAGTCTGGTCAAAAAATTGCTGTTGAAATAAAAAGTTTTTTAAGTGACTCCGCAGTGTTTGATTTTCATCTGGCACTAGGACAGTTTTTGAATTATCGTTTAGTTTTAGAAGCAACAGAACCAGAGAGAATACTTTATTTAGCAGTACCTAATTATGCTTATCAATCTTTTTTCTATCGTGATTTGCCCCAAGCTGCTATCAAAAAATATCTAATCAAAATAATGGTTTACGACCCGATTAATCAGGAAGATATAGAATGGATAAATTAACTTATTATCGTCAATATATTAAAGATTTTTTAACCGAACAAACTCAAGGTAAAGTTATTGGGGGAGATATTGAAACAGAGGTTATTTTTGATGAGAATAGAGATAGATATTTGTTAATAGATTTAGGCTGGAATCAACATCAACGGATTTATAATTGTGTAATTCATTTAGAAATTAGAGAGCAGAAAATTTGGATTCAGCGCAATCAAACAGATCGACCGATTGCTGAGGTTTTAATCTCTATGGGAGTAGCACCTGAAGATATTGTTTTAGGGTTACAACCCCCATTAATTCGTGAATACACGGGGTTAGGTGTGGTTTAAGATGGATTGTTATGAATCCGAACATTACCTTAACTCAGAAGGAATTATCAGAATTTTTATTAAATGTAGCCTTGGTGCGCCCCGTATTTATCTGGGGTGCACCTGGAATTGGCAAATCTTCCCTAGTCGAAAATTTTGCCCTAGAATTAGACCTTCCTTGTGTTTCTCTATTAGGGAGTCAGCTTGCCCCAGAGGATTTGATTGGTGTCCCCCAAATCCTCGATGGGACTAGTTCTTTTTGTCCGCCTAAAATGATTGCTAAAGAAGAACCTTATTGTTTATTTTTGGATGAGTTGAATGCTTGTTCCCATGAAGTGCAAAAAGCTTTTTATAGTCTAATTAACGACAAAAGAATTGGTGAATATTATTTACCTGAAGGTTCGATTATTATTGGTGCAGGCAATCGTGCCCAAGATAATGCGATTGTTAAGCCAATGTCGTCAGCGTTAATTAATCGCATGGTTCACGTTCATCTAAAAGTATCCCATCGCGATTGGTTGGAGTGGGCAAACCAGTATAACATTCATCCTTGGGTACTCGAATATATCCAAACTCGACCTGACCATCTCTGGAGTCAGCCACCAAAAACAGAAGAACCTTTTTCAACCCCAAGATCTTGGCATATGCTCAGTGATGCTTTGCATGAATATGGAGCCGAATTAAATTTCCGATGGATGGAAATTTTAGCTAATGGTTGTTTGACTCCCCATCATGCCACTCAATTTAAAGGATTTATTAAACAAATTAATAGCCAGTACCAACTTAAAAGCATTATCAAAGGGGAAACTAGTTGGCCAAGCAAGCCTGAAGACCGAGATGTATTATATTTTTTGGCTCAGTCTTTTCGCAGTCAACTGATTAAAGAGCTACCATCAGAAAAAAAACAGCTTAGTGGCAGCCATCAAGAGCTAGCTCACCGTGCCAAGGCTTTGTTAAAGGATTTAGCAGCTTTAAGTTTAGAAATCGCTCAGATGGTGGTCGCAGAACAAGAAAAAGGTGCGACTTTGCCAAGTTGGTTGATGGTGGAAATAGTCCGAGATTTACCCCGTCTAGTTCAGAAGAAAAAATAACTAATGCCAAAAAAGAAAAGCAAAAGAGCGCAGATAGATCCAGCAACCAAAAACTTCAATCAGGGGGTATCAGTACTGGAACGACACCCGATGTTTGCTCCGTTACTAACCTACGCTAATTTGGTGCGCCGTCAGAGGAATTTGTGTCCAGAGAAAGCTTGGGCAGTGGTTACAAATAACGGAGATATTCATTGTCATCCTACTCGTCGAGGTTCGCCAGAAGAATGGACTTATGTTTTGGCTCATTGCTTGCTGCATCTGGGGTTCGACCATTTTGAGGTAAAATCACAACCCAAGATCTGGAATGCGAGTTGCGATCTTTTTATTTATAAGTTTTTAACAGATCTCAAACTCGGACAAGTGCCTGAAGAATATTTACTCCTCAGTAGTGCGCTCTCTCGTGATGAAGAGAGTTGGTATCGCGAACTGAAGGAGAAAGGCGTAAGCCCCGACTATCACTGCGATCTGATTTTTGAAGAAGAAAGACCCCGTTATTGGCAGAGCAATTTTACCTGGTCGGCTTGTTTTGGCAAAGGCTTAACCGATGCAGTCACGAGTGCGGTTGATGTTGCGGGGGGTAAATCTGCTTATTTAGGGGATACTTCAAATCGGAATACGACTGCAAGTTTAGCTAAATCTTGGTTTATTAGTTCCTATCCACTTTTAGGTGCATTAGCCAGCAATTTTAAAATTATTGAAGATCCACTGATTTGTCGGCGTCTTGATATCTCAGTAGCAGCCGTAGATACTCAAAGCCAAGAAATCTTTATCAATCCTGCTGCTGGTTTGAATGAGTACCAAGCGCGTTTTGTGATGGCTCACGAATTACTTCATGTAGGTTTGAGACACGATGTTAGGCGCGAAGGTAGAGATGCTTACTATTGGAATGTTGCTTGTGATTATGTAATTAATAGCTGGCTGGTAGAAATGGGGATTGGCGAACTACCAAAGATGGGAGTTTTATACGACTCAGATTTAAAAGGTTTATCAGCAGAAGCGATTTACGAGCGCATTGTCACCGATCTACGAAGATATCGTAAGTTGGCTACTCTCAAAGGCATTGGTCAATGCGACATTTTAGAAAGAGGTATCCCTGAATGGTGGAACTGTTCGGAGGGGATAGATTTAGATGACTTTTATCGTCGTTGTTTAGCTCAAGGTTTGGTTTATCATCAGGAGGAAGAACGGGGGTATTTGCCCGCAGGTCTAATTGAGGAAATTAGAGCTTTGAGTCAACCGCCGATTCCTTGGGATGTGGAATTAGCAAAATGGTTCGATAATTATTTTGCTCCTATAGTTAGGGTTCGTTCCTATGCCCGTCCCAGTCGTCGTCAAAGTTCCACCCCCGATATTCCTCGTCCTCGTTATTTGACTGATGTTACTGCTCAAGAAGGGCGCACTTTTGGGGTGGTTTTGGATACTTCTGGTTCAATGGACACCAAGCTATTAGGTAAAGCATTGGGAGCGATTGCTTCTTATAGTGTGGCTCGGGATGTTCCTTGGGTACGAGTGGTATTTTGCGATGCGATTGCTTATGATGCGGGCTATCTTGTTCCTGAAGATATAGTGGATAAAGTTCAAGTAAAAGGCAGAGGCGGGACTATTCTGCAACCAGGGATTAACCTGCTCGAAAAAGCCGAGAATTTTCCGCCATCTGCACCGTTATTGATTATTACTGATGGTTATTGCGATCGCTTGTTAATTCGGCGCGAACACGCTTTTTTACTGCCGACAGGTTCTAGTCTTCCATTTGTCCCCAAAGGAGAAGTATTTAGAATTAAATGAGGAGCGATTTGGTTGAAATAGATTGTTCGATTAAAATTAATCAAGCTAAGAATGAGAGGAAACCGTATGAACCTCTAAGTTCACATTTAGTTGTTTGCGTAAAACAGTAAAAATAGCAGTCAAGTTATTCATTGTCGGATTACCTTTTGCCGATAACATTCTGTGTAAACTTTTGCTGGGTAATGAAGTTTCATGGGCAAGTTTTTCAAAGCCTGTAGTGCCATTCACCAAATCTCTTAAAATTAGTCTGGCTGTTTCGGGTTCGCCGTTAAGAAAAAGAGAAGCAGCTTCGTCTAGCAATACTTTGGCAAATTCAGGTTCTCTTTGAACTCTGGCATGAACTGTCTCTTTAAAATCTCTAGTTATAGACATATTTAATTACCTTTTTTTCTGTTTCGATTTTTGCTGACGTTCTTTGTCTTCTTGATTTGAGGTGTTGCCTAACTCTAGACGAGCTATGGCTACTGTAACTTTCGCAGCAGCTTGGGGGTCTAAACTATCGAACCATTTTTGGTAAGGGTTAGAACCATCTTCTCTAATGTATTCTTGGACTTTCATTTCCTTACTATAGTAACATATATGTTACTATAGTAGCAATTCAATATCTTCTTTTTTTCTTTCTGGCTCAAAGTTTTGTGAAAAATTATTATTTACCAATAATCAAGTGGATCGCCATTTTTAGTAGCCATTAATTCTGATAAAACTCTATTATTCGAGTATTATTGTCTAATTGACCAAAACAATCTACTTTAGTTTATTTTCTTATATGAAAAGACAATTAAGAGTATTTGTTATCGTAAATTTTCTTAAATTACATGGATGCTAATACTTTCTGCGAAAGATGGTTTGAAATAGACAAGTTGACTGAATTAGAGAGAGAGAAAGCGAAGAAAGTCTGGGGATATAGAGCCAAGTGTGTCAGACTTCTCAGTGCTGTCTTAAAGAAACCAACTAACACAGTTGATAAATGGGGTTCGCGGTTTGAAAAAATGCCCAAAGATATGGAGTCAAGTTTATTTTATGCTGACTCTATTAGACTTTTAATTAAGACTATGCCTCAAGACTTACTCCATCTCTACTTGTCAAAGAATCAAATTTAAACAATACTCGAATAAAAGAGTATAATAAGTTCATAAAAGAATCTAGAAAATTAATTATTTTTGAGATAGACAACAATGAGTAGGTATTAACCTAAAAGAAGAAATTCAAAAAAATTCGAGAATCAAAGATTTTTTGATGCTATTACTTTAATTTAGGACTTTTTAGCCCCGTGTCTATTAATTCTAATTCTTGCCGAATTATCGCCATATTTAACCAAGCTGGGGGAGTAGCGAAAACTACCCTGACCCATAACTTGGGCTACCACCTAGCACAAAAAAAACATCGGGTTCTCCTCATCGATATGGACCCTCAAGCAAGTCTGACTAAATTTATGGGCTTAGTTCCAGCCCAGTTAGACAAAACAGTTGCCGATGCCATTATTGAAGAACAGCCCTTACCCATCACCAAAGATATTCACGGTATAGACTTAGCTCCTACTAACAGAATCCTCTCCACCACTGAAATGCAGTTAGTCAGTGCTGAAATGCGTGACCTGCGACTCAAAGAAGCCATAGAACCAGTAAAGGATGCTTACGACTTTATCCTGCTCGATTGTCCTCCCAGCTTGGGCTTACTCTCGTACATTTCCTTAGTAGCAGCTACTCATGTTCTCGTTCCCATTGAAACTCATGTTAAAGCTTTCGAGGGAACTAACGAGCTTTTACAAACCGTAACCAGAGTTAAAAATAGAGCCAATCGTTCGTTAGAGATAGCAGGTTTTGTCCCTACCCGTTATGACCGCCGAAATTCAGCCGATACTCGAACTTTAGGCGCAATTTCTACACAGCTAGCTAGCTGGGGCAAAATTTTCCCTCCCATTCCCCGCGCCACGTCTTTTGTTGATGCAAGTGAAGAGCGAGAACCATTAGCTGTTTACGACCCCAAACATTCTGCCGTTACTCTTCTTGATTCTTTAGCCACTGCTATGGAGGAACTATCATGAATCGTCGTAAAAGTGAAAAACCATTTGGTAGCCAGATTAACGCTCCTTGGGCTGATGAATCCCAAAGCGACACTAAGCGTGCTGCCACTTTGGTTTTAATTAAAGAAATCCATCTCCCCCCACAGCAACCCCGACGCTATTTTGACCCTGATGCTTTAAAAGAGTTAATCAACTCAATCAAAGAACATGGTATTCTCCAACCCCTCTTAGTACGCCCTCTCTCATCAGGAGGTTATGAACTGGTAGCAGGAGAACGACGCTATCGGGCAGCTTCAGAAAGCGAACTTACTGAAGTCCCCGTAGTTATCCGCTCTCTGAGTAACTCCGAGGCTCTCTCTTTATCCCTGATCGAAAATCTCCAACGGGAAGACCTCAATCCTGTGGAAGAAACTGAAGGGATTTTACAATTGCTCTCTCTACACCTTGAAATTACTGTAGAAGAAGCGATTTCTCTACTTTATCGACTTAAGAATGAGTCTAAAGGAAAAGTTACCCGTAACGTTACGGGTAAAGAGACGGTCGAGCGAGTAGAAAAACTCTTTAACTCTATTGGTACTATGAATTGGTCGTCTTTTGTCAGAAACCGCTTGCCCTTGCTTAAGCTACCTCAAGAGATAAGAGAAGCTCTTCAATCGGGTAAAATTGCTTATACAAAAGCCAGTGTAATTGCGCGAGTTAAAGATTCAAAAGTTCGTAACTCTTTACTATCAGAAACTCTCAAAAATAACCTTTCACTGAGCCAAATCAAAGAAAGAATCGAAGAGCTTCAGCCAAATTCAGATAAGCCATCAGACCCCCTAAATTTGCGTCTCAAAACTGCTTACAAAAAAATCAACAAGTCAAAGGTGTGGTCAGACCCCAAGAAACGACAAAAACTAGAAAAGCTTTTAAGTCAATTAGAAGCTCTAACTTAAGCCAACTAAACAAAGTCTAAAAAGTTACCCGTAACGTTACGGGTAACTTTAAACTCAAGTCTAAAAAACACATTCTTTTTAAATAAAAAAGCCAGGATAGTAAGCGCAATGAGAATCGGGTCAGGTAATTTTAGCAATTCTGAAAACTCATCTTTGACTGGTCAAAGCACTAATTATCTCCCAGATGAGGCGAAAATTCGAGCAATTCTGGCAATCTGGCTAGACTATATTCGGCTAGAAGATTTAACCAACGCCAAAGTAGATGCCAAGCGCAATGGAGTTAATTATGTTTGGGATAAGGGAGTTAGTCTCATTGGCAATTATCTCATTATTGACAAGACATTATTCAAAACCCTGAAGCAAGAAAGGGATGCTTGTGCTGACCAAAATAGAGTAGAAGATTATCAGATTGCTGTGGCATTTCCAAGTATTGCTCAGTTTGAGAATAATCTTCGTAAATTTCGTCCTCTTTTTACTATCGATCTTACTCCTATCTTGTCGGTCAATTATCGTCAAAAAGGATGGGATTTAACCGAGTTCGAGTTTCATCCCGTTTTACCCAACCTAATTAAATTTTATGGACTTGAGGAAGAAGAAGCCGAACTTTTGCCCACACGCGAAGGCTTATTTGTGTTTCTCGAAGCTATTTTTAATCGCACTTTTCCTACCCTGCAAGATTTTCTGAACTTAATCGAACTTCCTCCTAAGCCACTACGAAGTCAACCCGCACCTTATTTACTGCGTTTCGGCTTCGCCTCTTATAATCACCATCTAAAAAAAGATTTTCAGAATCTTCAGGGACAATTAGATTATCCTTGGACAATTCCTGGACATCCCGCCTACGAGTATCTATTGGGGGTACCTCAACCTCCTAATCAAAATCAATTATTTCTTGGTGCTTGGGCTACCTCACCTCCTGATGAAGCTCAAGCAACAGCCCTCAAACACTCCTGTTCTCATTCTCTGACGGCGGTAATTGGACCCCCTGGACACGGCAAAACTTATGTCGTGCTGCACAAAATAGCTCAACAAGTGGTCAAGCGTGCTGTTAAACTAGCACAACAGGGATTAGATGAGACTAACCTGACTGTAATAGCTAGTACTAACAACCGTGCGGTTAACAATGTCGAAACTCTTCTAGCCGAACAATTCGACAATGACTTTTTCTATTTATCTCAAGCAGGAGAAGAGAGAGATAGCTTGAGAAAGAAAGTTTTACCAAAATTACAAACGGCTCTCAACTGGTTGAATGAAACGACTATGAAGCAAGCTGAGTGGGAGAAAGCCAAAGAACAATTATTGTCGGCGGTCAGAGAATTTCAATCTCATCAAGAGCAGGATGAACTAGAGCAAAAACAACGAGTATTAGATGAGCAACAATTAGAGCAGAATCTCGCCGATATCGATAGATTAACTCAAACACTTGAAGCGATCCAGAGCGAACAGCAGCAATTATCATTAAATGAAGATATCGACTATTCTCAGTTTCCCCGCGATGTAATTGAAAGGATTGCTAGGTCAATTGAATCAGCAAAAAGAGCGTTACCTCCTGAAACTAGACAACCCCGTTCTTGGTATCGAAAATTAGGGAATTGGCTATTATCAATATGGCGTTTTTTCAAGGGAAAAACGGAGAGAGGTAGCTGTCCATTTTCCCGACGGAGTACAAAGTGGGATATTTGTGATAAAGTTTGTGGAAGTAATAGCAGATACCTTAACTGTGTACATTCATGGTCACAAGTGCGGACAA
>JAAUYI010126454.1_pt1 | contig 13163 bp, 9 predicted proteins | sample 7278041 | NCBI WGS metagenome assembly JAAUYI01 (sample SAMN14350216, study PRJNA611818) | marine sediment metagenome | isolation source: surface marine sediment (0.6m) | place: French Polynesia: Moorea | collected 2018-08
CCCTTGCTCCCTTCGGGAGAGCTGAGTCGCTTTCGCGACACGCTGCGCGCGTTAACGTAGTTCCTCTGTAAGAGGCACGCTAACAGGGGAGCTAACGCTAACGCGGAGCGTCGACCTTCGGCTTTGCCGTGCCCGAAAGGCTTAGGAGATACCCGTAGGGGGGTTCCCCCCGTTGTAGCGACTGCCGTCCAGGCTTCCAGCCTGTGGGCGGTATTTCGGGCATGCGAGTCATATTCTTCTTACCCCAGTGAGTGGTCAAAGCTACTATTCGCCAACAGCATCATGCGCGGGTGACGGCGAGTTTGAAAACAGTCCCTAGGAATTAACCCACATTCCGCAGGTGCGATCGCAAAATGCTGTATTTTTGAAACATGGGTATTTCAGCATCACAAATCAAAGTAGAAGATATCGATCACTTAGGCATAGTGGCAGGGATTATTGATGAAATGGGTTTAGTTGAGCAAATTAACCAATTGCTTGGATGTCAATTCATTTATTAACGATCGCTGGTACTAAACAGATTTCCAACCTCAGTGAGGAACGCTGTTGGATTCTAAAGTTCTTTGGTGCTCCTTGTCGTAAATATTATCTCCTTTGCTAATGAACCTGCGGAATGTGGGTTTACAAAAGCGACATTAGTAATATATTACACAATTTTATTGTATTTTCTCCGAGTTATCACTAATTTCCTATTGCCTTCCCATCCAGATGAAACAAATATAATTTGCTGGTATCCACACCTAAATTCACCTGAGTGCCAGTATAAACATTACGATTAGAAGGCAAGCGGGCAATCAAAATAGAACTGCTTTGCCCTCCCTTGAGGCTACCAGCAGTGGTTCCATCGCGGCTGTCTTCCACCTCAACTCTGGACACTGGGGCGTCAAAATAGACAATCATCTCATGGCCGAGGGCTTCCACCGCTTCAACTTCAACTGGAAGACAGCGGTCTGGTGAGATATCAGCACCAGGGAGAGAAAAAGCTTCTGGACGCAAACCTGCAAGAATTGGTCGCTCAACATAATGCTGCAATTGAGAGTACCTGTCTACCACCGTCTGGTCTACCACTAGATGCTGACCAGCCACATCAATAATGAAGGTGCCGCTTTCTGTCTTTTGCAGTTGGGAGTGAAAGATATTCATTGCCGGAGAACCGATGAAACTAGCAACAAATACATTGGCAGGGTGGTCGTAGAGTGCTTGCGGAGGGGCGATTTGCTGTAACTCACCAGTTCGCATCACTGCTACGCGATCACCCATGGTCATCGCCTCTACTTGGTCATGAGTCACATATACCATAGTTGTCCTCATGCTGCGCTGCAATTGGGCAATTTCTGTGCGGATTTGCACCCGCATCTTGGCATCTAAATTAGACAGTGGTTCATCCATGAGAAACACCGCCGGGTCCCGTACTATCGCCCGTCCCATAGCCACCCGCTGTCGCTGTCCCCCAGACAAAGCCTTTGGCTTGCGCTCCAGCAATTGGGTCAACCCGAGCTTTTGAGCAGCCTCTTGGATGCGCTGTTGTCTCTCCTTCAGAGGCATCTTCATCATCCGCAGGGGAAATTCCAAATTCTGCTTCACCGTCATGTGGGGGTAAAGGGCATAATTCTGGAATACCATGGCAATATTGCGCTGCTGGGGGGTTTTGTCATTTACCACTTCGCCGTCGATGATCAGCTTACCCGCGCTAATCTCTTCCAAACCGGCTAGCATCCGCATAGCGGTGGACTTACCGCAGCCAGAGGGACCGACAAACACGAGAAACTCGCCATCTTTGATTTCTAAGCACAGGTCTTTGATGGCGGTGTAACCATCTGGGTAAATCTTGAAGACATTAGCAAATTCTACAGTTGCCATAACTAACCTTTAGTACCTGTGGTAGCCACGCCTTTGACAAACCACTTCTGAAACAGCAAGAAAATAATCAGGATGGGTGCAACCATCATCACACCGAAGGCCATAATATCTCCCCATTGAAGCGGTGGCAAAGTTTGGAAGGAAGCGATCGCCACTGGTAAGGGTCGGACTTTTTCGTCAATGGTGACCATGAGCGGCCAGAGGAAGGAACCCCACTGAGTCAAAAAGGTGAGAATGGTGACGCTGGCAAACACAGGTTTGGATACGGGCACGATAATTTTCCAGAAGATCTGCACAGTGCTGGCTCCGTCAATCCGTGCTGCTTCTTCCAATTCCTTGGGAAGAGCAATGAAGAAAGTGTAAAACAGGTAAATTGAAAAGGCATTGGCAATGAAGGGCAGAATTTGCACTATGTAGGTATTGCGCCAGCCCAACACTGCAACTTGGAAAAACAGGGGAGTTGCGATCGCTTCAAAGGGAATAATCATCAGAGCGATAACGACGGCCAACAGCCAATCTTTGCCCCGCCAACGCAGGCGAGCCAAGGCATAACCTGCCAAGGAATTGACCAACAACCCCCCCAGGACAATTGTGCCTGTAATCAAGACGGAGTTCCAGAAAAAGCGTCCAAAGTTCACCCGTTCAAAGACATCCCGATAGTTTTGCACTGATGCCTCCGTCGGGATAAAAGCCTTGAGGGTACCTGCTTCTGCCAGCACCAGATCATCGGGTTTGAGACTGCCGACAATCATAAACACAATTGGTCCAATGAACAGCAACGCCAAGACGGTGAGTAAGAAGTAGCTGCCTGTTACACTCAGTAATTTCTGGTTCTGACTTTTTTGAGACTTCATTTCAATTGGGAGTGGGGAGTAGGCAATAGGGAATGGGGAAAAGAAATTTTCATCACCTTGGGGATGTGCAAAAAATAAATTATCTCATATATTGCACTTACATCCTGTAAGAATAATATTATACGTAAAAATCCTGCCTACGCAGGCTAAAAACCCATAATTTATCGTTTTATTGATAAAAATATATAGAAACACATGCAGGCCACTCCCTAATCCCTACTCACTACTCAGCCGTGGAGTGGGGAGTTGAGAGTCTACTCAATTGCCCTTTCTTCCTTCACCACCAATCTTTGCACAATAGTAATCGCCAACACAATCAGGAAAAACACCACAGTCATCGCTGCGCCTTTGGCCATTTTTTGCTGCTCAAAAGCTACCTTCACCGCCTCATACATGACTGTAGTTGTAGCGTCATTTGGACCACCTTGGGTCATAATTTGCACTTGGTCAAACAGGCGAAAAGCCAAGATGGAAGTCACCAACATCACAAAGATGAGGGTGTTACGCAACTGGGGTAAGGTAACGTGGAGAAATTGATTCCATTTATTGCTACCGTCAATGGCTGCAGCTTCATACAACACCTTGGGAATCGACTGTAATCCAGTCAAAATAATCACCATCTGGAACCCCACCCCCTGCCAAATGGACAAGAGGATAATCGCAGGTAAGGCAAGCACTGGGTCATGGAGGAAATCTTTCGGTGTCCACACACCAAAGGTCACAGACTTCAGGAAAGCATTCATCAAACCATTAGCACTGGGAGCATAGATGAGAATCCAAACCACTGCCACTAGAGACATGGGAAACACTACTGGCATGAAGAACAGGGTGCGAAACAAGACCATCGCTTTGAGGGGGCGGTTCAGCAGCAAGGCTAACAAGAGCGCTAATGCTGTTTGCACTGGCACTATTACTAGGGCAAACAGACCATTGTTGAGTAAGGCGCGGAAGAAGGTGGGGTCGCTAAAAATTCTTCTGTACTGCTCAAAACCTACCCACTTAGTAGGCAAGGGCGAACCGAGTCGCAGGTTGGTCAAGGAGATTCCTACTGCTAGGGTGAAAGGCAGAGCAACGAACAGGAACAGTCCTATCAGCGCTGGTGCTGCCATGATTAGTGCCGTGAGCGTATCGTCTTTGAATTTGTCATTTGTCATTTGTCATTTGTTATTAGACCTCTTAAAAATCCTGAATACAATAGTTCAGCTTAACAGGGGTAGAGTTAAGAGTTAGGTTTATTTACGTCTACTTAATTATCTGAAATTTTGAATTTTGAGTTGTTTTGGTCATGGATCTGGATAGCCTTCGTTATCCTGAATGTCTTGGTCAATAGTAGCGACAGCTTTGTCTAAGGCTTTTTTGACATCTGTACCGTGGCGAATGTCGGCAAAGGCTTGCTGGAAGGCTGAGGTAATGACTGGGTAAGCAGGGGTTTGAGGACGGGGGACGCTTTGTCCTGCCAATAGCTGGGATGAGAATAGGCGTAGCGGACCACCTTCGGCGTAAAGTGGGGACTTAGCAATCGCTGTTTTGGTGGCAGGTACGGCTCCATTGGCATTGGTCATTGCCAGTACTTCATCGGTTCGCAACAAGAATTCTAAGAAGCCCATGGCTGCTTGCGGGTTTTGGCACTTGGTTGTGATACCCCAGTTCCAGGAACCTTGACCAGTTTTCGCTCCTTGACCGAAATTGGGCAGGGGCAACAATACTAAGTCATCACCAGCAGCTTTGACATAATCCTGATAGACCCAGTGACCTACCCAGGAGAGGGCAACTCTTCCTCTGGTAAAGGCAGCGTCATCAATATTGGGGTCCACATACCCTTTCTCAATCCAAGATTGCACCTGTTCCATCACCGCCACGGCTTGCTGATTGTTAAGCATGCCGTTAGCTGATTGGTAATCGCTACGATTAATCAGGTCACCCCCCGCTGACTGGATTAGGGGGGAGAAGCCATAGGTAATCCACTCGCCTCGATAGTTAAGCTTGAGGTCGAGGACTTGACCATCGGGGTCTTTCTGGGCTAGAGCAGCAAGGATTTGCTGGAATTCTGCGGATGTCCAAGGGTCTTCTTGACCAGTGGGAAGGCGGACTCCAGCTGCTTGGAGTTGACTGCGTCTTGCATACAAGCCAAGTCCAGAGTCAAAGGTACCCACGGAATAGAGACGACCCTTGTAGGTGCCCTGTTTGATAATAGAAGGCAGCAAATCCTTGCGGACTGTAGGCGTGATTAGGTCGTCTATGGGAATCAGGTTCCTTTGCCAGACATAGTTGTAGACGAAAGGTCCATCGAATTCCAGTACATCGGGCAAATCCCCAGAAATGGCCGCTGCTTGGATTTGGGCGTTATAGGAACCTTCCGGGAGGAATTTGAGTTCAACAGTAATTTCGTCTTGGGAAGCGTTGAAAAGTTGTACCTGTCGTTCGATGGTCTGGCGCTCAGCTTCTGGTCCGGAATGAGCCCAGACTTGGATGGTGTCCTCTCGATCAACTTGATTTGGACACCCGCTTAGACATAGAAGCAATGCTGTTAGTATGCTCAGCCAACGCCAGTTTTTCAATTCAAAACACATTGGAAACACCGATAAAATCCTTATTCACTGAGATATTGATTTCTCTCATGCCAAACCAAGCTAAGAAAAACAAGGGTTTTAAACATGAAGTTATCTCCTTTGCTAATGAACCTGCGGAATGTGGGATTAATTCCTAGGCGGACATTTGGGCTAATTGAGAATGCTGCAAGTTATGAGAAGATTGTTCAACGAAAAAATAGGCTTTTGAGGTAGTTTCTATTTTGGGCAACCGTACAATAACTGGTTCGGTTTTCCTTCCTTGTCTAACCAACACCCAATTATAAAAAGCCTACCCTTGTGAGTTCTGCCCTGCTCCCCTGCCTCTTCTATGGCCGACGATCACTCCGGCAAGACCTGACAATAGTACCCATGAAAGCACATTCATCCGAAAATCAAATATACTGACATCAAAAGTATTTAATAACACCAAGCATCCTAAGAGGAGAATGTAACTAAATAGTATTACTCGATCTTGTACTTTGAGTATTTCTTGATTTCGCAAACGCTTGATGCTGGCGATCGCAATCCAGGCAAATAAGCCGCAGAATAAAATAGTAGCAGGTAAACCGGTTTCTGAGGATAGCATCAAAAATAAATTGTGGGGATGACCCAACCAAATATCCATCTGGTCTTGGTACAGTTGGGTAAAGTTGCGTAAACCCCAACCAGTCCAAGGACGTTGCCAAGTCAAATCCCAAGCAAAATGCCACTGAGTTGTTCGCATTAAGGCAAGGGGACGATCTGGGTACATTTGGTCATTTAATCGTGCCCAAAAGAAAGCGGGGACAAATTTGCGAAACACTTCAGCAATGGGAGAAGGGGCAAAAGCAGCCACAGCAATGGTAGCTACCACCCCAGCGACCCCAGCTACCAATATTCGCCAACCTTGGTAAATACTATAAACCAAACAAGCGATCGCTCCAATTGCCCATGCATTGCGGGAGTTAGTCAGAATCAATGCAGTAAAATTAGCGATCGCAATTGCACCGAGGAAGAGGAAACCAAGGGGATAAGAATGACCGAAGGCTTCTGCCTTATGGATACAAGCCCCGTCGTTTACAACGGAAGGAGTTTGGGAGTCCTCCAAGCCCCTGACAAACATAAAACCTTCTTCCCTCTTCCCTCTTCCTTCTGACTTCATTTGACCCTTGTAGTTACCTTGGAGGGGAGTCAAAAGTTTAGTTCTTAGCTGTTGATAACCTTGCAGCCACAAACCCAATCCCAGGACAAAAACTATAACCAAATAAACCGCTAGGGTATTGGCGTACATAAACACAGAAGCCATGCGCCCAGGGGGATTACCTCCAGGTGCGATCGTCCAACCAAATATACTTTCCCATAGTGGTGGAGTAGTCCAACCCCAAAATAATTGTCCCCAACCCATAACAACCACCGGCACAGAAGTAATGACTAAAATCCAAGATATGCGCCGTAGTTGGCATGGCTTTTGAATCAGGCTGCTGAAACCAGCGAAGGCAAGAAAAAAAGGTAAAAAATTAAATAAGCCGAGAAATGCTTCAGTTTTATCAAAGGCAAAGCTGGCACTAATTATTAACAATAAACTCAGTAGGACAAATCCCCAATTGAGGGGATGGCGAATAATCGTGTGATAGTTTTGTAGCCAGGTAAATATTAACGCCACCCCAATAAATATAGCTCCCACCGATGGTAGCAAAGGCAATATCAATAATCCTAGTTGAATGCAGTGCCAACAGAATTTTAAACTAGGGAAATAAGCACCTAATTGAAAAGGTAATTTATTATCGATCATCTATATCTTAATCATCTTTAATTACTCTCGCGCTTATAAAAATCCAAAACCTTATTTTTACAGATCTAGTGCTTTGTCCCATTAATTTTGACGAGTCGCGGGCATGAGCGATCCCCGACTTCTATCCTAGGAATTGCTACAATGTGCGGATATTGATTCAGAAGTTGGGGATCTTTTACCTAGCCTGATGAACTAGTACAGTGGGCGCGGAAAGGTCGCAACCATTTATAAAACATCAAAGCAAGAGTTCACAATACTTTTGAATGCGTGAATGCGTGACTTCCAAAGCAGCGGTACTAGTGCGATGAACCACTAGGGTTTGTAGGCTGCACCGACTTGTAGGAACTGGCGGGGAGCAACTGTCGTCGTCCTAGGGTCGTTCGTCAATCTAAAATCTCAAATCTCAAATCTAAAATCCAAAATTCTTGGACGAATGATGATTAATTTCTTCAAGCTGGTTCCCAACATTCAGAACGAATCAGGCGAATTTGAGCCAAGGCAAAGATAGTTGGTATGATGCGACCATAATTAGTAGCGATCGCTCTCCATCCTAAATCAGCAAAGAACCAACCCCACATCATTGGACCAACAAAAGCAAACATACTCCTAACTGCACCATAACGGGCTGCACTCACGATCATGCCTCGCTTTGCCATTTGTAAGGCGGCATAATTTTGGAATTGGGTTGTAGCAACTTTACCTCCTTGAATTGCCACCTGTCGAGCCACTTGATAGCTAGCAAAGTGCGCCGCAAATTGACGGGCAATTTGTTGCAGCACAAATGGTTGTAGGACAGTAGTTACAGCGAGGGCACTACCACCTTTAAAAATTACACCCAAGGGGTCCCGTTGTAATGATAATGGCAAAGGTTCTTTCAGGTCTGATGTTGCTATTTGATTTTGTAAACCTACAGTCAATTGTCGTTTTTCTTTTTGCGGCAATTTTTTCCACACCTTTCCTAACAAAAATAAAAATACTTCTGCTTCTAAATCAACAGTTGCTAAATCTTGAGAGTAAGGGATTTTTAAATGTTTACATACCTGTACAATCGCCTGTCTGTAGGATACTTGATCGGTTTGACCCCGCAGCACAGTCATACCATCAGCGGCTAAAAAACGAAACCGTTCTTCGATCGCATCTAGCCAAGCTTGACGGTTTTGACTTTGAACCTCTATTGGTTCTGGGGTGTTGACATAGTCTAGGGGATTAAACTTACGACTGAAAAGAATTGCCGTTAAGTCCTGTAACTCCTCTTCAGTTGCTAGTTCTAGTACTGCCCTAAGTTCATCCAATTTCCCTTCCTCCCGTCCTTACGGTTTGTCTGTACCCTATTCTACTATTAGCTTTTAACAATGATTAGCAGTGATTTGTACAACAATTATCACAGAAGGCAGTCAAAATGAACTTCGTACACCGTCAACCATGAAAAAAGGTTTCTTTCCCTACCCCCTAAACCCTAACACCTAACCCCTATTTTCAAGTCAGTTCCCCTAGGGGAAAATCCCACACAAGCTGTCAACTGTCAACTGTCAACTAACAACTAACAACCATTTTCAAGCTAGCCCCTCATGTACGTTTGTACACAACCAAGCCATGAAAATGCTTTGTGACTAACTCCTCAAGGGCGCACGCAATGCGCCCCTACTCCTGAACTCCAAACTCCGAACTCCCTATTTTCAAGTTAGCCCCCCACGGTCAAATCTCACAACCTGCCCATGAAAATATATCTCAAGTGCGGCTCCCACACTTAAGCTGTCAACCATCAACCATCAACTAACAACTAACAACTAACAACCATTTTCAAGCTAGAGGGCATTCCTCCTGCCTCTGCCTTCTTCAAATTTTTTGACTAAATTATATTTATTTCCACCTACTTACTCCTATCCCGCCCAAAGATTACTGATAAAAAAACCACAGAGGCGCAGAGAACACAGAGGATAGAGAGGTTTAGGAGATAAGTAATCTTACACCGAGAAGGGAGTAGTTCTATTCCCCTCTTGTTTTTATTTTTCTTCGACCACGTATTATTAATTAACGTATTTATACTGATATAGTAGATAGATGTTGTGTTATATTTATCATTGATAAAAATATGATGAATCATAGACTATTTATCTAGCAAATATTCAAAAAATAGGCTATCCCTGAATAGGAACGCGACGATAAAAAGACTATTAACATAGAGGTTGATCGTGAAAAAGAACCTGCAATTTAAACTATTAACCGCTATCTGTTTAGTATTCTGCTCAACCTTTTTTTATAGCTTTCCTTCATCGGTAACCGCATCAGAAACTTTACAAAAAGGTTCTAAGGAAAGGAAAGATGATTTCCCAGGACGCAGAACAGGTGGTGCCACTAGGGGAAAATGTAGTAATACTGCTGGTCAGTTAGTAGCATTAGTTCCTAAAAATAATTTGGGACTAACAAAATTAGCCCGGACTCAGTTCTTGTTGAATTTATCTCAGGTTTCTCAAGCAACAGATGATAATCAGAATATTGTGTATGAAAAAGCTTGGAAAACTAATGGTTCTCCGGGAATAATCAATATTGATTTGACTGATTCTAAATCAATGCCAGTACTGAGTGTAGATGGCAAATATAATTGGTTATTTTCCATGATTTGCGAACCAACTAATAGATATAAAGATTTTGTGGTGCATGGATTAGTTCAACGAGTAAACCTATCACCAGCATTGTTACAAAAATTATCCCAGGCATCTCCCTTAGAGCGTGTTAGTTTGTATAATCAAGCTGGTCTATGGCAAGATGCTGTCAATACCTTGGCTCAAGAGCTTTCTAATCAACCAAATAATACTCAAATTGCTGCTACTTGGACAAAACTATTGCCATCAGAAAAATTAGACGCGATCGCGCTTTTCGCGGCTCCCCTTGGGATCATCGCCCAAAATTCCCTATTGAATGTGTAGCAGCAAAAGAATAGTCAAGAATAATTTCAGTAATTTTGCGGTTTTCCTAATGACTACTAGAAATAGTATCCTTGGGTGAATACAAATGATTAATTGAAACATCCATTATTACCCTTATTCCACTGATTAAAACTACAAATTACCAATTATCAATTACAAATTAAGTTGACATGATTAGCCAGGATTTTATCTATTAATAATATAGATAAAATCCTGATTTTAAAAAATATAAAAAATCGATATAAACTGACCAATCGAATTTGATTGTGAAATTATATAATAGGTTGTTTCTACTGCTCTCCCGATTGAATAAATATCCCCAGCATCACTTAAAAGCTTACCTGATTAATATCGGTTTACTAGAATCACTACTGATTGCTAGTCTATTAATTACAGGATTAACAGTGGGTATAAGAAAACTGGGGTGGTTGCAACTCTTAGAGTTGGCTACTTTTGATAAAATGGTACGCCTGCAACCGGATTTTTCTGAACCGGATGTTCCTCAGAAACCGCGACTCTTGATAGTTGAAATTACAGAAGCTGATATTCAGAAACAGAAAAGATTCCCGATTTCCGATTTAACACTTGCCAAAGTTTTACAAAAGTTACAACAGGCTCAACCAAAGGTGATTGGTTTGGATTTGTATCGTAATGTTCCCCAACCACCAGGTCATAATGTTCTAGTCAAAGAGCTTCAGGCATCTAATATTATTACTATTATTGAATTGAAGGATATTGATCAAGAAGGTGTATCCCCAATTCCTGGTATACCCCCAGAACGTATTGGCTTTAATGACTTGCTTTTAGATTCAGATGGTGTAGTTCGCCGCAATTTACTCTATGCTAAGATGGACTATCGCATATACTACTCATTTGCTGTGCGATTGGTTCTCAAATATTTGCAAAAAGATGATAGTTCCCTCCAAGTAACCGAATCTGGATTAAATTTTGGAGAAAATGTATTTCCTCGTTTGTACACTAATTCCGGCGGTTATGTAAATGTAGACAATGGAGGCCGTCAAATATTAATTTCCTGGAGTTCATCCAATAGAAGCTCCCGCAGAGTATCACTAACTCAAGTATTAGAAGGACAAGTTAACCCCGATTGGATTAAAGGTAAAATAGTATTAATTGGTACTAGTGCTCCGAGCGAAAAAGACCTATATTTCACGCCTTACAGTACTGTTCTTTCTGGAGCACCAAAGGTACCAGGAGTTTTTGTCCACGCCCAACTTGTGAGGCAGCTTTTAAGTACAACTATAGATAAACAACCCCTATTCTGGTTCTGGGATGAATGGGTAGAAGTATTATGGATATATGCTTGGGCTTCGGTAGGAGGTGTAATCGCATCGAGATTCCGGCATCCATTTTCTCTGCTATTGTCTGTAACTCTTGCCTTAGGAATTTTATTTGGTATTTGTTTTGGTTTATTTCTGCAAGCAGGCTGGATACCTCTGATACCTCCGGCTTTAGTCTTAATGTTAACAACTGTCAGTATTATTGCTTACAAGCAACTATATTATACTCTCCACGATTTGACCTCTAATTTACCGAATCGAGAACTATTTCTCAAGCGTTTGCAATGGTTAATTACAGACACTAAGCTGATTGGTAATAGACGATTTGCAGTTATGTTTTTGGATATAGATCGCTTCAAATTAATTAATGAAAGTTTTGGTCATCATGTTGGAGATAAGTTATTAATTGAAGTTACTCACAGACTAAAAAGTTGTATTGGAGCGAAAAAAAATATTGCTCGGGTAGGTGGAGATGAGTTTGCCATTTTATTGGATAAAATTAGGGATAGTAATGAAGCAATTGCCATTGCAGATAAATTACAAAAGGTAATGAGTTTGCCTTTTAAGAATAACAACCAAGAAATATTTACCAGCGTCAGTATTGGTATTGCTTTCAATCAACCAGAACTGGATTATCAAGCAGTAGATTTACTCCGAGATGCACATACAGCCATGTATCGAGCGAAAGATTCAGGGAAAGCTCGTCATCAAGTATTTGCCAATGGAATGCATACTCAAGTTGTCAAACGTTTACAAATAGAAGCAGAGCTTCGCAATGCTTTAAAGAAACACGAGTTCTATCTCAATTATCAGCCAATTATATCTTTAGAAACTGAAAAAATTATTGGTTTTGAAGCCCTTGTCAGGTGGCAACATCCCGAACGTGGATTTGTCTCGCCGGGAGAATTTATCCCAGTGGCTGAGGACACAGGACTAATTATCCCCTTGGGCAGATGGATTTTTCGGCAAGCTTGTCAACAATTATATGTTTGGCAAGTCCAATTTCCCTCAAATCCACCTCTAATGATGAGTATCAACCTTTCCGGACAAGAGCTAAATCAACCAGATTTAGTGGAGTGTATTGAAGATACCTTAATCACTACTGGTGTCAAAGAAGATAGTATCAAATTAGAAATTACCGAAACCGTAGCAATGCAAGATGTGGAAACTGCCATTTCTATTTTGCTGAGGTTAAGAGATTTAAATTTACGGTTGAGTATCGATGATTTTGGTACGGGATACTCTTCTTTGAGTTATTTACATCGCTTCCCTATTAATACCTTAAAGGTCGATCGCTCGTTTGTGAATCGCATGGGTGAAACTGATGAAGATGCAGCAATTGTACGTACAATTATTACCCTCAGTCATACTTTGGGTATGGATGTGGTGGCTGAAGGTATAGAAACTGAAGCACAGAAAGAACAATTGTACGGGTTAGGATGTGAATACGGACAAGGGTATTTGTTTTCTAAGCCTTTAGACACACAAAAGGCTACTCAATTGCTGCTGGTACAGCAGTTTGAGAGCCAGGAAGTCTGAGAAGTTGACGTACTCCCTGGGATAAATCCGCAGGGATTCTCAAAGGATATTACCAGGCAGGATAAATCCGTGCCTGTGCATCCTTTTTCCTGCTTCTTAGACTCTTAACTAGACTGTCACCAGTCCCCGTCAGAACGTCTCCACAGGCAACTTGCTCCACGCTGCGTCCCAGCGCGTTGATTCCTCGATTGCGAATCACTTGTGCTGCTGCTACATCTCGATGTGTTGTGTAGCCGCATTCTGGACAAAAATGAATCCTGTCTTTTAACTGTTTTTTTCCAGTGTAGGCATTGCATTGAGGACAAACTTGAGATGTGTAGTCTTTGTTGACTTTGGCAAAATAC
>JAAUYI010164951.1_pt1 | contig 13162 bp, 8 predicted proteins | sample 7278041 | NCBI WGS metagenome assembly JAAUYI01 (sample SAMN14350216, study PRJNA611818) | marine sediment metagenome | isolation source: surface marine sediment (0.6m) | place: French Polynesia: Moorea | collected 2018-08
CCTTGGCCTCGTCGGCGAAGACTTGGAAGAGGTCGCCAGCCGCGGGCAGATCGTTGAATCCGGTGACCTCGACCGGCGTCGATGGGCCGGCGGTCTTTAGCCGCTGGCCACGATCGCTGGTCATCGAGCGCACCCGTCCCCAGGTCGAGCCGGCGACGAAGACGTCTCCGGTCCTGAGGGTACCGTCCTGGACCAGCATGGTGGCGATGATGCCGCGGCCAACCTCCTTGCGTGCTTCCAGGATGACGCCCTGGGCGGGAAGCTCGGGCGCGGCCTCGAGCTCGAGCAGGTCGGCGGTGAGCAGGATCATCTCGAGAAGATCAGGGATGCCCTGCTTCTGGAGTGCCGAGATCGGCACCGAAACGATGTCACCGCCCCAGTCCTCGACCATCAGACCGTTGTCGGCGAGCTCTTTGCGCACCCGGTCGAGATTGGCGTTCGCCTTGTCGACCTTGTTGATGGCGACCACGATCGGCACCTCGGCGGCTTTGGCGTGGTCGATCGCCTCGATCGTCTGTGGCATGACGCCGTCATCGGCGGCAACCATCAGAATGACGATGTCGGTGACGCTGGCACCGCGGGCGCGCATCATAGTGAAGGCTTCGTGGCCCGGCGTGTCGAGGAAGACGAGGTCTTTACCGTCGACATCAACCAGGTAGGCGCCGATGTGCTGGGTGATGCCGCCCGCTTCGCCTTCCACCACCTTGGTCGAGCGGATCGCGTCGAGAAGCGTGGTCTTACCATGATCGACATGGCCCATGACCGTCACTACCGGGGCACGAGCGGATTTCTCGACACCCTCCTCCGAGATCTCGCTCTCGTGCTGGAGTTGCATCTCCTCTTCAAACGACACGACTGCCGCTTCGATGCCCAGCTCTTCGGCGACGCTGATCGCGGTTTCCGGGTCGAGCACGTGGTTGATGTTGACCATCATGCCCTTCATGAACAACGTCTTGATCAAGTCCTTGGCCTTGACGTCGAGCTTCTCCGCGAATTCGCGCACCGTCATGTGCGCGGTGATCGCGACGATACCGGTGGGCCGATCGGTCTTGAACTGCAGCGTCTCGTCGGTGGTTTCCTCCCGGCGCTGGGCGCGGCGGTGACCGCGTGCCGAAGCCGGCTTGAGCGGCTTGATCTCCTCCCTCGGAGTGATGTCGCCAGGACGACGCGGCCGTTGCGGCCGTCGCATCGCGGGGCGATGGCGCATGGCCGGCGGCCGGCGACGCGGTGGGCGACCTGGTCGCACCGGCGGTCGCGGTGTCGGAGGCTTGCGCGGGCGGCTGGGGGCCGGACGAGACGGCTCGGGGCGGCGGGTCGGAGACGGCTGCTGCCGGCCGGGCTTGGCCGCTGCTGGCTTGGCCGCTGCTGGCTTGGCCGCTGCCGGCTTGGCCGCTGCCGGCCGGGCTGCGGGTTTTGCCGCCGTCGGTTTGGGCTTGGCCGGCGCCGGTTTCTCAGCGGCCGGTGATTTTGCCGGGGGGCTCTCGGTACTGGCGGCTGCGGCCGGTTTGGATGGCGCGCGCTCCTCGCCGGCGACCGGTGCTGGTACCTCGGCGGTCTCGGGTTTGGCCGCGACCTTCTCAGCCGCGATCGGTGCGGGCTGCGTGGGCTCCTCCGGCTGGGAAGCCACTGGAGGCTGCTCCGGCTCGACGGCCGCCGGCCGCTCCTTGACCGGCAATTCACGGATTCGATCTTCGACCCGATGGATGATGGCCCGACTTCGGGTGCGGCGTCGACCGGGAGAGGCCGGTCGTGAAGGCCGCGCTGGTCGACCCGGCGCCGGAGGGGGCGGGGATTTGGAATCGTCGCGCAGGATGACCTCGCGCGGCTGGGTCAGCCGCTTGCCCTGCAGAACCGCCTGAATCATGTCACTGTCGATCGCGGCATCATCCCCTTCGATGCGAACACCGATCGACTTCAGCTTGAACATCAGGTCCTGCTCTGGCAGACCCATCATCTGGGCCAGGTCCTTTAACCGAATCTTTCCCATCTTCTATGTCGAATCCTTTGAGTGGCTTCTCGAATTCTGGAATTTCTAACCGAACGGCTGTAGCCGTTCTAATCCGTCAATCTGCTCGTGTCCTCGCCGGCAGCCGCTTCTTCCTCGCGCTGTTGCTCGCTCTCCCTGAGGGCTTTGCTCAGAGCGGCCATGAACTCATCGTCACCCAGCGAAGCAGCGGCTCCCTCTTGGGCTTCGTCCTCGGCGGCGTCAGCCTCAACGGCCGTGCCGGTTTGCTGGGCTCGCCATTTGAGGATCAAGTCAGCGGTTTCGGCCCCGACACCCTCGACTTGCTCCAGGTCGTCTGCGGTGGCGTCGCCAAGGTCGGCGAGGGCGACAAAGCCCGCGTTCGCCAGTGCCTCAGCGACCTCGTCGGACACGCCCGAAACCTTGGACCAGTCGATCGCTTGATCTTCGTCGGGCAGCGCCTCGGCCGGCTCTGGCTCCTCGCCTCCCAAGGCGTCTTGCAGCATGCGGGCGAGGGCGTCTGCCACCTCGCCTTTGACGTCGGTCTCACTCTTGATGTCGATCTTGCCGCCGACCAACTCCGAGGCCAAGCGAACGTTCTGGCCGCGCTTGCCGATCGCCAGCGACAGCTGTTCGTCCTCGACGATGACATCGAGATGCGGGCGCTCTCCGGGGTGGGTGATCGATACCCGGGTGATCTTGGCCGGCGCCAGGGCGCTTTGAGCGAAGGTCACCAGATCGTCGGAGTGCTCGATGATGTCGATCTTCTCACCTCGCAGCTCGCGAATGATCGATTGCACCCGCGAGCCCTTCATGCCGACGCAGGCGCCGACCGGATCGACATCGCGCTCGCGACTGATCACCGCGACTTTGGCACGCTCCCCAGGAGCCCGGACCGCATTCTTGATCACCACGGTGCCGTCGTAGATCTCCGGCACTTCCATCTCGAACAGCTTGACCAGGAGACGTGGATCGGTCCGTGACAGGACGATCTGCGGGCCCTTGGGCAGAGTGTGAACGTCCGTGATGACCGCCCGGATGCGCTCCCCTTGGGAGTAGCGTTCGTGGCGCGATTGCTCGCTGCGCGGCACGATCGCCTCGGTACGCCCGAGATCGACGATGATGTCGCCGCGCTCGAATCGCTTGACCGTGCCGTTGAGGATCTCACCGACCCGGCCGATGTACTCGCCGTGGATTTTCTCGCGCTCGGCTTCGCGGATCCGCTGATAGAGAACCTGCTTGGCGGACTGTGCGGCGATGCGCCCGAGACCTTCGGTGGATATCGGCAGAAGAATCTCGTCGCCGATCTCGGCCGCGTCCCGCTCCTCCCGGGCCTCTTCGAGAGTCCATTCGGCGAGCGGATCCTCAACCTCCTCGACCACACTCTTGACGATGAAAGCTTCGAACTTTCCGCTCTCGGGGTCGAACTTTGAACGCACCGGCTCCTTGATTCGGTGCTGCTTCTTGGCCGCGGACGCCATGGCGTCTTCGAGAGCCGAGATCCAACGATCCATCTCGATGTTTTTTTCCCGTGCGACCTGCTGCAGAACCTGGGTGAGGTCGATCTCGGGGGTTCTTGCTTGTGGCATGCTTCGAAAATCCTGATGTCAATGAGACGGAAGTCTCGCCTTGGAATTCTTAAGAATGGTGGGGATTCTAGAGCTCGGGCTCGAGTCGGGCTTTCTTGACGTCCTGGAGGGCGATCTCGTGCCGTCTTTCGGGAGGCTCGGTGACGGAGATCCGACCGCCGTTTTCCGGTGTGAAGTCATCCAGCACGCCGACGATCGTCTTCTGGGTCCGAGGCTCGCCAGAGAAGAAAGTCACCCGCACCTGCTGGCCGCAGAAACGCTCGTAGTCCTTCGGCCCGAAGAGCTCCCGATCGAGTCCTGGCGAGCTGACTTCCAGCATATAGCGCGACTGACCGAATTCGGCGACGTCGAGCAGCGCCGAGAGTTGTTTCGAGACCCTCTGACAGTCGTCAAGTGTCACTCCCTGAGGACGGTCCAATAGAACCCTGAGTCTGCCTTGCCTGAAATCGACATGCACGAGCTCACAGCCCGAGCTGGCAGCCACCTCGGCGAACTCTGCTTCGAGTTTCGCATCAATGGCAGTTTGACTCATGACGATTTCAGACTCCTCGTTTTCAGAAGGTTCGGTTTTCAGAGGGTAGGGTGGGACGCTCGATCGCGGCTCCGAGCCTCCAGCGGATCGGTCCCTCAAGGGGACAAGCGCTATAAAAATGTCCCCGAAAGGGGGCGAATGAACACGTACGAAGACCGATCCAGCCGGACAGCTGGCTTTCGGACTATAGACCAACTGTCAGACCGACGCAACCCAGCCGCCGTTGCTCGGCGGTGTCTGAAACGCCGCTGACCGATGGGGTTACAAGACCGTAGGCCGTGACCCTTGACGGCTGAGGCGAGCCGCTGATCAACGGGGTGACCGCTTTCAAGTCTTGCCTCGAGAGTGCCAATCTGGCACGACCTCAAGATTGAGACCCGATGTCGCCTCGCTTGAGGAGCATAACGCAATGGGCGGAACGCAGCAATCCCGCCCGCAGGGGCGACCTGCAGACCTGGCAGAAAACTTGCTTCAATCTGCCGCGGTTGGGATAGCGTAGAGAACAACAGGGGAACCAAGACCGCTTGAGCCTCTACCGATTCAGACGAATCCCAAACCGCCTACCGACAGTTATCAGGCTTGCCAAGCCAGTAAGGAGTATTTGATGCAGACTAATCGTGGCCGCCGATTTTCAACCCTGATTCTGATCTTCGTGGGCACGGTCTGCGGAATGGCTCTCTCCGGCGTCGCAACGCTCGCGCCGACGTCCGATGCCGAGCCCAATCAGATCAAACACGCCGTGTCCGTGACTCCGGCCGGATTGCCCAGTTTTGCCGACCTCGCCGAGGCGGTTTCGCCAGCTGTGGTCTCCATCCAGGCGACCAAGATCGAGCGTGGCGGAGCCCAGCAGGGTAACGATCCCTTCGAATTTTTCTTCGGGCCTCGCCGACGCCAGCCTCAGCAGCGCGAGCCGGAAGACCGCCGTTCGGATTCTTCGGGCAGTGGCTTCGTGATCAGCTCCGACGGATTGATCGTCACCAATCATCACGTGATCGAGGACGCTACCGGCCTGATGGTAGCCCTGAACGGTCGTCAGTTCGAGGCCGAGGTGATCGGTAAGGATCCTGCGACCGATCTGGCGCTACTCAAGATCGAGCCCGACGAGGAGCTGGACTATTTGCCGCTCGCCGACTCAGACTCCCTGCGGGTCGGGGATTGGATCATGGTCATCGGCAGTCCGCTCCGGCTCGAGAATTCGGTTTCGGTCGGCGTGGTGAGCGCCAAGGCGCGATCGATCAACATCACCGCTGACCCGTCGCTCGAGAAGTTCATCCAGACCGACGCCGCGATCAACTTCGGTAATTCGGGCGGCCCTCTGGTCGACCTCACCGGCGCGGTGGTCGGCATCGCCACGGCGATCAATTTCGGAGCCGAGAACATCGGCTTCGCGGTGCCGGTGAACGTCCTCAAGACGATCTTGCCGCAGCTTCGGGACTCTGGCTCGGTTCGTCGTGGCTACCTGGGCGTCAACATCGACGACCTCGACTACGACGAGGCCGAAGCCTTCGGTCTGGATTCGCCGGACGGTGCTCTGATCACCCAGGTGCGCGACGGTAGCCCGTCGGCCAAAGCGGGTCTGAAACACGGGGATGTGATCCTCAAGGTCGATGGCAAGAAGATCCACAACAACCGCGAGCTCATCGACTACATCTCTTCCCAACCGCCGGACGAGGTCGTGGAGCTGGAGTTGTGGCGCAACGGTCAGCGGATCACCAAAGACGTGACCCTCGGCGAGCGCCAGATCGAAGGTCAGCAAGCCAGTGTCCAGCAGGAAGAAGAAGACGACAGCGGCAAGATCGAGTGGCTGGGCATCGAGTACCAGGATCTGACTTCGTCGCTGCGCTCGAACCACAGCATTCCTGACGAGGTCAAGGGTGTTTGGATCACCTCCGTGGCCGCCGACAGCCCGCTGTTTGACAAGAACGTGCGCGAGAACGACTTCATCGCCGAAGTCAACGGGACGGCGGTGGACAACTCGAGCGATCTCGAGGCCGCGGTCGAGGCGGTGGAGTCCGGTAAGTTGCTGCGCTTCTACATCAACCGCTACGACATGCGCAGCGGAAACTCGGCATCGTTCTTCGCGATCGTGCGCAAACCTTAACCGCCCCAAGAAAGCCAAGCCTTGCGGCGTGGCTTCCTTGGCCCAGCCCCTCCTTTGCGGGTTTCGTCCGGAGGAACCGGACGAAACCCGCGGTTTAGCCCTGCTGATCGGTCACGCCTGTTTGGAGCCTTAGCTCGCTGAGAGAGGGGAGGCCGCTGGGGAGCTGTCTGACAAGTCGGACTTGTCGGACCTGTCGGACTTGTCGGACTTGTCGGACGTGTCCGACTTTCCAGCGATCGCTTCTTGTGGTGTCACGGGTCCTGTAGACTCGCGATATGGCAAGATCCAAGAGTGCGAGCCGTGCCGCGGTGCTGATCGTCGACGATGAAGCGTCGATCCGCGAGAGCCTGCGGATGATCCTCGAGTACGAGAGCTACCGGGTCGACGAGGCGAAGAGCGGCGGTGAGGCGCTGGTCAAGATCGCCGACAAGCCGCCGGACGCAGTGCTGCTCGACATCAAGATGCCGGAGATGGACGGCCTGTCGGTGCTCACCGCGCTGCGCGAGCGGGGCTATGAAATGCCGGTCTTGATGATCAGCGGCCATGCCGACGTCGACACCGCGGTCGAGGCGACGCGACGCGGTGCCTTCGACTTCTTCGAGAAGCCGCTGGAGCGCGAGCGGGTGCTGCTGTCGTTGCGCAACGCCGTCGCGTCCTATCGGCTGCAGACCGAAAACCGTGTGCTGCGCCATGAGCCCGACGACATGGTCGGCGCTTCGCCGGCGATGAAGCGTTTGCGCGAAACCATCGAGAAGGCGGCGCCGACGCCGGCGACGGTACTGATCACCGGTGAGAGCGGCACCGGCAAGGAACTGGTGGCGCGCGCCATCCACCGGGCCAGCCCGCGCCGGGATCGCACCTTCGTGCAGGTCAACTGTGCGGCGATTCCCGACGAGTTGATCGAGTCCGAGCTCTTCGGTCACGAGAAGGGCAGCTTCACCGGCGCCATGCGCAAGCAGATGGGCAAGTTTGTCGCCGCAGACGGCGGCACGATTTTTCTCGACGAGATCGGCGACATGTCGGCGCGCACCCAGGCCAAGGTTCTGCGGGCGCTGCAGAACGGGGAAGTCGAGCCGGTGGGCGCGGCGACGTCAATCCGGGTCGACGTGCGGGTGGTGGCCGCGACCCACCAGGACCTCGAGAACGAGATCGCCGAAGGCAACTTCCGCGAGGATCTCTATTACCGGCTCAACGTCATCCCGGTTCGGACGCCGCCTTTGCGCGAGCGTCTTGAAGACGTACCTCACCTGGTCGACTATTTTGTCCGCCGTTACGCCGAAGCGAACAACTACCGAGCGAAAGACTTCTCCCCCGAGGCGCTCGAGCATTTGAGCACCCTGCCCTGGAAAGGCAACGTGCGTGAGCTCAAGAATCTAGTCGAGCGACTGTTGATTCTGAGCCCGGGAGCGGTGATCGAAAAGCAGGATGTGATCAGCTCGGCAGGGGGAGCGCGTCCGGAGATTTCCGAGTCGCTCCTGGCGGTCAAGACGCTGCGCGAGTTTCGTGATCTGGCCGAGCGTCTCTTCCTGGTCCACAAGCTCGAGGAGTGTGGCTGGAACGTCACTCAGACCGCACAGTCGGTCGAGACCCCGCGCTCGAACCTCTATAAGAAGATGGAGCAGTACAACATCAAGCGCGGCGAGTCGTAACCGAGCCTCTCGATTGCGGCTGGGAGCGCAGGCGTCCCGCCTGCTCTGGGCGCATCTCGTCCATCGTTTCTTAAGCCCATAGCGGCCAGCGCGCCCGAGAGCCGGGAGCGCAGGCGTCCCGCCTGCTCTGGGCGCATCTCGCCCATCGTTTCTTAAGCCCGTAGCGGTCAGCGCGCCCGAGAGCTGGGAGCGCAGGCGTCCCGCCTGCTCTGGGCGCATCTCGTCCATCGTTTCTTAAGCCCATAGCGGTCAGCGCGCCCGAGAGCTGGGAGTGCACACGTCCCGCCTGCTCGGGATCGCGAGTTTGAAGCACGATCGCGCTTTCGAGCGCATTGGCGCTGGGCGTTTGAGCCTCGATCGGTCTTTCTGAGCTGCTCGGATAACCTACTTGAGGCTCAAGGTGGTTTTATGAGCCGCTGAGAGGGCGCGATTGAACCTCAAACGCGGGTCCTGAGTCCGTAGGAGCACGGGATCGAATCTCAAATGCCCGCTCCGGGCGGCCGTCAACTGGCGGCGAATTCTTCGAGGACTCGCCAGCCGTCGGCCTCGCGCACCATCACCAGCGTCTTGCGCACCACGTCGCGATAGCTGTTCGAGCGGTAGGATTGATCAAACGTGACGCGCGCTGCTGAGTCGCCTTCCAGCTCGGTGATGAACGGGCCGAGCTCGATCTGGATCCATCGCGGCTTGGTGATCCGCTGATCACGCTGTTTCTCCCACGCGTCGCGGCTCAAGCCGCCCGTCGGTTTGAAGTCGGAAGCGTAGAAGGCGAGGTAGGCATCGACCTCTTGCCTCGACCAGGCGCGGGCCCAGTTCTTGACGACCTCTTCGGGTGGCGGTATCACCTGCGAGGCAGCTTGCTGGAGGGCGGCGGGCTCATCGACGATGGTCGGCTCGGTGAGCGGGACCAGCCTCGTCTCGGCGTCGGGGAGCGCGACATCGTCTGCCGCTTCGGAAACCAGGGTCTCGGGGACAGCTCTTTCGCTCGCTCTTCCGGTGGCGACGATCTCGACTGCTGCAGGCGATGCGTCGGCTGAGGTCCAGTCGGTTTGCAGGAGATAGAACCCGCCCATGACCACGATGGCGATCGCTGGCACCAGTTGCTTGGCATGAGCCCGCGGCGCGGTCGCGACGGCGGCGTAGCCGGCTTCGAGATAACGGGGCGGCGGCGAGTCGCCACGGGCGGGCGCTGGAATATGGCGAGGGTCCAGAGGCCTGGCCGGGCGATCTGGTTCGGCGATCGCTTCAGGTTCGGCGGCTCGCTGCATGGCGGACTTGATCGCGTCGACGTCGCAGGGGCCGGCGCCGGTGATGTAGCGTCGAGTGACCGTCCAGTGGATCAACTCGCGGCTTTCGGCGTCCAGGTGCAGGAAGCGAATGCCCATGCCCGCTGGCCGTTCCGAACCGTCATCTCGGTGCCTTGCCCACACCACCTCGCCATAGCCGCGAATGAGCTTCTCGCCGTCGGCGAGGGCGAATTTGAAATCGAGCACGCTGCCCGCTGGCTGTGGATCCGAACATCGGACAAACATACCGGTAGCCGAGATGTTCATCGAGCACTCGGTGACGAAGTCGTCGAAGTTCTCGAAGCGCATCGCCACCTGACACTCGAGCGGTACCCGATTGGCGATTCGGTCTTCGGCCCCGCCGGTCATCTCGGCCGGTGCGGTGCTGTCTAGCGTTGCTGTTGCTGCCTGCATGCCTCCTCCTCCATCTCGAGCCGCCCCGACGCAGGCCGCCCCGTCTCATCGGATCATCGCCGAGCAGGATTACAGGCACCATAACGAGACCAAGACAAAAAACACGACTAGATCGCGTCCCCCCGGATCCCCTGCAGGCGGCGCTGCGCTGAGCTCAACCGCTGGGAGAGTCGGAGCGGACCGGCCCCACCTGGAGATTGCGGTGATCGGCGAGCATGCAGCGGTCCTGGATCACCTCGATCCCAGCTTCTGAGAGCTGGCGTGAAATCTCATCATTGCGGATCCCCAATTGCAGCCAGACCACCTTCGGCAGGGGCTCCATGGCGAGGATGTCCTCGAGATGCGACGGCAGCAGCTCGGCGCGGCGAAAGACGTCGACCACGTCGATCGGCTCGTCGAGCTCGGCGAGACTGCCGCGAACGGTCTCGCCCCAGAGCGTCTGCCCGGCGAAGACCGGATTGACCGGCAAGATGCGGTAACCCTGCCCATGCAGATATTCGGGCACATAGTGTGCCGGTTTGCTGGCGACCACGTGGGCGCCCAAGACTGCTACCGTCCTACCCTCATTCAGGACCCGGCGGACCTCTTCTTGTGTCGTCAATTCTTTCATCGTCGTTCCTCTAGGTCGCCAGCCATGTGTTGTTCGGTTCGGTGATGCGATCTGTAACCGCCGACGGAGAAGTGCATCCCAATCGTTGGGAGATAGATCATGCCAGAGAATTACCAGAGCATCGCTTTTACCGATAGTGTCAGGAATGTCCAGGAGCACCAGGGAGTACGCGAGCAGTATGCCCGCTTTGCCGCCCGTGCCCCGCGCAGCGACCGACTCGGCGAGGCCGAGAAGGCGTTTCTAGCCGACAGTGACACCCTGTTCATGGCCAGCGTCGGCGAGAACGGCTGGCCTTACGTGCAGCACCGCGGCGGCCCGAAGGGCTTCCTCAAAGTGCTCGACGACCGGACCCTCGCTTTTGCCGACTTTCGCGGCAACCGCCAGTACGTGAGCGTTGGCAACATCGACGCCGATGACCGGGTCGCCCTGATCCTGATCGACTTTGCTCGCCAGCGTCGGCTCAAGATCTACGCCCGAGCGCGGGCAGTGGAACGCGATGACGATCCCGAGTTGATCGAGCGAATCTCCGACCCGAGTTACGGTGCGCGCGTCGAGCGGGCGGTGATCCTAACCGTCGAAGCCTTCGACTGGAATTGCCCGCAGCATATCGTGCCGCGGTTCACCGAGGGTCAGGTTCTGGAGATGATCCGGCCGCTACAGGAACGGCTCGCCGAGCTCGAGGCCCGAAAGCCCTCAGCCATGCATTAGCCACAAACACGCCACGAAGATCACGAGGAAGATGACGTACCCTCGGCTCTGCAAGAAGGTTGTCAAGCCGAACACGAACATCAGCAGGTCGTCAGGCAAATCTTCGTCCAGATCGATCTCGGCGCGGGCGAGCCCGCTATAGCTGATCGATCCGATAGGTTGCGAGTCTCGCAGGAACAGAAACCGGATGCCGAACGGTGTCGTTTGCCGTAGGGTGTACTGGTTGAGGCGACCGTCGATTCGAAATTCGTGGCGCCAGGCTCCTTGGGGTATGGCTCGTAGGGTCGGTCGGCGATTTCGCAGCAGGAGGAAATCACCGAACCTCGGCTCACGGACGATCTCCGCGGTCTCGGCCCCGATGGTGAGGCGGGCTCGCTCGCGCCAAGGAGCCTTGGCGACGATGCCGAGGCGGCGGCCGTCTTTCCACAATTCGAGGTCCCTCATCGGCAGGATTTCGCGCCTGGCTTCGATCATCTCGACTCCTTTCGGTTCGGACGTCGTTCAGTGCCTCGTGGAGCTGCGGAGCGATCGAGAGGCTCCATAGAAGATACGGTGGCGGTGACCAACTCATTCGGGAGCAAACTGGAGTATCCTGTCCATTGAAGCCAGCCGGCACGCACTGCCACCGATATTCCGCCTGAGATATTCCGCCGAAACAGGAGAAAGCCATGACCTCGTTTCAATACCAAGCGATGTTCGAACACGGTCACGACGAGACCGAGTATCGGCACCTGACCAGCGACTATGTGTCCACCTCCCGATTCGGCGACCGCGAGATCCTGGAGGTCGATCCCGCGGGCCTGGCGCTGATGGCCAAAGAAGCGATGGACGACGTCGCCCACCTGCTGCGTTCGAGTCACCTGGAGCAGTTGCGCAAGATTCTCGACGATCCGGAAGCGTCAGAGAACGATCGCTTCGTGGCCCTCGAGCTGCTCAAGAATGCGTCGATCGCCTCGGGGCGGGTTTTGCCCGGCTGTCAGGATACAGGCACTGCGATTGTTCTCGGCTACAAGGGGCAGAACGTTTGGACCACCGGCAATGACGCCGAGGCGCTTTCTGAGGGTATCTACCAGGCCTACGCCGAGCGCAACCTGCGCTACTCGCAGTTGGCGCCGCTCGACATGTACAAAGAGAAGAACACCGGCACCAACCTGCCGGCGCAAATCGAGATCTACGCCGAGCCCGGCGACGACTACCGCTTTCTGTTCATCGCCAAGGGTGGCGGTTCGGCCAACAAGACGTTTCTGTACCAGGAAACCAAGGCGCTGCTCAATCCGGAGTCGCTGCTCGCGTTCGTTGCCGAGAAGCTGCGCACGATCGGTACCTCGGCCTGCCCGCCCTACCATCTGGCACTGGTGGTCGGTGGCACCTCGGCCGAATACACCTTGAAGACGGTCAAGTTAGCGAGCACCCACTACCTCGACGATCTGCCGGATTCGGGCAACGAGCAAGGGAGGGCGTTTCGCGATCGCGAGATGGAGGAGGAGATCTTTCGGATCGCGGTCGAGACCGGCATCGGCGCCCAGTTCGGTGGCAAGTACTTCGCCCACGACGTGCGGGTGATCCGCCTACCACGCCACGGAGCCTCATGCCCCGTGGGGTTGGGGGTGTCGTGCTCGGCCGATCGTCAGATCCTGGGCAAGATCAATCGTGACGGCCTGTTTCTCGAGCAGCTTGAGACCAATCCGGCGCGATTCTTGCCCGAGGTGACCCACGAGGAACTGGGCGGTGACGTGGTCAAGATCGACCTGACCCAGCCGATGCCCGAGATCCTTGAACAGCTCAAGCAGCACCCGGTCGCCACTCGATTGTCGCTCACCGGGCCGCTGGTGGTCGCTCGCGACATCGCCCACGCCAAGCTCAAGGAGCGCCTCGACGCCGGCGACGACCTACCCCAGTATTTCAAAGATCACCCGGTCTATTACGCCGGCCCGGCGAAGAAGCCCGAAGGCTACGCCTCCGGCTCCTTTGGCCCAACCACTGCCGGCCGGATGGACCCCTATGTCGATCTCTTCCAGGAGCGCGGCGGCAGCATGGTGATGCTGGCCAAGGGCAACCGTTCACCGCAGGTGGCTCAAGCCTGCGCTCGTCACGGCGGTTTCTATCTCGGCTCGATCGGTGGTCCGGCAGCGCAACTCGCCGAGCACTCGATCAAGAAGGTGGAACTGATCGAGTATCCGGAGTTGGGTATGGAAGCGATCTGGCGCATCGAGGTCGAGGACTTCCCGGCCTTCACCGTCGTCGATCACCAGGGACAGGACTTTTACGCCCAGCTGGAGTCCAAGAAGCGGACGTTTCGCCTGAATCGCC
>JAAUYI010199652.1_pt1 | contig 13162 bp, 9 predicted proteins | sample 7278041 | NCBI WGS metagenome assembly JAAUYI01 (sample SAMN14350216, study PRJNA611818) | marine sediment metagenome | isolation source: surface marine sediment (0.6m) | place: French Polynesia: Moorea | collected 2018-08
CGCTAGCCAAACATTTTCCGGATGAATGTCATCCGTGCGATCGACAGCAATACCTCCAGTACTTAAATTAGCAGTTGCTCTTAAATACGCTTTCTTTCCTGTGGGCAAGACTGTATTCATGTCATAGCCTTGTTTTTCCAATACTCCCAAAGAAGCGCGATCGACAGTAATTTTAGTTAAAATGTTGTCGTGTCCCTCTCCTCGTTTGGGGTCATGGTTGGTAATTTCAATTAACTCTTTGATAGTTGAGTACCCATCTCCAATTACATGAGCGGGAATTCTCTCCGCTACAGCTATCAATTTCCCATTAATGACTAAAACACGATGGTCACTACCGCGATAGTAACGCTCCACAATCACCGATTTCGTTTTAGAGGCAGCACTAGCTAAATCATAAGCTTCTTCTGCATCTGCCCAATTATTAATATTGATGGTAATTCCCCTGCCATGATTGCCATCTAGAGGTTTAATCACAATAGGATAACCCCCTACACTGTCAATAGCCTCCTTCAATTCATCTAAGTATTGAATTACCGTACCCTTAGGCACGGGGATTCCTGCATCTGCCAGAATAGTTTTTGTTCCTTCTTTATCGCAAGCCAGTTCAACGGCTAAAATCCCCGATTTTTCGGTTAAAGTTGCCTGAATTCTCTTCTGTTTTACCCCATAACCTAGTTGTAGCATTGCTCTAGCACTCAACCACATCCAGGGAATTTTTCTGGCTTCGGCTTCTTTGATGATGGTTTCGGTACTCGGTCCCAGAGCCGTATTGACATACAAATCTTTGAGGTCTGCTAAATCTTTTTCTAGTTCTTCTGTCCGATAATCACCCGTTGTTACAATCGAGTTGCACAATCTGACGGCAGCCCTACCCGCGTATCGACCTGCTTGTTCTTCTACATACTCGAAAACCACATTATAAACGCCAGGCTCAGAAGATTCTCTGGTACGACCAAAACCTACTGGCATTCCTGCTAATTCTTGTAGTTCGAGAGCAACGTGTTCGACAATATGCCCCATATAAGTCCCTTCTTGAACTCGCTCTAAAAAGCCACCACGATAACCGAGAGAACAATAATGCTCGATCAAACTGGGCAACACCTTAACTAATCCTTCACAGAAGCCAGGGATTTCATTGGAAGGTTTCTCTGCCAATTCTTCTAAATCGAGACGCATCTGGATTAGTTTATGTCGTCGAATACTCCAATAATTAGGACCACGTAAAGTTTGGGTTTTCAGAATTCTCATCTTCGCTTAATTTTAGACTTTAGATGCGGAAGCAGAAATAAGCCTTTGCAATTAGTTTCTCGTTGTTGGAGGCTAAACTACTGTTCATCATGAACAGTTTTCCTGAATATTCAGGTTAGCGAAAATCATTACTGCTAGGAAGTAATAAAGTCAAGCTTTCCTGACTTTAGCAGTTATTGGTTGTTAGTCATTAGTTGTTAGTCATTAGTCGTTAGTCATTAGTCATTAGTTATCATTAACAACTAATCAATTCCTCAAAATGATGGTTTATGGTGCTGTAGGTCATAGCGATCGCCGTGACATAATACGTGTAAACGTAAATTATGAATGCTTAGAGGTTCATTACCATGGACTTGTAAATGGTTGGTATGGGTAATTTCGCGGGCATCAACTATGGTAACGGTACCTTTCCCCATAACTTGAATATTGCCATCTGAATCAAACATAGCGCAGGTATCTTCGTCAATACCGACACCGAGGAGATGGGGATGACCGGAGATCGCACTTAGTAAACGGGCTAGACGATTGCGATTGTAAAAGTGCTGATCTACCAAGACTTCAGGAATAATTCCCAATCCCATTGCCATGTCAACTAAAGTGCGATTGGGAGATTCTCCACTACTACCACCAGCAATCATTTGATACCCCATAACTGCTGCTCCCGCACTCGTCCCTGCTAGGGTAATTTCTTTAGCTTGTACTCTTTGAATTATTCTATTCATGAGGGGGGTTTCTGCTAGTAGTCCGCACAATCTTAGTTGATCGCCACCAGTCATAAACACTCCCGTACACTCTTCTACATAATCTAGAAAGTGGCAATCGTTTCCCTGGTCTCGATCGCGGACATCTAGAACTTTGATGTATTCTGCTCCCATTTCCTCAAAAATCCGCAGATAGCGATCGCCAATTAATAATGGTTCGCGGGAAGCAGAAGGAATAATGGCTATTTTGGCATCGAGTCCACCAGAACGAGTAAAAAAGGTGTGGAGAATTTCTCGTCCGTGGACTTTATCTTCAGCACCGCCTATAACTAAAATAGCGGTTAAAGTATGTCGTGATTGGTTAGATAAGGTTGTGTGAGTTTCTATCTTCTGCATAATTGGGTCTTGCGGACATTAAATTCAGTTGTCAGTTATCAGTTAAGAATCCATTTTAAGTATTTGGGTTCATTTAATGGTGTAAATTTGATACTATTGGGGTTTTTTACTTAAATTGCTTCTAGTGACTCTGTCCTTGTCGGGCAGTTCCTGCTTGGACTTTGTCAAAGTTTACAATACTATTTCTAGTTTTTTTGGCTTTTTTACTAGCAAGAGAAGCAATTATACTATTAAATTAAAATTCTTATCTAGATTATTTACAGTCTTAAATTCTGTGCGTTTTGACGTTATCACTTTATTTCCTGACTTTTTTACTTCCCCTCTCAATTCTGGTTTAATTGGCAGAGCCCTAGCCAAGCAAATTGCTCGAGTCAACCTAATTAATCCCCGCGATTTTACAACCGATAAACATCATCGTGTTGATGATGAAACTTACGGTGGGGGAGTAGGAATGCTACTAAAACCCGAACCTATTTTTGCTGCCGTTGAATCTTTAGCAATGTTACCAAGAAAAGAGATTATTTTGCTTTCTCCTCAAGGTGAATCTCTCAATCAACCATTACTGCAAGAGTTATCTGGCAATTATGACCAATTAATTTTGATTTGCGGACATTATGAAGGGGTAGACGAACGAGTGCGTCAGCACCTGGTAACTAGGGAAATTTCTTTGGGGGATTTTGTCTTAACTTGTGGAGAAATTCCGGCATTGACTATTATTAATGGTGTTATCCGACTTTTACCGGGAACAGTAGGCAAAGAAGAATCTCTTAAAACAGAAAGTTTTGAGACAGATTTACTCGATTATCCTCAGTATACTAGACCGGCAGAATTTCGTGGTTGGTCGGTACCAGAAGTATTGCGTTCGGGAAATCATCAAGCGATCGCGACTTGGCGCAAACAACAACAGATCGACAGAACCCGCGATCGTCGTCCCGATCTGTGGGCAAAGTGGCAAGAGAAAAATAAGTAATGGGAGTTTGGAGTTCGGAGTTGGAAATTATCTACTAGTCAATAAAATATGAAGCATTACCATGAGCGATCGACTTACTCAAGATGAATTAGCACAAATAATTCTGGAAATAGAAAAAATGCGCTCGCGTACGGAATTTGAAGTTCAGTAGATATATATAAGTTGTGATAGCTAAAAGACCCGATAATTTTTTTGGCTACTGGGGTTATGGTTCTGAACGAGAACTTGAAAGTTTATTAGATAAGTTGGTTGCTAGACCTTTAAAAAAACTATCCACCAATAAGATATACGACTTTTTTAACGGAGAGGAGAGAGATAACGATCTGGTTTGGAAGGTTGCTTATGTTGGGAATTCAGCAAATTTTCAGGCAGAATTAGGAAATAACATCTTATCTTCGATCGCAGCTATTTCTGAATATTGTCAGTCTCTTTTACATCGTCTGCGTCGCGCTACCCTTATGTTAAAAGGTGCACAAAATATTCATCCCCGTGCCACAAATTTAGGTTTTGCTAATGGCTTGTGGGTGCGATCGCCTTTTGGCGATTTAGCGATGGCGGAATGGACATTTCAATTATCAGGAGAACTCTGTTTACAGGGAAACTGTGAGAAATATATCCTCAAACGCGCTGTCGAAAATTGGCTACCCTCAGAAATTGTCTTAAGACAGATAAAAAAAACAAGTAATAGTCAAGAATTTTTATTAGATCGCGCAATGTTTCAACAGTGGCTCGATCGCTGGCAAACAATTAATGGTTCGATTGAAAAATTACTTCCTGCTCCCCAAGAACAAACTGCTCTAGCTATAGTTAATCCCGATCTAACAGCTTATAGTTTCGATCGGTTAATAGTGTGCGATCGCTCTTTTATTACTCAAGTTTTAATCGCTAATAATTTCCACTTTGAAAATAACTGTGCCATCCTGAGTATTAGTGGTTATCCCGTTTCAGTTTTATATTTATTTACGCCCACCTACTTAAGTATTTATTCGATAAATTTATGCCTGAATAGCCCCAGACTTAATGCTCTGTGGCTTTACTAATATCTCTGTAAAATAATCGGGATGATTGCTAATTATGTACGATTACGATGTTGCCATTGTGGGAGGGGGACCAGCTGGGAGTAGTGCTGGTACGTTGCTAAAAAAATATAATCCCCAACTAAAAGTCTTGATTCTGGAGAAAGCTAAATTTCCTCGCTTATAGTTTCGATCGTTTAATAGTTTGCGATCGCTCTCATATCGCTCAAGTTTTAATCGCTAATAATTTCGCAACTGTAGATGATACTAGTGGCGATCTGTACCTAGTTCAAAGTTTTGGTTAATTTCTCAATAAACTCCCAGGAAACAAGCTTAAAACTATTACTTATTACTTATTACTTATTACTCATTACTCATTTATTCTCCTGTAACCAGACTTCCAAACTAGTTAACAACCAAAGCTTAATTCCATAACGTCCCCAAGTATCGCCCTGGTAATTAAGCCATTTACGAATCACATTTCGATTGAGATAAGGTGAAATTTCCCCACGACGATTCAATAATAAATTTCTGGCTTCTTGTTGCCAATAATGACGAAATCCCCTTTGTACGGGAACCATCATGCCACTTTTCGGTCGATCGATAATTACCTGTGGGAGTATATCGGCAACGGCTTGTTTTAAAACAGCTTTTTCTTGAGTTACAGAAAGCTTATAGATAGGTGGAATAGTCATGCTTAATTGGACTATCCGTTGGTCAAACAATGGTGAAAGTCCTAGCAAACCCTCAGCTTGAGTTAAATTGTTGACCTTAGTTAAAATATGATCCGCACCTTTAAACTTAATATTAAGTGCCATCAACAATCTTCCTAACAATAAATTGGGAACTGTGAGAGGGTCGCCAATGGGATTGTCTAAATATGCCATGGTTTCTGGTAAACATTCCCACATATCTTTGAAGGTAATTTCGAGGATATGGTGTTGAGTCTGGCAATGATTGGCGACTAAACTAGAAAATTCTAGCTCGTTGGGAGATTCCGAGCCAAAATGAATTGAGTAGGTATGTACTGGTGCATCATGAAACTTGGCTACCAGTGCTGTAATGCAACTGGAGTCTAAACCCCCAGAAAGAAAGACACCTACAGGTTGCTGTGGTGGTAAATATTCGCGGACAACTCGATTTAGTACATAACGTAACTTTTGCCCATGCCAAGCTAAAGGTTTATCTGCTGCTTGAATATTTTCTTGGAGTTTCCAGTAACTGGTGATTTTACCTTGAGGAAATTGAATGACTGTACCTGGACGTACTTCTTTTATATCTCGCCACAGAGTTCGTTCTCCAGGAACAAAGGCTGTGGCAAGGTAGTCTCGTAATGCTACCAAATCTGGCTCTTGAGAGCGATAAGGTGTCAGAGTTCTCAATTTTGGGGCAATCCAGCAAATATTATTATTATTATTAGTCGTGTAGTAAAGAGTTCTAGCACCAGAACAATCTCTGACACAGTACAGTATCTGCTTGTCTCGGTCCCAAACTGCTAAGGCAAACATCCCCTTTAGTAAAGATAAACATTCTAATCCCCATTTTTCCCAAGCCCGAGCAATAATTTCACTATCATTTCCCAAAAACTTAGATGGTTCTAATCCTAATTTTTGCAGCAACTCTACTTTGTTACCGAGCCATAAATCGCCAATTATGACAAATCGTTGACTTGGACTAATGGCGATCGCTTTTCGCTCTGGTGTAATAATAGCTAATTTCTTATCCCGCCATGTTACTTCTTCTCGAATTAAATCTACTTTTCCCCAAGCTACTCGCCAACTCGAGCGAATGTTGAGTGAAGAAACTTTTACGTTTTGATTAAGGATTGTGAATTTATTAAACAAAGTATTTTTTAGGAAAAAATAAGCAAAAAAATAGCCCCGTCTGAGGCTATAGTACTAGAAGGAGCATGAGTGAAAAATATCAAGTTAAGAATAGAATAGCTTTGAATCGAGAATAATTAGAGAAGGGAGTTTAGAGTTCGGAGTTTTTCATAAGTAGTGAGTAAGGAGTAATGAGTATTTACTTCTTACTTATTACTTATTAGTTCAGCCCGAAGGACTTGGTAACAAGCTATTTAGTTAAACCAAATTCTTTGATTGCTGGTAAAAAGTTTTTATTTTCGTGACTGGGACGACTAAGTTTTATTAAGGCAAAACGTTGTAATGGGGTTAATGTTTCCCACTGTTCTCGCTCGATGGTGAGATCGAACTCTGCTGCCTTTTGCCTAACATCAGTAGGGATTTCTCGAGCATTCAGCCAAGGAGGATGGGGATCGAGCGCGAGTTCTTTTGCTTTAGCACCAGTTTTTTCTTTGAGCAGATTTTGTAAAAAATCTCGATAAATTTTGCTTTCTTCTGGTGTAGTACCGGGCATCTGAATTAAAACTTGACGTTCTTGTTTACTTAGTTGATGCCAATGAGTAAGTTTTAGCTTAACCCCACAGGTATCGAGTTTTAAGCGTACTTGCATGGGAATACAGTGCAAAGACTCAACGAAATCGGTTTCAAATTGAAAGAATTGGCGATCGTTGATGGTTGATGTTTGATTACTCATAAGTCAAACGGATACGGATTGTTTTATCGCTGGTTCTGCAAGAGAGGATGATTTTTCTGTCGATCGTTCTGTTATTGTTATTGTCTCAGATTCAATACCTTTCTTGACAGGTGTTAATTTTACCGCACATGCTTTTAGTTCTGGTTGAAGAGATATAGAGCAAGATTCTGGGTGAGTAAGAGTATTCGCTTCTCCATTGTCTGTCCAGAGTTCTCCCCAGTGCATGGGCACAAATACTGTTCCTGGGGAAATTGCTTTAGTTATTCTGGCAGGAAAACAAGCCATACCACGGCGCGATCGCACTTCTACTAGTTCATTTTCTTCTATCTTTAAATTGGCTGCATCGCGGGGATGAATTTCGATAAAGGGTTGAGGCTGCTTTTTCCTAATTTTCTCAATCCTGCCTGTACGAGTCATAGTATGCCAATGTTCGTACAACCTACCTGTAGTTAAAACTAGGGGGTATTCTTCATCACTAGGTTCAGCTAGTCCTTTACTATGGAAGGCAGCAAATTTTGCTCTTCCATCGGCGGTATGAAAACGTCCATCGGTGTAAAGACGTTTAGCTTGTGGTTGTTCTTCTTTGTCGGGAAATAAAGCAGAAAAGATACCTGATGAATCTGACTGTGGGGGCGATTCATGAATTTCCCCTACAGAACAAGGCCATTGAATTGGGCCTTCTTTTTGTAACCGCTCATAGCTCAGTCCGCTTACATCACAAGGGCGATCGCGAGTTAATCGGACAAATTCTGCATAGACTTCTTCAGAACTAGCAAAGTCAAACTCTTTGGTAAATCCGAAACGGCGACCGACTTCGGCAAAAATTTCCCAATCTGGTCTGGCTTCTCCCGGTCGATAACGAAACTGAGGACACAAAGTAACTACTCGTTCGGAATTGGTCATTGTTCCTGTTTTTTCACCCCATTGGGCTGCGGGTAAAACTACATGAGCATAAGCAGCGGTTTCTGTAGGATAGTAGGCATCCTGATAAACAGTAAAAGGAGACTGCAAGAGAGCTTTTTTAGTTCGCGCTAAGTCGGGCATACTCACAGCAGGATTAGTAGCAGCAATCCACAACAATCCTACTTCGCCAGTTTCTAAGCCAGTAATCATACTCCAAGCATCTTTGCCTGGTAGAGGAGAAATACTACCTGGTTTTAATCCCCAAGATTTTTCTACTTCGGCACGATGGTGAGGATTTTTCACTAAACGGTAGCCTGGCAGAATATGCGCCAATCCTCCTGATTCTCTTCCTCCCATAGCATTGGGTTGTCCTGTCAGAGAAAAAGGCCCTGCCCCTGGTTTACCAATATTTCCTGTCATTAAGTGCAAATTAATTAGGGTACGTACTTTGGCTGTACCTTCGGTAGATTGATTTATACCCATCGACCAGAGAGATAATACTTTTTCTGATTCACCCCAGTAGCGGGCAGCTTCTTCTAAATGATCGATACGGATGCCACATTTACGAGCAACTATTTCTGGTGGATAGTGTTCGATTATTTGAGTATAGTTGGAAAAACCTTGAGTACATTCATCGATAAATAAAGTGTCTAACAATCCCCAACGCAGAAGTAGATGAGCAATACCATTGAGTAAGTCTATATCTGTGCCTGGTTTAATAGCTAGATGTAAATCCGCAGCTTCTGCCGTTTTGGTACGACGAGGATCGACCACAATCATTTTGACTTGGCGATTCTTTTTGTGGTGCTGTCGCAAACGGTTAAAAACTATGGGGTGACACTCCGCAGCGTTGGTGCCAATTAAAAAAGCGCAGTCGGTTAATTCTAAATCGTCGTAACAACAGGGTGGGCCGTCAGAACCAAAACTCTGCATGTATCCAGCCACTGCCGAAGACATACACAGACGGGAATTAGCATCAAAATTATTTGTCCCCAAACAACCTTTGAGTAATTTTTGAGCGATGTAATAATCTTCGGTCTGAAACTGTCCCGAACCATACATACAGATGGCTTCTGCACCTTGAGTGTCTCTTACTTCTTTAAGGCGATCGACAATACGGTCTAAGGCTTCTGACCAACTGACGCGACGCAATGGTTCATTGAGAGAGTCCCTCATCATCGGGTATTTGAGGCGGTCTTTATCCAAAGATTCTGCCACAGTACCACCTTTGACACAAACTTTCCCCTTACTAGAAGGATGAGCGCGATCGCCTCTTACTTGCCAGATGGGATTTCCTTGACTATCTCGATTGGTTAGCTTACCTGGTTGGGCTGGAGGCGATACTTCTAGTCCACAACCAACGCCACAATATGGACATAAAGTTTTCGTTGGTTCAGTCATGTTCAGTTTTTGATTACAGTTCTGTTATTTGATTAAAAGCAGAAAAAAGAAGGTTAAATCTCCGAATTAAATCGACAAAAATTCTCGATTTTTCCAATGTTATTCGATTTCACAACACCTTTTTGTTTTCTACTAACATAATCTGAAGGAGGTAGATTATAAATTGTGGACATAACCATAATTTATTTACCTCCCCTAAAAATAATTTTCTCTGGTAGGGGGGGTTCGCAAACCGCCCCTACTGGTTTTTATAGTCTTGCTTCTGCTTCTTTAAAGGTTTCCACATTGTCTTCTTCTCCTTCATGATGTTCGGAGAAAGATCCTTTAGGTTCTTTGAGTATAAAGAAACATAAGAATGCCACAATCAAGGCAGCTACAGCCATAATTTGGAAGAAGATACTATTTGCTTGTGCCAGAATAGCTGGAGATGGGTCTGCTCCTCCACCTAACCATTCAGGTAGTAAACTAAAAATAGTTAAGTAAGCTACGGCACCCACATTACCGTATGCACCTACGTTACCAGCAATTTGTCCTGTAACACGGCGTTTTACCAAAGGCACGATCGCAAAGGTGGAGCCTTCTCCTGCTTGTACGAAGAAAGAGCAACACATAGTAAGTAATACAGCACCAGGAAGCCACCAATTGCTACCAACAGAACTTAGAAGTAAATAGCCAATACCCATACAAGCGGTAAGTACTCCCATAGTCAGCTTACGACTACCTAACTTATCAGAAATTAAACCACCGCCAGGACGAGCAGCCAGGTTCATAAAGGCATAACTAGCAGCAATCATTCCTGCTGCTGCTTTGCTAAGGCTAAAAGTTCCTTCAAAGAAAGCAGGAAGCATAGAAACTACGGCTAACTCAGAACCGAAATTAACAATGTAGGTTAATTCGAGAATGGCAACTTGAGAGAAATTGTAGCGGTCTTCGGCAGGATAGCGTTTTTTACCTGTCATTAAGTCTTTGTTTACAGCCCAGCAATTATAAGCCTGGAATAGATATAAACCCAGTAAACAAGCCCAGACTATATACATAGTACCTGTTTCGTAGAAACCTACTTTAGTCAAACGCCAAGCCAACACCATCAAAATACCTGTAAGAGGCACGTTCATTAACATCAAAAACCAAAAATCTTTTTTGGTAGTGACTTCTAAACCTCTGGCACTTTTTGGTCTTCTATATACTTTTCCAGGAGGAGTATCTTGAACATTAAAGAAATAAATAATACCGTAAAGAGCAGCAATAATACCTGTACCTGCAATACAAGCACGCCAGTTTAAGACATCTTCGGCACCAGGCGCACCAACAGCTAACCAACCACCAATAACGGGCAAAGTAAAAGCAGAGGCAGCAGAGCCAAAGTTGCCCCAACCGCCATAAATACCTTCAGCTAGACCAATTTCTTTGGGAGGGAACCACTCTGCTACCATACGGATACCAATCACGAAACCAGCACCAACAATACTGAGTAACAGACGAGAAATTACTAACTGACTAAAGTTTTGAGCAGCAGCAAACAATATACAAGGAATTGCTGCATACATTAATAAAATTGAGTAAGTAAGCCTTGGTCCAAATTTGTCCAAAAGCATACCAATAATAATCCGTGCTGGAACGGTTAGAGCTACGTTACATATAGCAATAGTTCTGATTTGACTTACTTCTAAACCTAAATCTGCTCTAACTGATGTTGCTAGGGGAGCTAGATTGAACCAAACAACAAAGGATAAAAAGAATGCAAACCAGGTCATATGTAGAATTTTATATCTACCCCGGAATTGCCACATTTCTCCAAGCATTTTTTAACCTTCCTTCAGACTTAACAAATTATGGACACTAAAACTGCCAAATAAAAATAATCCCTTAATGATTTTGAGAGAAATAAACTTTCCTTTAGAGCATCAATTTTGGACTCGATTAATAACTTTTATGAGTTACATATTTTTGCCCGATTTTTATTTTCTTAGGGCAGCATTCTTTATTGTTAGACAAGTAAATCTACAATTAATATCTTCCTCTCAAGTAAACAATCTAGACCCATAGAATCACATGATTCAAACAATGAAAAGTATCTTTTGCTACATTTCTCTGGTTTTGATGTTTTAATTGCATAATTAATATTCTTTATTTACATACTTTTGGGCTGCGCTCATAGTCACTGTAACTCCACCGTAAAAATACAGAGCCAAGAAGACGCTCGCTCTCTCGGCTCAAATTTATAAATAACGCTTGATTTGAATTAGTCTCGTTCTAATTTATTAGTTTTTAGCTCTTAGCTTTTAGCTCTTAGTTTTCGGCTTTGTTTTCTCAAATTGGCTCAGAAAAATCTTTCGTCGAACTTTCAAAAAACAAATTGTTTTTTGTAGACATTACAAATCTAAATTCTTGTTCTCACTGACGTTGAAGAAAAAAAAGGCAAGGTAAAAGAAAAAATTATCGATCGAGATTGACAATTTATTTGTGCAAACTAACTACTAATTACTAACTACTAAAGGACTATCAAATAATTAAATATCCAATAGTCCATTAATAGCTGTTCGCTACTCTCAAACTAAAAACTAAGATTAGAGAGGTTTGGCATCAAATTGTTCGAGCAAAATATCTTTCAGAGTTGGTTTAAGGTCATCACAGGCAATTCCTTTTTGAACGCGATCGCCCAACTTAGCCTCTTTACCTACTTTACCACCCATAAAAACATCTACTCCCTCTACGGTTTTGCCATCTTTACGAACTTTAGTACCCATTAAACCAATATCGGCTACTTGGGGTTGACCGCAAGAATTAGGACAGCCAGTCCAGTGAATTCTGACTTTATTAGGAATTTCTAATTCTGCGTCTAACTCTCTTGCCAAAGCTAAAGCTCTTTGTTTGGTTTCGACGAGAGCAAAGTTACAAAATTGCGCTCCCGTGCAAGAAACTAAACTTCTTTCTAACGGTTTGGGACTGAGAGTAAATTTCTCTAATAACGGTTCGGCTAGAAAAGCATCTAAATTCTCATCAGGAATATTCGGAACGAGCGCATTTTGTTCTACGGTGAGGCGAATTTCTCCACTACCGTAAACTTCTGCCATCCTCGCTAAATCGAACATATCTTGAGACCATAATCTTCCCGCAGGTACGTGCATTCCTACATAGTTCAGACCTGGTTGCTTTTGAGCAAATGTACCTAAATGATCCCGTTTTTCCCAATCAATTAAGTCTTCTTCTGTAGCAGTAGCTAACGATTTACCCATTTGTTGTTCTACCGCAGACCTAAACTTGTCCATGCCCCACTCATCAATTAGCCACATCATACGAGATTTTTGACGATTAGCACGTAAACCACGATCGCGATAGACCGTAAGAATAGCCCGACAAATTTTCACGACATCCTCATTGGGTGGTACCCAAACTCCAAGGGGTACTGCTGCTGCCACTCTTTTAGCAGAGAAAAATCCACCTACTAAAACATTAAAACCTAACTCACCATCTTTATAGGCGGGGACAAAAGCAATGTCGTTAATTTCTGCGTGAACGGAATTATCTCTTCCCCCTTCGATCGCGATGTTAAATTTGCGGGGTAGATTAGTAAAGTCATAATTACCTTTCCCTTCATTAGTAATCATGTCCTGCACTTTTTGGACGAGTTCGCGAGTATCAATTAGTTCATCAGCATCAATTCCCGCCATAGGTGAACCAGTAATATTGCGGACATTATCCATGCCAGACTGTACCGAGGTTAAACCTACTTGCTCGAAGCGGTTAAAAATTTCGGGTATATCTTCTAAACGAACTCCTCGCAGTTGTATATTTTGTCTGGTAGTAATATCTGCACTACCATCCTCGCCATAACGCTGGACTATTTCTGCATATAGTCTCATTTGTTCGCTGGTGACAATACCATTAGGAGTACGCATCCTCACCATGAACTTGCCTGGGGTTACAGGACGATAAAATACTCCCACCCATTTAAGTCGATGTTCGAGGTC
>JAAUYI010001198.1_pt1 | contig 13131 bp, 11 predicted proteins | sample 7278041 | NCBI WGS metagenome assembly JAAUYI01 (sample SAMN14350216, study PRJNA611818) | marine sediment metagenome | isolation source: surface marine sediment (0.6m) | place: French Polynesia: Moorea | collected 2018-08
GCGGTCTCCAGGGCGTCCATCTCGAACATCTCGCCGCTGTACATCCAGAGGTCGTCGAGCGCCGCCTGCATCTTGTCGTGGCTAAGCGGCGTGCCGTCGCCCAGGCGGACCAGCCACTCCGAGCTGTGACGCAGGTGGTAGGTGACCTCCTTCACGCTCTTGCCGGCGATGGCGGCGAGGCGCTCGTCGTACGACCCCAGAAGCGCCCGCTGCAGCTCGAGATGGAAGGCATCGAAGAGGAACTGGCGGGCGATGGTGTAGGCGAAGTCCTGGTTCGGCTGCTCGACCAGCAACAGGTTGCGGTAGTCCGTGCCGTCGCGCAGGAAGGCGAGCGCATCCTCGTCGCGGCCCCTGCCCTCGACCTCGCCGGCGTAGGTCAAGAGGCTGCGCGCCTGGCCGATCAGGTCGAGGGCGACGTTGATCAGCGCGATGTCCTCTTCCAGCTCCGGGCCGTGGCCGCACCATTCGGACAGGCGCTGGCCGAGGATCAGGCTGCTGTCGCCGAGCCGGAGCAGGTACTCGAAAAGCTGGTCCTTGGCGATGTCGGTCATCGAGTTTGCCTCTGCCGCTCAGATGTTCTTCACGTCGTCCGGGATGTCATAGAAGGTCGGATGGCGATAGATCTTGTCCGCCGTCGGCTCGAAGAAGGCGTCCTTCTCGCCCGGGTCCGAGGCGACGATCTCGGCCGAGGGCGCGACCCAGATGCTGACCCCCTCGGCGCGACGGGTATAGACGTCGCGGGCGTTCTCCAGGGCCATCTCGGCGTCGGCGGCGTGCAGGCTGCCGACGTGCTTGTGGCTGAGGCCGTTGCGGGAGCGGATGAAGACCTCGAAAAGCGGCCAATCGCGTGAACTCATGTAATCGTCTCCTCGGCCGGGTTCAGCCGGCCTTCTTGAGGGCCCGGGCGCGGCGCTTCTCGGCATGGGCCAGGGCCGCCTCCCGCACCCAGGCGCCCTCGGCGTGGGCGTCGCGGCGCGCCTTCATGCGGGCCTTGTTGCAGGGCCCGTTGCCCGAGATCACCTGCTTCAGCTCTTCCCAGTCGATCGGGCCGAAGTCGTAGTGGCCCCGCGCCTCGTTCCAGGCGAGGTCGGGATCCGGCATCTTGAGGCCCAGGTACTCGGCCTGGGGCACGGTCACGTCGACGAACTTCTGGCGCAGGTCGTCGTTGGAGATCCGCTTGATGCCCCAGCGCATCGACTGGGCCGAGTGCGCCGAGTCCTTGTCGCTGGGCCCGAACATCATCAGCGAGGGCCACCACCAACGGTCCAGCGCGTCCTGGGCCATGGCCCGCTGGGCGTCGCTGCCGCGCGACAGGGCGAGCATGATCTCGTAGCCCTGGCGCTGGTGGAAGCTCTCCTCCTTGCAGACCCGGATCATGGCCCGGGCATAGGGGCCATAGGAGCAGCGGCAGAGCGGGATCTGGTTCATGATCGCGGCGCCGTCGACCAGCCAGCCGATCGCGCCGATGTCCGCCCAGGTGGTGGTCGGATAGTTGAAGATGCTGGAGTATTTGGCCTTGCCGCTCAGCAGCTGCTCGACCAGCTCGGCCCGGGACACGCCCAGGGTCTCGGCGGCGCCGTAGAGATAGAGGCCGTGACCGGCCTCGTCCTGGACCTTGGCCAGCAGGACCGCCTTGCGGCGCAGACTCGGCGCCCGGGTGATCCAGTTACCCTCCGGCAGCATCCCGACGACCTCGGAATGGGCATGCTGCGAGATCTGGCGGATCAGGGTCTTGCGATAGCCCTCGGGCATCCAGTCCTTGGGCTCGATCCGCTCGTCGCGGTCGATGCGCTCCTGGAAGCGCCGCTCCGCCTCGGAGGCCCCGGTTTCCAGGGGAATCGCCTTGTCGCCAGGCTTGATGTCCAGCCCTTGCGTGTACATGCGCGCGGTCACTCCCGGTAGCTGCTTTGCGGCCCCTGCCGGACCCGACCGTGGATATGGCACAAAACTAGCCGAAAAACAATGAAATCCTGTAATGTTTGGCTTGCCGGCCGACGCCTGAATCAGCCGCTTTCCGGGCCGAGGCCGCCGAAGCGCGACCAGAAATCGGCGCCCGGCGGCGGCAAGGCCCCGTCGTCGCGGCGCAGGTTCCCTGAAACCCAGGCCTCCGCCCCCTCGACCACCGCCGCGTAGATCCGGCGGCAGAGGGCCTGCGCCTCGCGTCCCGGCCAGTCCTGCGGAAGCAGCGCCGCCGGCAGGGCAGGATCCCGGAGGATGACCTTGCGGTACTCGTGGATCAGAAGCAGCCGCACCATCAGGCACTCGAGCGGCGCGAGCTCGCTGCCGGCCGCCAAGGCCTCACCCAGGGGCGCGAAGCGGGACAGGAACTGACGGTAGCCCGCGGCCAGAGCCTCGAGGTCCCAGCTCTCCGCCACCAGGCGCTGCAGAGCGGCCGCCTTGTCCGAGATTTCGGTGGTTCCCGAGATCAGCAGGGCCGCCCCGGCGGCACCGGGCTCGGCCAGCACCGCGGCCAGGGCCTCGCGATCCGGCTGCGGGTGGATCATCACCGCCGGCCCGACCTGGCCGAAACCCAGCCAGCGCAAGGCCTTGCGCAAGGCTTCGCGGCCGTCTCCGGCGCCGCCCGGCAACAGCACCACCTCCCAAGTGCCCGCCCAGGCCGGGGGCGCGCCGAGGTAGATTCGGCGGGTCGCCTCCTCGAAGCGCCGGCTGCCGGTCTCGGTCAGGCTGTAGAAGCTGTGGCGGCCGCGGCGCCGGCCGCTGAGCCAGCCGTCGGCGGCGAGGCGGGAGACCGCGGTACGCACCAGGCTCTCGCTCGCCCCGACCTCGGACATCACGGCCAAAAGGCTGACCAGAGCCAGCGTGCCGCCGCGCGGCGCCACGGCGTCGCCGTAAATCGTGACGATGAAGGAGCCGGCACGGATCGGCTGCTGGGCCGCGAAATCCCGGACCAGGCCCTCTGCGAGGGCGCTTTGGGAGCAATCCGACATGGGCCGAGGGTTTAGGGGCTCGGGGCAAGCAGGTCCAGCCGGTAATCCCGTCGCGCTGAAGTCCCAGGCCAGCGGCCGAGGCCGTTCAGACTTTCTTTACCGCGGGCAAAGAACATCGGCTCCTGAATCCCTGCATCCTTTGCGCGCATTCCGGATTGGCCCCTCCCGTGACCACGATCGGCATGAAGAAATCGAGCCAGGCGATTGGAACCGACCGAGACCGCCCGGCCGAGTCGGCTTCGGCCCAGGCGCCGAGGGGTATCGATCAGCCCTTGCTGCGGCGCTTGTTCGTCTACTGGGCCGACAAGAAGGCCGGGCGCGACCTGCCCTCGCGGCGGGACATCGACCCTGTGGAGATCGGCCCTGAGATCCTGCCGCACATCATGCTGACCGACATCCTGGAGGACGGCCGCCTTCGCTACCGCCTTGCCGGGACCGCGGTCGAGGCGGTCACGGGCCAGTGCCTGAGCGGTCACTACCTCGACGAGTTGCTGCGCCCGCCTTATCGCGACTACATCTTCGCGCTCTATGCCGAGATCATCGAAGGCCGCTATGCCCTCTACACCGAGTCCCTCTACCCGCTGCACGGCACTCAGCCGGAACGGCTGACGAAGCGACTGATGATGCCGCTGGTCTCGGAAGACGGCGAGGTCACGATGGTCCTGTCGGGGCAGGTCTTCAAGACGATCACCGATTCGTCCTACAGCCCGCCTCTTTCGCCTATCCCTTCGGTGTATCAGGAAACCGTCCATCTCGTCCTTTGAGCCACGGTCGACAGCCTGGGCTCAGGACCGCGTCCCGTTAAGTGTGCTGTTGACCACACCTCTTAACGGAAAGAGATCCCACGATATCGATGGCTCTTCGTACCGGTCGCTGGCTTGCCTATCATTCGGTTGTCGCCAATCCGACACTGAACCTTAACGCCATCGTCGGCGACAGATCAGCAGGCGGCTCGCGCCTCATCTCGAAACGGATGCGGGCCCCGAGCCGGCCTTTCGGTCCAGAGCAACGAAGCTGGGGGGCTTCGCCGGATCCTATGCCGATCGGCGGGGGATCAGACCGAAGGCCTTGCCGAGACTGGGTCGCCGCCAACGCGGCGGCACCCGAATGCAGGTATGCAGCCGGTCGAGGACCAACCGCGCCCGGCTCGGAATCGGGGGACTACGATGGCACAACGCGCCGAACAGGCAGCCGAGGGTCGGGGCCGACGGAGGCCCCCGGCTCGTCACCAAAATCGCCGCTTTGCTTTCCGAGGGCCCGCCGGTGTCGCGCTCCTTCTGGCGGCCTGGCTGGGGCTCGGACTTGCCATCGCCTTTCCCCACGGCGCAAAGGCCCAGGCGTGGCAACCGGAACTGCAGCCCCCTCAAAACGGCGACTACTGGGCGCCCAACGACCCCATCTCGATCTACATTCCGCCCGAGGTCCCGGTCGAAGTCCTCCAGAACCTGGCCCTGGAGCTCGACAACTTCGACGTCACCAGCCTGATCCAGAGGGAGGGCGATTTCGCGTTGCTACGCCTGCCCGAGCCCCTGTCCCCGGGCGAGCACCGGCTTCGCCTGGTCGAGTACGGACAGGACGGCTCGATCATCGAGCGCGGCGTCTGGACCATCGAGGTCCGCAAGAGCCAAGCCTTCCAGAACCTCGAGGCCGAGGCGAACGTGGCCTTCGACGCGACCAGGGTCCTGACCGGGGACAACCTGCAGGGCGCCGACGACAACGTCTTCCAGAGCGGCGGCGATGGTCGGGTCGTCGTCCAGGAGGGGAACTGGAGCGCCTCGGCTCGGGCGAACTACCTTTACGACAGCCGGGAGGACCAGAGCCTGACCGACAACAAGGCGGATCTGGGCGAGTATCTGACAACCCTCAGCTTCCAGGGTGACGACCTGAGCAGCAACGCCAGGCTTGGCCACCACGACATCGGTGCCAACGACTTCATCATGACCGACTTCAACCGGCGCGGTCTTTCGCTCGATTTCGGCACGGCAGAGTCCGCGGTCCAGGTCACCGGTTTCGCGCTCGCCAGCGAAGCCCTGCTTGGCATCGACCGCTTCAGCGGGATCGAGGACTCCGGCGACCGCGTCCAGGGCGCCCACATCCGTCTGCGCCCTATCGACTCGCTGCGCGACAACTTGGAGCTGACGGGCACCTATTACCTGGGCGAAAAGAACGACGCCGGGGACAACGACTTCAGCATCGAGGAGCAGAGCGACGGCAACGGCTTCTCCGTGGTCGCGGATTCGCTCTGGCTCGACCAGCGCCTACGGCTGCGCGGCGAGTTCTCCCGCAGCCGCTTCGACCTGGACGGCTCCAACGGGGCCGTGGACCCCGAGACTGACGAGGGCTACTCGGCCTTGGTCAACTACGCTGTCCTGAGCAACGAGCTGGTCGATGATCTGCCGCTGAACTGGAACCTGGGTCTCCAGCACGAACGCCTGGGCACCTTCTTCGGCTCCATTGCCAATCCCTTCCTGGTCGGCGACCGCATCACCACGACCGTGTTCTCCGACGTGACCTGGGACACCTTCGCCTTCCAGGCCCAGGCCGGCCACCAGACCAACAACGTGAACAGCCTCGACGACCTGCCGCGGGACCGCACGCTCAACCTTTTTCTCAACGGCAGCTACGCGATCTTCCCCGGCCCCGACGAGGAGCCCCTGCCCGCCTGGCTGGGCCTGCCGAGCCTCGGGCTGTCCTTCAACATCGTCGACATCGAGCAGACCGATCTGCCCGAGGACTTCACCGACGATGCCGAAAGCCAGACCGTCTCCTCGACGCTCTCCTTCTCGACCTCCTACGACACCTGGAGCTGGTACCTGTCCGAGACCGTGAACGCGGTGAACGACCGGGCCGGCGGCGACGGCGACACCCTGGGCTTCCTGACCAGCCTCGGCTCGCAGTTCCTTATCGGAGAGCGGCTCGAGCTGGGGCCCTATACCCAGTGGAGCATGGACGACAACCAGAACCTCAACGAGACGGTCCACACCTGGCTGGTCGGCTTCAGCGCCGGGGCGGAGATCCTGCCCGGCACGCTGAGCTCCAACCTGAACTACTCCTACAGCCACTCGAGAGGCGCACAGAACACACTGGACACGCACATCTTCGGGGGCGAACTTCTCTGGACCTTCCTGCAGGCGGAGCAGAACCGGCCGGGAGTAGCCCTCTCCTTGAGCGGAAGTATCCAGGACAGCCACGGCGACGCCATCCTCAGCACGCAGGACCGGGTCTACCAGGTGTTCGTGAGCCTGAAGACCACCTTGCCCGCAAGCTATTGAGGAGCCTGCCATGATCAGCCTCTTTCGCAGCCTGCCTCATTGGCTTGCCCCGGTCCTCTGCGGCGTCATGCTGGCTACCGTTCCGGCCCTTGCGGAAGTTCAACCGACTCCGAGCCCTTCGCCCAACAGGGTGAATGTGAGCTTTAACCAAGCATCGTCCTTCAGCGTCATCTGGCAGGTGAGCGATTCCTCCACATCGGCGACGCGCACGGTCTTTTCCAACCAGGCTGTCTTCCGGATCGGCGGCGCCATCGTCGCCACGGTCAACCGGCGCATCTCCGCACCGCCGGTCGCTCCTGGCTTCGTGACCCTGAACATCCCAGAGACCGTGATCGTTCCGCGTTCCGTGACCGTCCAGGCCGCGAAGAGCAGCGGCACCCTGACCTACGAACGCACCTTCGGCAGCACAGACTCCGTTCTAACCTTGACTTCGCTGCCGGTCAGCCTGGCGGTCACCGGCGGCGGCGGCGACCTGCTGCTGTCGCGCATCGAGCTGACTTTCGAGGCGCCGCCGGACGCCCGCTTCGCCTCGGTCGAGCAGGATGCCAAGCTGCGCGCGGTCGCCCGGATCCGCTTCGGCGGCAGCGGCCTGCTGCAGGCCCGCTGGGTGATCGCCGATCCGCGGAGCACTACCGGCCGTGCGATCTTCCGGACCCTGCAGATCGTCCGGCGCAACCTGTCCCTGGCCGGCGAGGTCGAGATCCTGAGTCCGCCGCTGCCGACCCAGCTGCAAGGCATCCACGAGCTCCGCTTCGAGGTCGACGACCCGGCGATCGACAGCCCACCGCGCCTGCTCTACCAGGTCCAGCTGCGGCAGGAGCCCGGGGTCAGCCCGGATGTCGCGACCATCTCGCTGCTGAGCCCCAGGCCCCGCGGCCTGCTCGACGAGGGCGCCCGGATCTCCTGGTCGGCGATCCCCGGCGCCGTGGCCTACAAGGTGGTCTTCCTCGAGAGCCTGGCCGACGACGTCGCGGACTTGGAGGCGCGGGCCCGCTATGGCGAGTTGGAGGAGGATCCGGGCCAGACCCGGCCGGGCGAGACGGTCGCCGGCTTCTACCTGCCCGGAGACACCACGGAGACCGACGTCCCCGGCACCTCGATCGCCCGGCTGAGCCGGGATACCCGCTACTACGTCCAGGTCCTGGGCTGGGGGCCGGACGGTCTTGTGATCGGGCGCAGCGAGCCGCAGGAGGTCCTGCGTCGCTGATCCGCCTCCCCGGCTTTCCCGCTGGGTCAGGTCCCCGAAACGCCTTTGAACCCTCCCGGAAGTCCGTCCGACCTATTTGGGCGCGCCGGCGTCCGCGACGCCGGGCATGGACCTATTAAGGAAACTTAACTTTCTTTTGCAAACCTATGAAACAACGAGAATTATTGTGATGCGTAAGCCCTTCAAGAACTCCCATGCGGCCTGCGGCCTGGCGCTCGTTGCCAGTCTCGCAGGCCCGCATTCCGCGAGCGCTGTGGATGTCGTCTCGCCGATGCCCGAGCAGGTCCGCCTGGCGGTCACCCAAGCCGGTAGCCTGTCGGTCAGCTGGCGGGTCCGCGACGATGCACCGGAGCCCCGCGAAGTCTTCTCCCAGCGCGGCGAGTTCGTGCTCGGCGGCGTCGTGGTGGCGACGGTCAGCCAGCGTCTGAGCCGCCGGATCCCGGACGGTGGCAGCACCTCCCTCAGCTTCGGCGAGACCCTGCGCGTGCCGCAGTCGCTGATCGTCCAGGCCGCGAAGCGGGGGATTCCGCTCGGCTACCGCCGCGCCTTCACCGACAGCTACAGCCTGATCGCCGCGGAGGCCGCGATCCGGCTGGAACCGGCGGGCAGCAGCGGCGCCGACCTGACCCTGTCGCGGATCGAGCTCGATTTCGGCGAGGCCGATCCGGCGCGCTACGTGACCATCGACGCCGGCCAGGACCTGCGGCCGCGGGCCAGGATCCGCTACGGCGGCAGCGGTGTCCTGGAGGCGCGCTGGCTTCTCGCCGACCCGGCCAGCACCAAAGGCGAGGCCCTGTTCCAGACCCGCCAGGTGGTGCGCCAACTGCTCCCAGGCTCAGCCAACCAGATCGATATCGAGGGGCCGGCCCTGCCGAGCGAGCGTCCCGGCGTCTACGAGCTCCGCTTCCAGGTGGAGGACGCCGAGGTCGAGGATTCCCCTCGGCTGCTCTATCACGTCCGTTGAGCTCCTGGCGGCGTCCGGGAGCAGCAATCGAAAGCCCTGCCGGTGATTTCTATAGCAGATTTAGCGATCTGCCCCGGCTATGATCCGCGGGCCGTCGACCGGGGGCCGGACGGCACCCTCGCCCTGGGCCGCAGATCGCGCACTGTCCGGCGGGGTCGAGCAAACGCATGCGGTCTCCGTCACCGGGGGAAGGCCACCGCCTTGCAGCAGGACGCGCGCGAACTCCTCGATCGGATCGCCAAGGGCGACGAGAGCGCCTTGGGCGACTTCTATCGGACCTACGAGGGCCCGGTCTATCGTTTCGTGCTCAGCCGATTGAACGATTCCTTCGAAGCCGCCGACATAGTCAATGAAGTGATGATGGAGGTGTGGCGCCACGCGGCGCGCTTCGAGGGCCGTTCCAAGGTCACGACCTGGCTCTTCGGCATCGCCCGCCACAAGACGATAGACAGACTGCGCAAGAGGCGCCCCGAGCATGGCGAGGAACTGGACGAGAACCAGCCGGACGACGACAGCCCCGACCCGGTGGACTGTCTCGCCGCGGCCGAGAACGCGGAGTTCATCCAGCTCTGCATGGAGCGGCTGTCAGAGGCCCATCGCGAGGTGGTCCATCTGGCCTTCTTCGAGGATCTCCCCTACGCTGAGATCGCCGGGATCGTCGACTGTCCGGAGGGCACGGTCAAAACCCGCATGTTCCACGCCAAGAAGGCGCTTCAGCGCTGTCTCCAGCGGTTGATGGGAGACAGGCCATGAGCGACGCACAGACACCGGAAAGAGACGCCGAGCTGGACCAGCTCCTGCCCTGGTACGTCAACGGGACGCTGGGCGACGACGAGCGCTCCCGGGTCGAGGCCTACCTGGCGGCGAGCGCCGGCGCCCGCGAGGAGGTCGAGCTGCTGCGCCGGCTGCGCGATCACGTCAAGGCCAGCCAGCCGAGCCAGAGTCCGGGCGAGCTGGGCCTCAAGCGGCTGCAACGCGTGATCGCCGCCGAGCGCCAGACCGCCCAGGCCGCACCCCCGGCACCGGCGTCGCCGGGCTGGTGGCGGCCGGCGGCGATCTCCGCCGCCCTTGTCATCGCGATCCAGGGCGCCCTGCTGTTCCAGTTGCAGCCGGACTCCGGCGTCGGCACGGCCACGGGCGATGGTCCCGGCGGCACGGTGATCGAGGTGACCTTCGCCGCCGACGCGACCGAGAGCGAGATCCGCACCGCCCTGCAGGCGATCGACGGCCGCCTGGTCGACGGCCCCGGCGCGCTGGGGGTCTACCGGGTCCAACTGGTCGGGGTCGAGCCCGGCGACGGTGCGGCGGTTCGCGCCGCCATCGCCACCCTGGAAGCGCATCCGGACGTGGTCACCGGCGCCAACGCGGGGCAGTAGTCCGATGCTCCGCCGCACCGCCGCCTCACTCTCCGCCCTGCTCTTCGGTTTCGCGCTGTCGAGCGCGGCCCTGGCCCAGACCGAGCCCGAGACCAAGCCCCTCGACCCGGCGACGAGCCTTTCGCCGTCGGGCGGCTTCCTGAAGATCGCCCCGCCGGCGAAGGAGCCCCCGAAGCCCAGCGGCCGCGGCGACGACGTCCGCCCCGGCGATAACGACGGCCGGGTCGGCACCATCAACCCGAACCTGGAACTGAAGCGGATCCCCGACCCCGGTGGACGGCCCGACGGCGGAAAGCCGAGAGATCCGGATCGCGATCCGGGCCCTGACCGGAGCCCCGAGCCGAGCGGCGGTGGCTTCGTCCCCCAGGACGGCGGCTTCGAACGCCAGCCCGAAGTTTCGAGCCCGGGAGTTTCGCCGACGCCGGTCCCGCCGCCGCCGGCGGCCCTGCCCGAGGTGGCGAACGACCCGGACAACATCGTCGCCGGCGAGATCCTGGTGGTCAGCAACTCGGTCGCCGAGGCGACGGCCCTGGCCCAGACCCTGGCGCCGCGCGGCCTGACCGTGCTGCGCCGCCAGGGCCTCGGCTTTCTCGGCGGCGTGGTGCTGAGCGCCTTCCGGATCCCCGACGGCCGCGGCGTGGCCGACGTCCTGCAGGAGCTGCGCCAGGACCTGCCGCAGGTCTTCGCCGGGCCGAACATCCTCTTCGCCCCCTCCGGCCAGGCCCCGCGCCGCTACGCCCGCAAGCTGATCGGCTGGCCCAGCGGCAAGGCCGACTGCGGCCAGGGCCTGAAGATCGGCGTGATCGACACCGGGCTCGACGGCAGCCATCCGGCCCTGGCCGGCGCCCAGGCCTCCGTCCGTTCCTTCCTGCCGGCCGGCCTGACCCCGGCCTCCGCGGACCACGGCACCGCGGTCGCCGCCCTGCTGGTCGGCCGGGCCGAGACCCAAGGATACGGCGGCCTGCTGCCCGGCGCCCGCCTGACCCTGGCCGCGGTCTTCCACGAGACCCGCAAGGGCCGCGCCTTCGCGACCACCGAGCGGGTCATCCTGGCGCTCGACTGGCTGGGCGCCCAGGGCCTGCGCCTGGTCAACCTGAGCCTGGCCGGCCCCCAGGACCAGCTGCTGGCCCTGGCCATGAGCCGGGCCGCGGCGGGCGGCCTGATCCTGGTCGCCGCGGCCGGCAACGGCGGCGGCGAGGCCCCGCCCGCCTATCCGGCGGCCCACCCGGACGTCGTCGCCGTCACCGCGGTGGACGCGGCCCTGAAGCCCTACGGCAAGGCCAACCGCGGCGACTACATCGACTTCGCCGCACCGGGGGTCGACGTCTGGAGCGCCCGCCCCGGCGGCAGCGGCAGCTACCACAGCGGTACCTCCTTCGCCGTGCCCTTCGTCCTGGCCGCGCTCGCCGCAGGCCACGCCGCGCAACCCGCTGCGAATGCCGAGGTCCTGACCGAAGGCCTGCGCGCCGCAGCCCGGGATCTGGGCGCCCAAGGCAAGGACCCGGTCTTCGGCTGGGGCCTGATCCAGCAGGCCTCCTGCGGCGCCTCGCTGACCGCCACCAAGTAGACCGCCCCGGCCGGGCCCGCTTGCGCCCGCCGCTGTCCGCCTCCCGAAGTCTTGAACCTTTCCGCCTTCGGGCCCGACCGATCCTGTGAATACCAGGAGCGCGGCGGGCCCAGATATCGCAGCGGTCTCGACACCGAATTGCCACCACGGGCAACGAGGATGTCGAGGAAGAAAATCGGCCCGGCGATGTTCAAGAGGGTAACGAGCGGCGAAAACCCGCTCGCGCCGGATCTGCCCTGAGGGGGCTGCCGCAGATAGGACCGCCCCGCGCGCAGCTTTCAAAGGCCGGATGGAGAAGGGTCGCCATGGCCGCAAGGCCGGGCGGCCCGCTCTCTTTCTCGCCCGTCTGGATGGCGGTCCGCCGGTTCCGGCGCTAAGCTCCCCGCGATCCTGGGGAGGGCGCCTCAATGACAGAAACGACCTCACGGCTTTCCGGCTTCCACAAGCTGACCCCGGCAGAGCGGGCCGAACAGGTCGTGGCGCTGGCCGGGCTCGGGCCGGAGGCAGCTGCGCACTACGCCTCGGCCGCCGGCGATCACTTGGCCCTGGCCGACCGCCTGGTCGAGAACGCGGTCTCGACCCTGAACGTGCCGCTGGGCATCGCCACCAACCTGCTGGTCGATGGCCGCGAGGTCCTGGTGCCCATGGCGACCGAGGAGTCCTCGGTGATCGCCGCGGTCGGCAACGCCGCCAAGCGTTGTCGGGCCAGCGGCGGCTTCACCACGGCCATGGCCGGCAACGAGATGATCGCCCAGATCCAGCAGCTCGGCATGTCGGACCCCGCGCAGGTCCGGCTCAAGGTGCTGGAACGCAAGGACGAGATCGGGGAGATCTGCGACGCCGCCGATCCGGTGCTGGTCGAGCTGGGCGGGGGCTTCCGCGACCTTGAGGTCCGGGTCATCGAGACCGCCGAAGGGCCCATGGTGATCACCCACCTGATCGTCGACACCCGCGACGCCATGGGCGCCAACGCGGTCAACACCATGGCCGAGGCCGTGGCGCCGCGCCTGGCCGAGTGGACCGGCGCCCGCACCCACCTGCGCATCCTCTCCAACCTCGCCGACCGACGCCTGGTCCGGGCCCGGGCGGTCTGGCTGCTGGACGAGATCGGCGGCCCCGAGGTCCGCGACGGCATCCTCTCGGCCTACCGCTTCGCCGAGGCCGATCCCTACCGCGCCACGACCCACAACAAGGGGATCATGAACGGCGTGACCGCGGTGGTCCTGGCGACCGGCAACGACACCCGGGCGGTCGAGGCCGGCGCCCACGCCTACGCCGCCCGCGACGGCCGCTACCGCAGCCTGAGCCGCTGGGAAACCGATGCCTCCGGCGACTTGGTCGGCGTCCTCGAGATGCCGCTAACGGTCGGTCTGGTCGGCGGCGCCACCCGACTGCACCCGACCGCGCAGCAGAACCTCAAGGTCCTGGGCGTCGAGACTGCAGAAGGCCTCGCCCGCATCATCGGCGCGGTCGGCCTGGCCCAGAACTTCGCCGCTCTCCGCGCCCTCGCCACCACCGGCATCCAGAAGGGCCACATGGCCCTGCACGCCCAAAACGTTGCGCTCTTGGCCGGGGCCCTTGGCGACGAGGTCGACGCGCTCGCCGCGGCCCTGGTCGAGGCCGGCAAGGTCCGCCAGGACGTGGCGGAAAGATTGCTGAAGGAGTTGCGGGCGAAGAAGCGCTAGAGCCTAGGGCTCAACTCAGGTTCAATCCGGCAGGGTCTGTTCCGAAGGCAAGACGCGGCGCAGATCTTCGACTTGTTCCAGAATTGCCGCGAGCCGCCCAGTTGCGTCCTGA
>JAAUYI010058640.1_pt1 | contig 13109 bp, 11 predicted proteins | sample 7278041 | NCBI WGS metagenome assembly JAAUYI01 (sample SAMN14350216, study PRJNA611818) | marine sediment metagenome | isolation source: surface marine sediment (0.6m) | place: French Polynesia: Moorea | collected 2018-08
AATCCTTTAGATTCGGCACGCAAACGCAGCATTTCTTCTAAGCTATCCAGCAACCAATAGAGGTCAAAGCTGTTTTCATTCAGCGTTACTAAACCCGCTTCAATTTTAGACATGGTTAAAATGTCATTGATTAATTCCAGCAAATGCTCGCCACTACGACCAACAATATCTAAATACTCTTGCTGGGAAGCCTTGAGAGAAGTATCGCGAGTCATGAGTTGGGTGAAACCCAAAATAGCGTTGAGAGGAGTACGAAGTTCATGGCTCATATTAGCCAAAAATTCACTTTTAGCTCGGTTAGCCGACTCAGCAGCCTCTTTTGCCTGTTGCAAATCTGCCTCTACGACTTGGCGATCGCTAATATCCCTTAATATAGCAGTGTAGATTTGTTGTTGACCCAACTTAAATTTAGAGATTGAAGCCTCTGCGGGAAACTCAGTACCATCTTGACGACGACCATAAACACTACGTCGTTCCCCCATCATCCTAGAAGGCGCGACGGATTTACTACCAAAGTCTTTGATATGTTGATGATGTGCACTAACTGCTCGCACGGGCAAGAGTAGGTCAAGAGATTTTCCCAAAACCTCCTCTGCCTTGTAACCAAATATTTTTTCTGCCCCTTGATTAAAACGACAAATTCTTTGACTGCTATCTACAGAGATAATGGCATCTTTCGCAATATTTAAAATCCCCAATAGTTCCGCTTGTGAAGCTTGTAGATCGACTTGTGAAGTTTGTAGATCGACTTGTGAAGTTTGTAGATCGGCTTGTGAAGTTTGTAGATCGGCTTGTGAAGTTTGTAGATCGGCTTCTCGATCGCTAAGTTCCTGCTGCCATTCCTGAGTTCGTTCTTTTAGCTGTTGCTCTAACCTTTGTGCTGAATTGGCGACTTGCTGATATTGTCGAGCATTGGTAATGGCGATCGCAGCTTGAGCAATGATAATTTGCAGATTATTCTGGAGTTGAGAAGTAAATGCACCAGCGATCGCATTATTTTCTAAATATAAAACACTGCTGCTTAGATCTTTTTCTGGCAAAGGCACACACAATATCGATTTTAGCTGCTGTGTTTTGACATCAGGATCGTCAACAAACTCTCCCTCGTTAGCAGCGTACTTGAGAATCAAACTTGACCCAGTTTGTGCCACATAGTTAATTATTGCAGTGGGAATTTCTAGTTGGGAAGCAGAGGGCAAAATTTTAATTTCGTTCCCATCTGCATGATAAGCAGCAAGAAGTGACCATCGATCATTTTGTTTTTCTAACAGGCAAATTTTTTCTGCTTTGGTAGTTTGACCTAAGATCTCAAGCAATTTGAGCAAAAGCTGATCTAACAATAGTTCCCGCGAAATCTCTTGAGCAGCGGTGATCGCGGTTTTTGTATCTAGTTCTGTCTCCAAACTAAGCTTTAGTAATTCCCAGTCTTGGTCTGATTTTCGATCTTGGCTGCGATCGCTATTTTCTATCATTCATCATCTCAATCACCTATCTCAAAGTTTATCAGTTGTTTAATAGCAATTGCCTTAATTTTTCGTCAATCAACCAGCGTTGGCAAAAATTGAGATGGCAAACATTGATCGCCATTGATAGTTAGAAAATAATTTAGAGGAAAAGATCGGGGGGAAGTTCGCTAGTTACGACAACGTTGCTGTCTAGTTCATCTCCAGTTCCGCCAAAAACAAAGTCAAAAGCTGCCTCGTCGTCTAATATCGTTGCCCGTAAGAAAAGAGAACTCCAGGTGGCAATAGTATCTATTGCTACCTCTTGAGGAATTGTCTGTGGATTAGGTTCGGAAGTAATTGGGGGAACTTCGGCAGGTGTAGTAGGAGGATTGAGCGGATCGTTTTCATTAGTGATCCCAAAGTGATTAGTTCCTTCAACTGAAATCAGTGCTTTAGGTGGATCTTGAATCTGCTCAAAAGTTGCTTCAGTCTCGGCAGGAGCAGAAATCCCGTCATTACTTCCCAAAATTAGAGCAGTAGGAATGTCTGCATTTTCAATTGGCGCAATTGAATCTAAACCTCCTTCTGCGGGAGATGGCTGAAAGTCAGTGCCAAAGAAGGCTGCACCCACCAACTCATCAGGTCGATCGAATTCACCAAATGGACAATTTGGGAAGGGACAAAACCCTTGTAGCGCACTAATTCCTACCGCACCACCAAAGGAATGTCCCAGCAGAACTAATTTATCAGGGTCGATCGCATCGGCAATGGGAGAAACTTCAGAGTCTTGAATATAGTCAAAAACCTCATTCACCTGCGGTAGTTCGGGAAAAAACCCCGTTACAGCAGGAGCAGGAGCAGGAGCCTCAATTGTTCTCAGGTTATTAGGTACAACTACAGCAAATCCGTAGCTGGCAACAACACTAGCAAAGGTTGAGTAATTCGATTTATCGACGTTAGCACCCTGCAAAAATAGGGCAACTGGTAGAGAATCAATGTTCTCATGAGGAGCATCAGGAAGATAAATATCTACAGGATCTCCACTGGTAGGAATGGTAGTTGCGATCGTCTCAATTTCATCATATAAGGGTGCGGGTAAAAAGTTGAGGTCGTCAGTTTTAACTACGCCAGACTCAAATTCAATTAATTCGATGCCTCTAAGTGTATCTCTGCCTTCTGCTCCAATTACCTGAAACTCGTCAGGATTTCCCTTAAAGATAAAATTTTGCTGCTGCTGGCTATATTTAGCTACATCTTCCCCGAAACCACCAAAAAGGCGATCGTCACCGATTCCCCCTTCCAGAAGATCTTTTCCCAAGCCACCAAAAACTACGTCGTTGCCAGACAAACCCGAAAGCGTATCGTTACCGTCCAAACCCACTAATAAATCATCATCTTCGCTTCCAGTTAAATCGTCATCTCTTGAAGTATCGACAACTATATTAATGTTAAATGATAGTTCATCTACTGACCGAAACAAATCAGTCAGTAAACTACAGTTCTCTAGGGTAAATTCCGAAATATTAATTAAGGTGGTATACATAATTTTCGCTAATAACTGGATTTTTAACCACAGTTATTTGTGCTTCGATCCTTTTAAAACTACTTATGCATCAAAAATTTGAGAAACTTGTGAAAGGTTTTTGATAGTCTGCCAAGCCACATCATCTCGTGTGCGCAGTTTTGGTTTCTTTGATTTGACACCCTTGGACAAAGAAAAAAGATAAATCTGCTTGCTTGTTTTAACAACCTTAACGTTATTTTAGTTATTAGCTACATGCTACATATATAAATTAATTATATCATTTTAAATATTATGGCTACCCAGAGATGAGCATTTGCCAACATTTATTTTTTCTAATTGTTTTTGAAAAAAATAGCTTGCCAGAAAAAATATACGGGTGTTTTTTCGCCGATTGACAGAAACAGGCTTAATATTTGGAAAATTGAGCTTTAAAAATATTAATTTTGTAGTGAATCAAAATATAACGATCGAGTTTGTCAGATAAAAACGCTTTTTTTGTTTATAATCCATTGTCAAGCTTTATTGACACTGAGTTATTAAGTTTTATATTTATTTGAACAAATTTTTATTTGGATTTATTATAAAAATATAAAAGTAATCGAACAGTTTTTGCACACATAATAACGATAGGCTTTCTAATTAGATCGAACTTCCCAATCAAAAAAATAAATATTAAGCAGAGGTGGGAAATGAATACACAACAAGCAACCAGATCTCTCCACCAAAACCACAAGCATCTCCGTCAGATTGCTTTAGTTGCAGTAATATTTTTCGGTTCTATGCTTATGGGTTTAGTACCCTTGATTTATGGTTTGAGTTCGACAGACACCCAAGGTACAAACTTTGTTGTACCCACAGAAGCGGAACTCTAAAGTCCAGTAGGACAAGTGATCGAGTAGTAAGAAGCAATAATCATCTATAACCCCTTGACTATCAAATGACTCAAGCAAGATGGCGATCTAACTTCAAGCGATCGCACCGAGCTACATACACTTTATTGTTAATTGGAGATTAGTAACATGGTCAGTTTAGATACCAAAAACGATTCACTGAACCCGCCAATAACCCAGTCTTCTCTGGAGCGGAAACTTGCTATTAACGGCAAAGAATGCAACTATCCAACCTATGGCTTAGAAGCTTTGGGGTTAAAAAACCTGGGTCGCGTCTACCGCAATCTCTCCGTTCCCCAACTAGTCGAACGTGCTTTAGCTAGGGGAGAAGGAAAGCTAGCCAATAATGGATCTCTCGTTGTCGAAACTGGAAAATACACGGGTCGCTCTCCCAAGGACAAATTTATCGTTGACGAACCTAGCAGCCGAGATGAAATTGACTGGAATCATCTTAATGTGCCGATTTCAGAAGAAAATTTTCAGCGACTGTACCATCGCGTACTCGCTTATGTCCAGGGTCGCGATCTTTATATTTTTGATGGCTATGTGGGTGCTGACCCCAGTTATCGCTGCAGTGTTCGTGTTATCAATGAATTAGCTTCCCAAAATCTCTTTGCTCATCAGCTTTTTCTACGACCAACGGCTACAGAATTAGCAGAGCATCAGGCAGACTTTACTATAATTGCCGTCCCTGGTTTACAGGGCGATCCCGACGAAGATAGTATTCATAGCGAGGCATTTATCGTACTTAATCTGGCGAAAAGAATTGTCCTGATTGGTGGCTCTCAGTACGCTGGAGAAATCAAGAAATCAGTCTTTTCCTTAATGAACTACTTTATGACCAAACGAGATGTGCTGCCCATGCACGGTGCTGCTAATATTGATCGACAAGGTCATACTGCCTTATTTTTTGGTCTGTCTGGTACGGGGAAAACTACCCTCTCGGCTGACCCTCATCGCAGTCTGATTGGTGATGACGAACACGGTTGGTCAGAGGATGGCATCTTCAACTTTGAAGGAGGCTGCTATGCCAAGACCATTCGCCTCTCAGCCGAACATGAACCCCAAATATTGTCGGCACTGCGGTTTGGGTCGCTACTCGAAAATGTAATTCTCGATCCCAATACCCGCATTCCTGACTATGACGATGCTAGTCTGACGGAAAACACCCGCGCTGCTTACCCCCTACGCTATATTCCTAACTGTGCTATTTCTGGAGTGGGCAGTCATCCCAAAACGATTATTTTCCTAACTGCTGATGCTTTTGGCGTGCTACCTCCCATTGCCAAGCTAACAAGAGAGCAAGCGATGTATCATTTTTTATCTGGCTATACTAGCAAGTTAGCAGGTACGGAACGGGGCATTACTGCACCTCAGGTAACTTTCTCCGCCTGTTTCGGTCAGTGCTTCTTGCCGCTGTCACCGACAGTTTATGACGAGATGTTAGGAGAACGCTTGCGACAACACCCAGATACGCGAGTTTATCTAGTAAATACGGGCTGGTCTGGAGGTGCTTATGGTGTAGGAAAGCGTATTTCGATTGAACATACGCGAGCGATGGTTTCTGCTGCCCTTAATGGCGAACTAGAAGGAGCTACTAACTACAAACCCCATCCTATTTTCCAAGTTCTAATGCCAGAGGAAGTTCCTGGAGTACCTAGCCAAATTCTCAATCCCCAAAATACCTGGGACGATCCAGAAGCCTACGAACAGCAGGCACAAGAGTTAGCTAGAAGATTTGTAGAAAACTTCCAGCAATTTTCCGCTGCTCCGTCGGAGATTGTCGCAGCAGGTCCAATAGTCGAATAAAAGAGAAGTTGAATATTAACCAAACTCAGCTTGATTGATAGTTGCCTGAAAAAATGCCGAATACTTATCTGTATCAAACCACCACCCTGCATTCATCTCGGTAGGAATAGTATATCCGTCAAAAGTCTTTTCTGCTTGTACTTCTCCACCAAAAGGAAGATATTGCCAGCTCTTATCATCTGTCTCCTCTCCCCAACGTGGTAAAGATAAGTTGAGTAATTTGCCATTACCATCAATATTCAAGGTCAGAGCTATTGGTTCGTTATCTATTTTAAAATTAGCTTGGATCGTATTATCAGAAATCGCCTGCCAAGCTACACTATTTTGAGGTAATAAAGCTGAAGGCAACCAGACATATTCAATACACAATCTACCAACACTAGAGCGATTAATATCCTCATTGTGGGCATCAACTACGGGAATTAAACCCCATAAGGAAAATTTCACTCTACCTTGATTGTGAGCGTAATAATCTGCACCGCTAAATTTTTCTAAACCTTTTCCTATTCTTGCTTTCCAGACAAAACCACCAGATGTAGCAACAATTTGTGATGCTTGCATTGGTAGCCAATCTGCATCGGGTTTCCGTCGCAAACTACCACACATTTCTAGTTCGACATATGAAGTTAAAACTGTTCCAGGTTCAATGGCGTGTAAGAAATAACGCTGTACTGGTTCATCCAAGTCTGCAATCATATCTTTGGTAAAAACAGCATTACTAGACTGGGATTTAAGCGATCGCCAAATTTGCTTAACCAAGCGATCATATCTGATCTGAATTAGCAGCAGAATTAATAAAACAGCGATCGCGCTTACAACCATAGCAAATAAAGTTTTCATGATGCTAAAAAAGAACAATCTTGCTCTTGTGAAAACTATGCTCACATTTATTCTTACATAATTTTCTTACATAATTTTCTTGATTTTAGGTTGTTGCATCTCCCAGGGATAGAACGCCAAATTTTCTTAACTTCACAACTTACTCAAATTATTAATCTATGTTTTGAATGAAGGATTAATGATTAATCGCTTTGACTTTATCAGAGCTAAATCAATGACTACTAAAGCTGAGAAGTTTTCTTGTAATTAGGAGTAGAAAATGACAATCAAGCAAAATCCCTATTTAAAACTAATGGAAATTCCCCCTGGATATCTCAACCTGATGGGTTATGTAGATGAATCAGAAGTGAATGGCCCTGGTTGTCGTGCCGTAATCTGGGTACAAGGATGCTTACGGGAATGTCCTGGCTGTTTTAATCCCGATTCTTGGTCGTTTGAAATCAATCAATTAATTTCAGTAGATACATTGGTCAAGAAAATAACCAGTAATCCCTGCAATGAGGGCGTTACCTTTTCGGGAGGAGAACCTTTTTGGCAAGCTCCAGCTTTAGCTAACTTGGCTCGTAAACTCAAAGCTAAAGGACTGAATATAATGTCTTTTACTGGATTTACTCTAGAGCGATTGCAATCAGAATATGCTCCTGCTGGTTCTCAAGATTTACTATCCCAACTCGATATTTTAATTGATGGTCCTTATCTTCAGTCTAAAGCAGTTAATTCTCCTGATTCTACTGTTTCTTCTAGCAATCAGCGAGTTCATGTTTTTAATCACGCATTCAAAGATCGAATAACCTGGGCTAGCGACCAAACTGAAATTCATTTCCTCAAAGATGGCAGTCGCATTGTTACAGGCTATTTGGGGCAGCTATTCTTATCTGATTAGCAATAGTCGCCAAATTTCTCAACCAAAGGGCAAAATTGACGTGATTTAAAATTAATTGTCAAATCACTTGAGGAGTTAAAAGGTAATGACATCATCAATTTTGTTAGTCAATAAAACTATTCCTTAAAGAACTATTAAGGCTTCATAGGTTCCTCAAATTTTTCTTCTAGTATGCATTCTTATTCAAGCAAATTTCAGCCTCGAAGAAGTCTACCCATGAAGATTCGAGCCTATTTCAAAGTCTTTCTCTTATTTATTTTGCTTTGCTTACTGACTTTGACTTCTGTGCCATTATCATCTCAGGCTGATGAAAAGGTCTTAGATATCTATTTTTTTCACAGTCAAACCTGTCCTCATTGTGCTCAACAAAAACCGTTGATGGAATATATTGACAAGCACAATGAAGAAGTAAAATTATATGCTTATGAGGTGAGCGAACATCCAGAAAAATGGCGAGAATTTTTAGCCCAACATCAAATTAAATCCGCCGCAGTTCCCCGAACTGCGATCGCAGATAAATTATTTATTGGCTATAGCGAAGCTGATGGAGATTTAGAGTACAATCCCATTTATCTTGGCTATATTGGCTACAAAAATCAAATAGTTAATGCTATTGAATTTGAATTGGGTCATAGGATAAATTTACCAGAATCAACAGTGGATTATCAGTATCCCTGGAAAATTATTTTTCTGCCAATTTTATATTTGTTTAGATATTTTTTGGTTGGGAAAAAACTGAAAAGCGAAACCAAGAAAAGATATTGGATTGGAGGGGCGATCGCCACCATAATTGTTAGCTCATTCTTATGGTTATCTTTAATCCCAGAAGCCGCGATCGAGGAATTTGCACGAGGGTTGCCTTTTCCTTTATTTGTCTCCACTATTGCCTTAGCAGACGGCTTTAATCCCTGTGCTTTTACTGTGCTGATTATTCTCCTCTCTTTACTTACTCATACCAAAAGCAGAAAACAGATGGGGATTGTCGGTTCTACCTTTGTAGCTACTTCGGCAGTCATGTATTTTCTCTTTATTATAATCATGGTGTTAGTCGGCTCTATATTTATAGCAAAATATGGAGCCATTTTTATGTTGATACTAGGAAGTATTATTACTATAGCTGGAGTTATTAATCTGAAAGATTATTTCTTTTTTAAGCAAGGTGTTTCTCTCTCATTATCAACAGAACAACAGCTAATTATCAGTCAGAAAGCTGGCAAAATTGCTAAGGAACTTAAAGCAGGCGAAAACAATCAAAAAATATTTTTAACTGCTTTAGGAGGAACTATTTTATTGGCTATTTTCGTCAATATTGTGGAGTTGGGATGTACCGCCATTTTGCCTGTGGTTTACATGACTAGCCTCATTCAATACTGCACCCAAAATATTTGGCTTTGTTATGTCTTTTGGACGGCTATCTATGCAGCAATATATATCATTCCTCTCTTAGCAATTTTGTTGAACTTTATCTATTCTTTTAAATCATCCAGACTAACTGAAAAACAAGGAAGAATTCTTAAGTTAGTGGGCGGAACATTCATGCTTTTTTTCGGCTTAGTTATGCTTTTTAAGCCTGAATTACTGATGTATGGCTAAAGATGGATGGTTTTGCGAGCCTATCTCACATGAATTCGTACTAAATCCATTTTTTGACACTCCCACGTCTCCGCTCAACGATTCAACTTACAGTCCAACATAAAAAATAAGATAATAATTTGAGGAATTTGTGGCGATATCCAACAAAATTTTTGGCTCTTTATGAGTGGTGTAGTTGAGACTAACCACTACCTACTAACCAAAGCCATATCTTTCGCTAATCTGCCATCTTCCATATGCACAATGCGATCGGCGATATCCAAAATGCGGTTGTCGTGCGTTACTAATAGAATCGTACAGCCTTGTTCTTTGGCTAATTGCTGCATAATTTCCACAATATTGCGACCAGATTTACTGTCTAGGGCTGCGGTGGGTTCATCAGCTAACACTAATTGAGGTTTACTAACCAAAGCACGAGCGATCGCTACCCGTTGTTGTTGCCCTCCAGAAAGACTGTCGGGATAAAAGTTTAATCTGTCTCCCAGTCCTACCTCTTCCAAAATATGTCTTGTCATGGCATTACGTTCTTCAAAAGAAATATCCTGATGCAGTCTGAGAGACATTCGCACATTTTGTTCGGCTGTCAGACAAGATAGTAAATTATTAGACTGGAAAATAAAGCCAATTTGGTTACGAACTTGTACTAACTCCGATTTGCTAGCACCAAAAAGTTCTTGTCCCAAAATCTTGACGCTACCTGATTGAACCGATCGCAATCCGCCAATTAGAGTCAATAAGGTAGTTTTACCGCTACCCGAAGGACCAGTCATGATGACAATCTCACCTGCGTAAATATTTAAATCTACATCGAACAATACAGATTTACGTAATTCACCTTTACCAAAAGCATGGTCGAGATGATTAATAGTGACGACTTGTTTAGAGAGCATGATTCGATAGGGGCGAACGGCCGTTCGTCCTTACAGTAGCTAGCGGTTAGTAGTTTCTTTCAACTTCTGGCTTAAAGGTTGCTGTATTATTTGTCTTAATTCTCTGCGAGTTTTATCATCAAGAAATTCTTCTTGTAAGATTGACCACTCTTGCCATTTCTCATAGCGAGTTTTGCTCAATAGAGTGGCTAGTTCGGACATTTTGTCGGCGATCGCTGATTTTAAGACTTTTTCCAGTACTGCCCTTAAAACATAACAATCTTGGATTTGACCCAGAACTTCTTGAATTTTTTCTATTTGCTTGAGGTAGTACTGATAAATATCATCGTAGAATCGAGAAAATAATTCGAGGTTATAGCGGGTTCTTTTTGCTGATTTTCGTAGGTCGTGGAGAATTAATTCTTCTTGTTCTAATAGTTGCTCGACTGCCTCTTTATTAAGGATTTCAGGAAATTGAACCGACCCATCTTTTAGTTCTACTCCTACTAACCAAGCAGGATGAAGCAACAGTTGACTAATCTGGGGTAAAAGTAAATCTGGCAACACGGGATAAATAGACAAGTCACCTATTGACTTATATTGTGGTTGTTCTAACCAATTTTGTAGTCCTTGCTTAAGATTGAGATAAAGTTTGCTGTTAAGAGTTTTCCGAACCCGTTTTAATTCATGTTTGCGTTGTTTGTTCAAGGATTTCAAGACTTTATCTAAGCTCTTTTGCTCGACTGCTGGTAGTAGCGGTCGATAATCATCTTTTAAAGCAGCTAGCAATACATCTAAATCTCTTAGCTTACCTAAAGAATGCCCGATTTTAGCAATATTTTTTTCATTTACCGTCTTGGGTAAATCGATAGCAACAGCAAAACCAGCGATCGCACTCCGTAAACGTCGCATTCCGACCCGCATTTGATGTAAGTCTTCTGGATCTTTATCTTTAAGTACTCCAGCTTCATACTTGAGCAGCTTGCGACTGTGTTTGGCGATCGCAATATTTGCCCACTCTTTCAAAATAACGGCGTTATCTTTATCGGTCATTTTCAATATCCGCTTACTCCTCGGCGGTAAAGTTTTTATGGTCTAATAATTCTTTTTTAGATCGCTTAAGCTGTTTCCACTTTTTAATCTCATCGTAGGTATCTTCAGAAGTCATCTTACCATTGGCTTCTAAACCGCAAAGATACAACATTACTTGTTGAGCAAACTATTGCAGATTGGCATTAAAAACCAATTTTTCAGGGGTAAACTCACCGTAATAGTTACCAATAGGATACAAAAATTGTTCTTGGATGTCTTTGAATTCTTCTTTCATTGTTTAGTCCTCCATTAAATTCAAACAACTGTTACTATTAACTCTGAACGCCGAACCCACACATTACCAAGAATGTAGAGCTCTTAACTGGGGTGTTTTTTTCGACTGGTGTGCTTCCATGCGGGTTAAAACATCATCGAGAATAGTTACAGCCTCAGCAATATAAGCACCTTTATTAAGCATGACGCATTCTGCTCGTTCGGCCATTGCTGCATCAGTCATTTCTGAGCGCGAGGGGATTCTGGTTTTGACGAGATTTTCTAGTACCTGAGTTGCCCAAATCACTGGTACATGAGCAGCTTGACACAGCCAGAGAATTTCTTCTTGTATTTCTGCCAAACGTTGATAACCGATTTCTACGGCTAAATCTCCTCTAGCAATCATTACTCCAAAAGGTTGCTTACCAGCAGCACGAACAATTAATTCTGGAAGATTTTTAACTGCTTCGGGAGTTTCAATTTTTGCCACGATAGCTGGTTGACAACTGTTTACCCCCAACCGCGCCTGTAATTCTAGCTGTAGCAATTCAATATCAGTGGCTTGTTGCACAAAAGAGTAACCAATGATGTCTGCATGAAAAGCAATAAAGTCTAAATCCTGTCGATCTTTACTAGTCAAAGGATTGAGATTGAATAGAGTATCGGGGAAGTTAACACCCTTGTCAGAACGAAGTTTTTCACCTTTGCTTCGAGCATGGGTAATTTCCAATAGAACGCCTTCTGGTAATAGTGATTTGACTTTTGCACCGATTTTACCATCATCGATCCATATTCGATCGCCAACTCTTAGTTGAGACAAAATTTCGGGAATAGTACAGTTGGCTTGAAAAATTTTTTTATCAGCACTAGGGGATATTTCTGGAGTCAACAACAACCTATCTCCTTGATGAACCCGTTGCTTATGTTTGCATAACAATACATTTTTGAGGCGCGGTTTAGGACCAGCGATATCCATAAACACTTTACAAGAGCGTCCTATTTCTATTTCTGCTTTGCGGAGATGGTTAATCATTGCTAGCCATTGTTCTGTGCCATCGTGGGCGCAGTTAATCCGTATACAGTCAGTGCCTCTCTGCACTAATTCTTTGACCAACTTATAATTTTTGGCAGCCTCCGTTGGTAAAGTTACCATGATGCGGACTTGCCGCTGATTAGTAGACTTACCAAAAACTTCTTCTGTATGTTGACTCAAAAAGCGATCGCCAGCAGAAAAAGTCTCTAAAGGTGGACGCTGAGGTAAAAGAGCAGGATCTTGATGGCATACCTCACCCAAAGTCGCAATTACAGCATCAAGATTGGGAAGAACTCTGGCTTCAATGCGCCCCAGGGAAGATAAACCCCAAGGCATCAAAGCTAGCTGTAGTTGGCGTAAATCCTCGTGTCTCAAAGCTAAATAATGAGCAAGATTCAAGGCACTTTCAGTAAATGACTTACGGGTGATCGCTGGTTGCCATTGGCGAAAAATTCTCTCTCCTTCGTAAACTACGATTTGACGAATTCTTTGTAATTCGTGGAGTAGGATCTGTGGCTCTGTCGGTTTATTAATACTAAAATTCTGGTTTGGAGAAAGATAAGTGGTCATAGCCTCAAACTCTGATTTCCTTACTTCTTTATATTTTTCATTGTCAATAAAAAACTTGAAGAACTTGTGAGTCGAATAAATTCGGAGTTCAGAATTTGTTTGTTTTTGATAAAACCTAAAATACTTCTGCTGGATCGGCAGATTGAAGTTTGCGAATGGCGATCGCGCCAGAAGCCAAACACATAGTAACGGTAAGGAAAAATACTCTCAAAGCGACATCAGATTGCATAGCCAGAGGCATTTTAGTTAAAGCTTCTAACAAGCCATACATACCGATAGAAACCCCAAAACCAGGAATAAAGCCCAGTACCGCTAAGATGATTGCTTCTTGGAAAACTACTATTAAC
>JAAUYI010097850.1_pt1 | contig 13096 bp, 10 predicted proteins | sample 7278041 | NCBI WGS metagenome assembly JAAUYI01 (sample SAMN14350216, study PRJNA611818) | marine sediment metagenome | isolation source: surface marine sediment (0.6m) | place: French Polynesia: Moorea | collected 2018-08
CTGAAGACGATCTCCTCAATCTGGCAGGTTTCTTTAAGACCTTTGCCGATCCAAATCGGTTGAAGATTTTAATGGCATTGGATCTACAGGAGATGTGCGTATGCGATATTGCCGCGTTTCTGGATATATCCGAGTCAGCCGTCAGTCACCAGCTTCGTTATTTGCGAAATGGTAAGCTGGTGAGAAGTAGAAGAGAGGGGACGGTACTTTATTATCGATTGGTTGATGAACATGTAATGAAAACCATTCTTACAGGACTTGAACATGTCCGCGAATAAGGTAACAAACAGACGTTGTTAACTATTAAGAGTCAAATATATAAATTGATATGCTACAGATTATTACTGAAATATTGGTCGCCTCCTGGGAAATACTGCTTGATTCCTCAGTATATATTTTGGGTGGAATTCTCATAGCCGGACTCCTTAAAGTATTAATCAGTCCTGAACTGATCGTTAATCATCTTGGTAGGGGTAGATACTCCTCCGTGGCCAAAGCCGCTTTTTTTGGAATTCCTCTACCGCTTTGATCATGTGGTGTGCTGCCGGCGGCAGCATCGTTAAAAAAGCAGGGGGCCAATAAAGGTGCAACCACCGCTTTTCTCATCTCCACGCCAGAGTCGGGAGTTGATTCTATTGCCATCACCTACGCGCTCCTAGATCCGATCATGACCGTAGTTAGACCGGTGGCCGCTTTTGTCAGTGCAGTATCTGCCGGTTTCCTGGAAAATTTTCTTACCTTTACCAAAGATCAGGATAACGTCAAGGCAGCGCACAATTGCCCCGTTGATAATTGCTGTGACGGTAGTGAATGCCCTCCCGAGGAGCATAAGAATCACCACACTTTCTCCGAAAAAATTGTGGCCGGAATGCGCTTTGCGGTTGTCGATATTTGGGGAGATATTGTCATTTGGTTTTTCATTGGTTTGCTGCTTGCCGGTGTTATTACCGCAATGATTCCCGATGACTTCATGTCGGGCTTGTTGGGTGGCGGTTTTGTCTCCATGCTGGTTATGCTCGTTTTTGGAATACCCTTATATATCTGTGCAACCGCCTCCACTCCCATTGCCGCAGCCCTCATCCTAAAAGGAGTTAGTCCGGGAGCTGCGCTGGTTTTTCTGCTGGTGGGTCCGGCAACCAATGTCACTTCACTCTCCGTTCTATATGGAATATTAGGAAGAAAGAGTGTTTTTCGTTATCTTGTTGTACTCTCTGGTGTGGCAGTAATTTTTGGTTTGGGCGTAGATCTCATTTACAAACTGCTTAATATTTCACCTGCGGCAATAATTGGAGAGGCCGCCGAACTGGTCCCCTTTCCAGTCAAATTGGCAGCGACATTTCTACTTATCCTGCTTTCCATTAAGCCATTTTGGGATTTCATGAAAAAACTTGGTCGGGGTGATAAGTCAGATACTACCTATTACTGCGATTTCCCTTCACTCGGACCAAAGGGAAGAAAAGATGGCGGCAATATAATTTAGAATGATTCTCTTATAAACACACAACTGGTGCAAGAGAACACGATGAATAAACATATCGGGATACTCACCGCAGGAGGCGATAGTCCCGGATTGAATGCCGCGATTCGTGGCATCGGTAAATCGGCTATCCGCAGCCAAGAAATGGACATTATCGGTTTTCGTGACGGTTTTCGTGGGTTGATGGAAAATAGAATCATGCGTCTTGATTTACAGGTGCTTTCTTCCATCCTCACGCTTGGCGGAACTATTCTCGGTACCAGCCGGGATAAACCCCACAAAATGCCAGTAGGTAACGAGACCGTCGATATGACCGATGTCATTTGTGACAATTACTATCGTAACAATCTCGATGCCTTGATTTGCCTGGGCGGCGGCGGTACTCAAAAAAATGCCTATCGTTTGGCTCTGCGGGGCCTCAATATTCTTACCCTACCCAAGACCATTGATAACGATGTGGCCAATACCGATGTAACCTTTGGTTTTCATACTGCCATGGAGATCGCCACCGAGGCCATTGACCGGCTGCACTCAACCGCTCATAGCCATCATCGAATCATTGTTGTTGAGGTTATGGGGCATAATGCCGGTTGGCTTGCTCTTGGTGCCGGGATTGCCAGCGGGGCTGATGTTATCCTTATTCCTGAAATACCATACGATCCCATTGAAGTAGCAAAGGCAATCCGTAAACGCCAACAGCGAGGCAACAACTTCAGTATCGTTGTGGTCGCTGAGGGAGCCCTGTCTCAGGTCGACCATAACACCTATGTCGAGCTCAAAGAAAAGAGGCGGCAGTCCAAGGAAAAAAAAGATAAGGAGTTGAAAAAGGATTTAGATGTTAAACTGGAAAAGTTTAAAAGCCATCAATCAAAAAACACGGTCCGACTTTCCCAAGAACTTGAAGAAATGACCGGACTTGAGTCCAGACTTACTATTCTTGGGCATCTTCAGAGAGGGGGAACACCCTCGGCGGCAGACCGGATTCTGGCCACACGTCTTGGCAGTTCCTGCGTGCAATATATAAAAGAGGGTGTTTCCGGAGCGATGATAGCTGTAAAAGGTCAAGGTACGGAGGCGATACCTCTGGAGAAAGTGGTGGGGCAGCGATCTGTCGTACCACTTGACCACAGCTGGTTGATGAGTGCCAGACGAGTGGGAACCTGTCTAGGCGACTGATAATACTCATCCATCGCAATCATAATTCACTTGTGAGCGAATCATATTTTGCTGACCGCTTCTTTGTATTGTGCTTTTTCGGATTATCCTCCCATAGCCATAGTGCCCCGTCACCATTGAATTTCTGGATTATTAATATTCGGGTAAACCATTTAAGTTCCACCAAAGGACGAATATATTTTTCTAACCTATCTATACTATAAGGTAAAACTGGTTAAACTAACTTCGGGTCGAGAGGGTATAAAATTCGCTTTTCAAAGTAAGTCATAGAAAAGGAGAGATTAAGCTGCCATTTTTCTCAAGCTTACAATCAATTTTTGGTTAGCTGTTCTTTTTATGATAGACTTAACCCTTAGTTAGAGTAGCAATCGTGTATACTTTCATCTTCACCTAACAGTAAAGCTAATTGAGAAAACACTTTTCTGGAGTGTAAATGTGATTACTAGAAAACCGAATGTGAACCATATCTTCTCCTATATTTTAATTATTTTCTTTCTTTTACTGTCATCTTCCTGTTCATCAGATGAGAATATAAAAGTTGCAATCCTTACTGAAATGACGGGGCGTGCCGCAGATATTGGCATTGCCGGTCGAGATGGGGCACTTCTAGCTGTGGAGGAGCTCAATGCGCGCGGAGGAGTGAACGGTAGAGAAGTAGAGCTATTAATCCGTAATATTGCCCTGAGCAAGGAAGAAATCCAACAGACTGTGGCAGAACTTGCTGAATTAAAGGTTACCGCTGTAATCGGGCCCATGACCTCGGCTATCGGACTGGTAGTTGTTCCTGAAATCAATCGTTATCAATTACCCACCATCAGTCCGACGGTAAGTACAGGTTTATTGGCTGAGCAGGATGATTTCTTTTTCAGGATCATCCCGGTGAGTTCCAGTGCTGCTGAGAAAACGGCCGAATACGCCTATCAGCAGAAAGGCTTGAGACATCTTTTGGTTGTTTATGATAAAGGGAATAATGGTTATACCGAGCCGTTGTATAAAGCCTTAGAGAGTAAATTTGAAAGCTTTGACCAGGGAAAGGTGACAGGAGTAGGTTATATTTCCGCCAATGGCTTCGATTTTCTTGCTTTGGCACGAACCGTAGTTGCTCATGAAATGGATGGCCTGGTTATTCTTGCGAGCAGTATGGATACGGCTTTGTTTTGTCAGCAGTTGGCCAAGCTGAATATACAAAAGCCTATTTTTTCCTGTGAGTGGGCTCTTACCGATGAGATTGTCGAATTTGGCGGAAAGACAGTGGAAGGAATCGAAATATTTCACTCTTTTGATTTGAACAGTAAAGCAGAATCCTATCAGGAGTTTAGTCTAAATTTTAGAAAAAGATTTGGCTACCCGGCCGATTTTGCCTCGGCTTATGGATTCAATGCCATGAGTGTCATACTGCAAGCAATGAATAACAATACCTCACCAACACCGCAGGAATTAAAAGCAAGTATTTTAAGTGGTAGCCCATATAAAGGGGTACAGAGCGAAATACGCTTTGATGAATACGGCGATGCGGAGCGGAAACACATCTTACAAACCATCCGAAATGGCAGGATCGTTACGATTTGAACCTATGCGATGGATAACAACTTTTAAAAGTTTGCTCTTTCTAAGCTTTGTTCTGGCTACCTTTTTGCCGTTTGCCTGTCTTGGATATCTGAGCTATTCCTATCTTGGCTTCAAAATCACTGAGGCAACCAATGAGAAAAATGAATTGTTTGCCAACACCATTGCAGCCGACATATCCACTCAGCTGAAAGATCCTCTTATTGTTCTTCGACAGACCGGTGTAGTTCTCAAGTCGAGCTTCTATACCAGGACATGGATTAACACCCAACTAAATGTCATTGTTGAGAATTCAAGTTACCTCGAAAGTCTCATTGTTACAAACTATACCAAAAGAGTAGTGAATATTGGTCTGAATGAGAAATATAAAGATAATATGACCAGTTATCTTGACCTTGACCTTTCTGGATTGAAGGTTTTAAACAACATAGAATCATTCCAAGGGCCGCATTGGACGAATACATTTCGTTCACCAATATCAGGGGACAAAAGTATCGCTCTCATCTATCCAGTAAATGATGATCTGCTCCTTGTCGGAATAGTCAATATCGAATATCTGCACTCTTCAATTTCCGGTAGAGCCAATCAGCATAGCAGTTCTGTCATTATTCTTGATGATCGTGGCAATCCGGTATTTCACCCGGAACTGAAAATTGTCGAAGAACAACTGAATCTCGCCCAACTGGCACCATACCAAGATGCGCAACTTGGGATATTCGGCAAAACCGAGTTCAACCTTGGAAGTACCAGGTATATAGGCAGCGCCGCGAGGATCTCCGGAGCGAATTGGCTGGTAATTATCGCCCAGCCTTATGAGCTAGCCAGACAACCGTTAAGAGAGATGACCAGGATATTCATCATTGCCGCGTTTCTTGCAACGATAGTGGTTGGCGCCCTAGCGCTGAGCTTGTCAAGAAAGCTAATCCGACCTTTGCATGACTTTCAGGATAACATTCAGGCAGTTGCTGATGGCGATTACTCTAAAGATATTGCCAAGCAGTCGCTCAAAGAATTTGAGGCGGTTTCCACCTTGCTCCGCCATATGGCCTCGGCCATTGCCATTAGACAGCAGCAATTAGAGATTAATGAGGAGCGTCTAATCTCCTTGCTGGAAATTCATAATCTAAAGGACCTGGATGAGGATGAATTACTGAAGTTTGCACTGGAACAAGCGGTATTACTCACTCGCAGTGACTTAGGGTATCTGCTGCTCCTTGATGACGATGAGCACTCTATTAAGAAGACGTTGTGGTCAAATGAAGCAGAGCAATTCCTGGAAAAGCACGGTTTGTCCAGCAAACCATTTGCCAGCCCGGAATTGGCACTTGAGTGCTTGATGAAACGCCAGCTTATAATTCACAACTCCCCGGATATAATTGTTGGTGATAGCAAAAATAAGCTTAATTGCCTGCTTGCCAGGCAACTGGCTAACCCTATTTTTGATGGGGAGCAATTAGTAGCTATAGTTGGTGTGATGAATGAAGACATTGATTACGACCGCACAGATGCCAGGCAACTTTCCCTCTATTTCAATCATACCTGGGACATTCTCCAACAAAAAAGATATGAAAAGGATAAGACGCGCCTATCTGAACAATTGGCCCAAGCTCAAAAACTTGAAGCCATAGGCACTCTTGCAGGAGGTATTGCCCATGATTTTAATAATGTTTTGATGGTAATCATAGGCAACACAGAACTGGCCAGAGATAATGTCAACAAGCCTGAAATGATCAAAAACGACCTCGACGAAATTTTCCAGGCTGCGCTAAGGGCAAGAGATCTTGTCAATCAAGTATTGGCTTTCAGTCGTGACCAGGCAGAGGGTCGTAAACCGATGGACATCTCTCCATTGGTGAAAGAAGCAATAAAACTGCTGAGATCTTCGATACCCACAAATATCATCATTAAGCAGCATATTACCCAAGACTCATTACCAGTGATATCCGAACCTACCCAGATCAATCAGTTGATTATGAATCTCTGTACCAACGCCTATCATGCTTTTGGTGTTGGCGGAGGTGAGTTAGAGGTTCGCCTTTCTCCGGTGGTCCTGGAGGAAGAGTTGTTTTATCGTGGAAGAATGGTTGCTCCGAAAGGGGAATATATGCACCTAATTGTCAAAGATACTGGTGCAGGCATGCCCGAAGAGACTCTCAACCGGATTTTTGAACCCTATTTCACAACCAAGGAAAAAGAACGGGGAACAGGTCTAGGGTTGGCAGTTGTGCATGGTATTGTTAAAAGCATGCAAGGTGCGATTCTGGTTGACAGCACTCCTGGCGAGGGGACTGTTTTTCAAATTTACCTTCCTGCAGCCAAAACCCAGGAGCAACGTGTTGAAAATGTTTTGGCGGGCAACTTACCTGGCGGTAATGAGCGTATTCTCTACGTTGATGATAACTATGCAGTTGCCAAAGCCAATTCCCAACTGCTCGAGAACCTTGGTTATGTTGTAACCACATATCATTCTGGTAAAGAAGTGTTAACTGCTTTCGACACCCACAAAAACAATTATGACCTGATCATCACCGATCTTGATATGCCGCAGATGACAGGAAAGACTCTTGCCCAAAAACTGCAGGAAATGGGCTCAAATATTCCTGTTATTCTCTGTACTGGCTATAGTGACAAGGTGTCTCCTGAAGAACTTGAACCTTACGGCATATGTGAAATCATGCTTAAACCGCTTACCAAAATCGATCTTGCTCTCAGTGTTCGGAAAGTACTGGGCTTTTCCTGATCAAGCTCTATTCCGGATTTCTCATGAACATCGTGTTGAATCTTTAAAAATGTATTGAGATTCCAACTTCCAGGCTTCAGATTTTCTTCCCTCCTCAAATCGACTCTATGTTTACCAAAGACTAGCTGATCTCACTGACTCTGCAGCGTTGCCAATGCAAAAAGCATAGGCAACTTGGCCTTTGCTTCGAGCCTTGCATACTCGGTAAACTTGTCTAATGAGAAATTCGGAATATGAGAAGGAAGAGAAAAGAAAGCTAAGAGCACTCAAATCCTTTAGTTTGGTTGGAGTGCGTTTGCCACCTTCTCAAGCTTTTTCTTCACTGATTCCGATATAATACCGTGTTTGAGGAGTTCTTCACGTTCGTGGGTTGTGATTTTTAGAAATACTTTTACTTTTTCCTGCTCTTTGGCGTTAAAATCACCATCGAGAAAGTCATCACAGATCTTTTCTATGCTCGGTTCGAACTCATATCCCATTTTTCTGATGGGATCCACCAGGACGTAATCAAGAAAATCACTGCGATTTCTGGTCATACTATCCAATTCTTCATTGGTAAAAGCACTTTCAATGAATTCAATATGATTAAGTATTTTGTCAAAATTTGCCTCGGTGACTGGCATCGCCTCTTTCTCGTATGTCAGACCAACTAACAACAACACGAGCAATACAGAGAACACGCCTATAGGCACGGTAACAAATTTGTTGCCAATGAGTGATTGGACTCCTTCCATTTCCAAATCTGACTGGATGGATTGAGAACCTTCTTTCCATAAATTAACAATTTTTGCCGGTGCGCCTCTTAATCCCCGCTTTGAGCTAGTTAGTAATTCTTTCAACCAGATCAGCAAGCTTTTCCAGTCTCGTTGTATTTTCTTTTTACCTGCATGAGCAGAGCTTCCATCTGAATCTAGGACCTCGAGGGTTCCGTCATCGTTTTCATGAGTACCATCGGCATTCTTCTTTGGTTCTTGGATATGGCAAACAGCACCTGCAGCGATAAAGGCCCTACGGATTTTTTCACAGGTTGGCAGGTCAGTATTGCGTTTAATAACAAAGGTCTGACCAGAGAAGAGTTTGTCGACATTTTGGGGATCTTCTTGGAGAAGATTGGCCAGTTTTGATTTAACCTCTTCAATGTCACTGCCGGTGACCACATCACCGCTGAAAATGACACTATATTGCTTACTCATCCTATTATTCCTGCATTTTGTTTAAGGTCCGCAGTGGCTGCAACTGCAGAGCACTGTAAATGGCAACGTTAGTATTATTTGTAAACGGTTTATCATTAACTTCTCACGATATCTCCATTTTTAGTATCAAATTGTAGTGACTTATAGATTGACTCATAATTTTTTGCAATGTTCATTCCAGAAAAGAGAAGTATTATTATGAAAATGTTCAGATTCTTACTCTTGTTTTGCAAAACTGTAGAAGTCAAATGCGGCAAAACAGGATTTTCAGGGCAAAAGTTGCATTTTAGTCTCTGCAAAACCAGGATCACAGGGTAATATGCCAAGTCAAAGTGCAATAAGACAATGAATTTCTCTAGATAAGGAATAATTAATCAACGAAGACCTACAAGACAGGAAAGAAGAGAATGAAAGTATATTTTCATCCCATGTTTTATGAAGAATATACCTCCGATCCGGCGGCAGAATCCGGCAGAATGGAGGCGATAGTTTCAGAAATTGAATCACACGTTGAATTTCTGGATTGTCAGCCTGCCACCGAAGAGCAAATTCTGGCGGCACATACACCGGAGCATATAGAGAAGATTCATCAACAAGGGCTCTATGAAATTGCCTCCCTTGCTGCTGGCGGTGCCCTTCAGGCTGCTACAACCGGCCTGAAGGAACCCAGTTTCGGCTTAGTTCGTCCCCCCGGACATCACGCTTCGGCGAACAGTTGCTGGGGTTTCTGCTACTTCAATAATATGGCCATATCACTTTATGGTTTGCGGGCAAGTCACGGTATTTCTGAGATTTTTGTTCTTGATTTCGATCTCCATTTTGGCGATGGCAACGTCAATATTCTCGAACATGAGACCTGGATAGAAATTATTAATCCCGAATCATTGAATAGGGAACGTTATCTCGATCGGGTAAAGAGCTGCTTGCTAGCCACCCGTGCCGATGTTATCGCAGTATCTGCTGGTTTTGACAATCACTTGAACGATTGGGGAGGATTGCTCCATACCGATGACTATCGGCGTATGGGTAATTGGGTGAGCGAAGCAGCTCAGAGGAATAGCGGTGGTTGCTATGGCATTCTTGAGGGAGGATACAATCACAACGTCCTTGGCCGGAATGTGCTGGCTTTTCTAAGAGGGCTTGAAGGTGAAGCCGGACAGGATTAAGTGAGTTGTGCGCTGTACCTATATATATCTCTGGGTCGTGACGTAATTTTTTTATTCCACCAGGAGACCTTTCAACGATCTGAATACTTATTTCGAAGGTAATGGTCAGCTATAACTGTGACAAATTTTGACCTTTTTGACGTTTGACGTCAGCAAATTACCTCTCTGGTCAGGTCCATGAATTTTTTAAGCAATGGCGAACACCATTTATCGATATGCCAAATCATCACCACCGGTGTCTCCTCGACTATATCCTCAGTATCAAGCGCCAGCAGTTCGCCATCTTCCAGTTCCTCTCTTATGGCAATCTGCGGACAAATAGTCACACCATACCCTTTTACCAGACACCTCTTCTGTGAAACAGCGCTTGAAAATTCTATTTTACGAAACTGAACCTTTGCTTCTTCGAGCGACCGCTCGAACATTCTCCGGTAACTTCAGTCCGTTTTGGGAAGTAGTAGAAGCTGGTTCTGTAGTTCGACTGGGGTGACATGTTTGTGTTGGGTCAGTGAATGGGTCGGAGAACAGCATAATCTCAGCGGTTCCGTTTTTAGGTAGCGGATATTGACATCGCTCATGGTCATATCATCGGTCATCAAAAGAGCTACGTCGATGTGTCCGGTGGTCAGCTCTCTGGCCAGTTCCCGGTCGGAACAATTAATAAAATTGAGGCGGACATCCGGAAACTCGTGGTTGTAGCGAACGATCACCTCCGGCATATATTTAGCTGCCAGTGATTCGGGCATTCGGATAGTAAGGCTGCCCTGGAGATATTGTTTGCTGCCAACCTCAGAACGAACCTCATCGGTCATGTCTTCAATTCTACGGGCGTAGTTATAAAGCTTTTTGCCAGCATCGGTGAGGTGAACCTGTTTGCCGATTCTATCAAATAACATCACTCCAAGTTCACGTTCGAGAGAGCGGATCTGTGCTGATACCGAAGATTGAGCAAGATGCAGATGCTCGGCTGCTCTGGTAAAGTTAAGTTTTTCCGCGACTATACGAAAGGTAAAGAGCTGTCTTAGTTCCATAATCTGTATACCTAGCTAAATGATCGTTAAAGATGATTGTTACCATCGGCATAAATCGTTTATGTAGATCGATATTATGTATTAATAGTAAATACAAATCAATTTTAATATACAAGGAGAAATCGCATGGACAGATCAGATCAAAAAGAAACAGCAGGTAAATTGGCAGCCGAATATTTCGGCAACGGTTATCACTGTGCAGAAGCAGTTGCTGCGGCAGTGCTGGAAACGATGAATGAAGACAGTCATTCTGCGGTAGCGCATGCCTGTGCTTTTGGGGGAGGATTTGGTGAAAGCTTCAAAGAAGCATGCGGAGTTCTTTCCGGCAGCCTAATAGTCATTGGTCATCTTCATGGCAGGAGCAAAAGAGGTGAGAGTTGGCAGGATGCGGCCAAGCTCGGAGCGGAAGTTACGAAAAGATTTGTCGCACTGCACGGCACCAGCAACTGCGGTGAGTTGAGGGGCCGGTTCGGTGAAGAATTTCAGATGGATCGCTGCCGGGATATGGTCGTTCAGGGAGTAAGCAGTCTCGTCGAAACCCTCGATCAAGATGTTTCGGCAGGAGCTAATGAGCAACCCTGCGATGCTACAGCATGCTCAGCTTGCTCATAAGTTGTTTGTACAAGTTCGGTCAGTAAAGCAGTCAACCAGTGTAGTGTTCAACTGATCAACAAGGCACGGCTGGACAAGGTGAATCCGTCCTCTGTCCAGCTGAGATATAACCCAGCTAAGAGTTTTTCTATTGTCGCTCTTGGCTGACCATGGCCAAGTTCTCAATGGCAGAAAGAAATCCATTTCTATCAAATGGTTTTTGGAGAAAGCCGTCGGGCTTTTCTTCATTAAAAACCTTATCAAGCTGATCTTTTAGATAGGCACTCACCAAAAGAACAGGAATGTCCGGTCGTATTTTGCGAAGCTCAATAAGGGTCAGATTACCGTCCAGATCGGGCATCACAAAATCAAGCAGTACAAAAGCTATATCATCCTGATGTTTGGCAAAAACATCAATTCCTGACTGACCTCCCTCGGCTTCAAGAACCTCACAGCCAAGATTTTCAAGAATTGTGCGAATGACTGTTCGGACATTTTTGTCATCATCAATGCAGAGAACCTTTTTTCCTACAGGGGCGATGTCTTTATGTTCTTCCAGCTTTTTAGCTTCTTCGGGGAGAAAAGGCTCAAAAAGCGGCAGGTAAACCGAGGCTGTGGTTCCCTGATTCGGTTCGCTGTTGATCATAAAATAGCCGCCATGCGCCGCAACTATTCCCAGCACAGCAGATATACCAAGTCCTCTACCAGCTAGTTTTGTGGTAAAGAAAGGTGTGCCCACTATCTCCAGTACCTCCTTGCCCATACCTCCGCCGGTATCGCTGACTTCCATGCAGACGTATTTGCCCGGACGGATCTTCTCGCCGTTATACGCCAGTGGGGCATTGCCATCTTTAATTATTGTTTGGATCAGACGGATACGTACGACTCCTTCACTATCACCAATTGCTTCAACGGAATTAGTGGTGAGATTGTTGACGATTTGGGCAATTTGTACGGGGTCACCCTGGATGTAGATGGGTCCGTCTTCAGGCTCATAGAGCATCTGCAATCGACCGTGGACAGTGCGACGATAGATGCCAAAGAGATTTTTGACACTGTCTTCTAGATCGAGAGTTTTTACCTGGGCAGTGTTGTGACCGAGATAGTGGAGCATCATCAACCCAAGATCGGCAGCTTTTAAGGCTGACTGATAGGCATTGGTTACCAGCTCAGTTTCCTTTTTCTCACGCAATTCTCTTTGTCGTATGATCTCTAGATTACCGATGACGCTTGTCAGAATGTTGTTGAAATTATGCGCTATACCTCCGGCAAGACGCCTGATACTGTCAATTTTCTGGGTGCTGACCAGCTCTCTTTCCAGCCGGTTTTTTTCCTGTTCGGCCTCTTTCTGCTCGGTGATATCGATTATGGATAGAATGAGTTGTTGTTCGTCGGTATTCTCATTGACGATAGGCATAATATCGACTCTGCCTGAGAATATTTCATTATCCTGATTGATGAAGTTCAGCTCACAACTGCGTAATTGAGGAGAGTGATGAGCTTTCTGGCAGATTGTGAAAAAAAGAGAATGGTCCTGCTCAATGATGAAGCGAGATAGTGGTTTTTTTAAGATCCTAGCAGGATCGACCTTGAGCTTTTCTATGAAGGTGTTGTTGACCTTTTCGACCATACCTTTTGTCGTGATAGTCAAATAACCAACTGGGGCTTTGTGGTAGAGCTCAGCATACTCATTTCGAGAGGCCATGAGTTCGTCCTGAGTGCGGCGCAATTCTTCTGCCTGCATTTCCAGTTCGATCTGATTAACCTGCAACTCATGGATATAGTTTTCTACATATCCCAGGACATTCGATTTGTCGGTAAATTCGGTAGATTCGAGTGCTCGTTCTGCCCGTCTGCGCAGTTGCTCAAGTGATTTTCTGGTATCTTTTTTCATCACAAATAAGTGTAGTTGTTCAATTATCTCTAAAGAGCAGAAAAATAGCGCACTTCACCCTTAGCGTTTTTCCACTCGATCTTGGCGCCATCGATAGTGTGTGGCAAAATGATTTAAATATTAACGCAAAAAATACAGAGAATAGATATGAAAATCATTCGTTAAACGGAGTGTTATGAGCATCTTTCTCCTGCCATATAGTCGCAATCAGTAATAATATTCAAAGTTATCTGATAGTTCAATACTTTAAATAAAGAAGTAC
>JAAUYI010064057.1_pt1 | contig 13095 bp, 9 predicted proteins | sample 7278041 | NCBI WGS metagenome assembly JAAUYI01 (sample SAMN14350216, study PRJNA611818) | marine sediment metagenome | isolation source: surface marine sediment (0.6m) | place: French Polynesia: Moorea | collected 2018-08
GCCAGGCGCTCGTTATCCAGCGTCGTCGCGATCGGGCCCTTATTCAGGTAGTAGAGGTCGAGCAGGTTCCGGGTCGCACCGGCGTCCGCGCCTTCGGCATGCAGTTGGTCCAGCGCCTGTTTGGCGGGCAATGCTTCGCCGTGCAGCTGCTGTTCGTATAGCGTCTGCATGATACGGCCTGCGGCGATCAGGTCGTCGAGGGCACGCGTTTCCTGCTCCGTCAGGTTGGACAGGTCCGGGTCGAGCGTCACGCGCAAGACCTTGTCGAGGATCGGTTGCGACTGCTCGGTCGTCCAGTAACCTTCGGTCAATTCCGCGGCTGCCGCAGTAGCAAACAGGATGAGCGGTAGGGTGGTTCTAAGAAGCATGGTCAGTCCTCGAAATCGACTGTTGCCTGGCGGCGCCGGTCAACCGTCAGCCGGGTTACGTCCGGGCGCGCGTAGTGGCCGGCCACGTCCATGTTCTGCCGCTCCTCCAGTACCAGCGCATGATCCAGCTCGACGATGCGTAGCGATTCGACGTTGGTCTGCGGCTCGAGCAGCCACGATCCATCCGGGGCTGCAACACACGAACCGCCGTCTGCCATGATGTCATCCGCAGTCGAGCGCAAGAGCTCGGCCTCCGGGATGTGATCCGGTATGTCCGTTGCCCGCATCAGCGCCGACACGGAGACGACAAAAGAGCGCGCCTCGCGTGCAATGAAGCGGGTAATGTCATCCGTGTTGCGGCGGCTGCCGGGCCAGATCGCTACGTGCAGGTCTTCCCCTTGCGCATACAGTGACGCGCGCGCCAGCGGCAGCCAGTTTTCCCAGCAATTCAGGCCACCGACCGTGAACGGTCCGAGCTTGTGGGTGCGTAGCCCGTTGCCGTCGCCGATCGACCAGACCAGTCTTTCTTCGTAGGTCGGCATGAGCTTGCGGTGCACCGAGCCGATGTTGCCGAGATTGTCGACGTAGACCATCGAGCAATACAGGCTGTGTCCACCGCGATTGGCTGCCCGCTCGATCGTGCCGAGATAAACCGCGATACCGTGCTTGCGGGCTGCGTCGGTGACCGCATCGAGGTCGCCGTCCTCCGGCACCACTGCCTGTTGCGCGTAGTGCGCGTACAGGCGCTTTTGCAGGTCCGAGTCGAAGCGGGCGCCCTCGGTACGCTCGACCCAGAACGGGTAGCCGGGCACCACGGCTTCGCCGAACACGACGAGATCGGCGCCGCCATCGGCGGCTTGCCGGATATGGTCGACGGCCTTCTCGATCGTTGCGCGTCGGTCGAGCCAGATTGGCGCGATCTGCGCCAGCGCGACCGTGATCGTGTTATTTGTCATATCCGCCGCAATTGCGGGTCATGAAAAGGCCGCAAGAATAGCATGCCGGATCGTACAGCCGGCGCGGCTGGCGGTTTCTGGTACATTAACGGCCGGCAGCGGGCACAAAGACCAACAAGAACGAGGGGGGACTCAGATGCATGGCCTGATGATGGATACGCCGCTCTTGATTTCATCAATTGCGGAACATGCCGCCCGTTTTCATGGCGACCGCGAGATCGTTTCGGTCACGGTCGACAATCCGCGTCACCGATATACGTACCGGGAAGCGGTCGAACGCAGTCGTCAGCTGGCGAATGCCCTCGTCAGACTCGGCCTCGCCCACGGCGATCGGGTGGCAACGCTGGCCTGGAACGACTATCGACACCTCGAGATCTACTACGGCGTCAGCGGCGCGGGCTACGTGTGCCACACGATCAATCCGCGCCTGTTCCCCGAGCAGCTCATATTCATCATCAACCACGCCGAAGATCGCTACATATTCGTCGATCCCATGTTCATGCCGCTGATCGAAAAGCTCGCCGAACACACACCGAACGTCGAGGGCTACATTGTGCTGACCGACGACGAACACATGCCGGAGACGTCGCTCGACAACGTGCGGTCGTACGAGGCGTTCATCGGCCGTGAGTCGACCGAATTCGACTGGCCCGATCTCGACGAGCGTGCCGCATCGGCCCTGTGTTACACGTCGGGCACGACCGGCGACCCGAAAGGCGTGCTCTACAACCATCGTTCGACGATCCTGCATGCATATACGGCAATCGCACCCGATGCGATGGACCTGTCCAGTTTCGACAGCGTCCTGCCGGTAGTACCGCTGTTCCACGTCAATGCCTGGGGCGTGCCTTACTCGACGCTGATGGTTGGCGCCAAGCTCGTGTTGCCCGGCCCGAAAATGGGTGACGGCGAAGCGCTGTACGAGCTGCTCGAGTCCGAGGACGTGTCGCTCGCGCTCGGCGTGCCGACCGTGTGGCTTGCGTTGCTCCAGTACACGCAAAAAGCCGGCAAGAAACTGGCGAAGCTCAGGCGAACGCTGGTCGGCGGTGCCGCCGTGCCGCGCGCGATGATCCAGGCGTTCCGCGACGACCACGACGTCGAGCTCAGGCAGGGGTGGGGCATGACCGAGATGAGCCCGCTCGGCACCGTGAATGCGCCGAAGGCCGGCCTCGAGGGCCTGTCGCCGGACGAACGGCTCGACCTGGCCACCAAGGCGGGTCGCGGACTTTACGGTTGTGAGATGCGCATCGTCGACGATGAGGGCAAGACGCTGCCGTGGGACGGCGTGGCTTATGGGGCGCTGCAGGTGCGCGGACCGTGGATCTGTTCCGACTACTTCAAACTCGAGGGCAGCGCGGGCACGCACACCGACGATGGCTGGTTCGAGACCGGCGACGTCGCGACGATTGATCCCGAAGGGTTCATGGCGATAACCGATCGGACCAAGGACGTGATCAAGTCGGGCGGCGAGTGGATCAGCTCGATCGAACTCGAAAATACCGCGATGGGCCACCCGGCAGTCGCCGAGGCTGCCGTGATCGGCGTCGCGCATCCGAAATGGACCGAGCGCCCGTTGCTGGTGGTCGTGAAGGCCGAAGGCCAGGACATCAGCAAGGACGAGATGCTCAAGTACTTCGACGGCAAGGTCGCGACCTGGTGGGTGCCCAACGACGTCGCCTTCGTCGACGAGTTGCCGCATACGGCCACCGGCAAGGTCAAGAAGATTGAATTGCGGAAGTCTTTCGCTGACTATTCGTTCCCCGAGTAGACACCGCTCGATAGGGGTCGAGGTGCAATCATGAGCGAGCCAAGGCGACTGTATGGACTGAAGGCACTCGTAACGAGCGCCGGAGGCGGCATCGGCGAAGCGGTGGCCCGCACGCTGGTCAAGCACGGTGCAACCGTGCTGGCAGCCGATGACGCGAACAGCGGCGTCGAGCAGACATTCAAGTCGGTCAAGGGCATCATCGGCGTGTTGGCCAACCTGCGCCAGGCCGGGCAGATGCCGGCCCTGGTCGAACAGGCCGTCGAGGTGCTCGGTGGCATCGACATTCTCGTCAACGAGTTTCCACTCAACCCGGTTGTGCCCGTCAGTGCCGCGGGGCCCGAGCTGGACGAGCTGCTCGCCAACCGTGCCGAGCTCGTCATGGGCATCTGTCGGGCAGCGATGGCCGAGCTCAAGAAGAGTCCTGCCGGCCGGATCATCAACATCGGCTTCCTGCGCAGCGTGTTTGCAGCCGAGGGCGCCAGCGCGAGCGCCCATGCCGAGAGAAACCTCGCCGACCTGACGCGCGCGCTGGCTGCCGAAACCGGGCCTTTCGGCATCACGGCAAACCACGTGCAGCCGGGCGCGATCATGACGGCGGTCAGTCGCGACGTGTTCCGCAAGGACACGGCATTGAGGGACTTCTGCATCGCCAACTCCGCTGCCGGGCGCCTGGGTGAGCCCATCGACGTGGCCAAGGTCGTGCTATTCCTGGCCAGTGACGACGCAATGTTCGTCAGCGGTAGCGGCATCGCCGTAGACGGCGGTCGACTCGATATCAGTTAGCCGCCGGATGCACGCGGTACTCGACGACCTGATCACGCTCCTGAAGCTCGAGCGGATCGAGGACAACATCTTTCGCGGCGACAGTCGTGACATCGGCAGCGCGCAGGTCTTCGGCGGACAGGTTCTGGGGCAGGCGCTGTCGGCTGCGCAGCACACGGTCGAGGGGCGCGTTGCGCACTCGCTGCACGCGTATTTCCTGCGCCGCGGCGACATGAACAACCCGATCATCTACGAAGTGGATCGCGCCCGCGACGGCGGCAGTTTCTCGAACCGCCGGGTCGTCGCGATCCAGCACGGTCGGCCGATCTTCAACCTCGCTGCGTCGTTCCAGAACCCCGAGGAGGGGCTCGAGCACCAGGCGCAAAAGCCGGACGTCCCGGGACCGGACGGGCTGAAGGACCTGTTCGACATCAGCCCGGAAGCGCTCGAAAAGATCCCGATGAAGATGCGGCGCTTCCTGACCGAAAAACGGCCGTTCGAATTCCGGCCGGTAGAACCGATCAACTTTCTCGAGCCGCAGAAACGCGAGCCGGTCAAACACTGCTGGATCCGGGCCGTCGATTCGCTGCCGGACGACCTCGCCTTGCACCAGAACCTGCTCGCGTACGTCTCCGACTACGAACTCCTCGGTGCCGCGACGCTGCCGCACGGTCTGACGTTCGCGCGCGGTAACGTGATTATGGCGAGCCTCGACCACGGCCTCTGGTTCCACCGCAGGGTGAGGATCGACGACTGGCTCCTGTACGCGATCGACAGCCCGAACGCGTCCGGCGCGCGCGGCTACGCTCGCGGCCAGTTCTTTACCTGCGACGGTACGCTGGTCGCGTCTTCGACGCAGGAAGGACTCGTGCGCGTCGTCGACGACGGCAAGCCCCATCGTTCGGATCCACGGCTACAGGTCTGAGCGTCCGGTCGATTGGATGATGTAGCGTGCAACGCTGACGGCCTTCGATCGAAAGGGTGTGCCGTCGGCCAGTTGCCTGGCAATGTCGGCCTGCGCGACGGCTTCGTCATGATGGCCGAGCTCCAGCGCAACAATTGCGTGCATCAGCCGCGACCCGGCGGCTGAGTTTTTCTCCAGGCGTTCGTTTGAGCGTAGCGCGGCCAACACCGCATCAAGATCGGGATACGAGTCGAAGTAGGGCAGTACGTAGTCCTCGAACACGGCGGTCACCTCGGCCGCCAGCGCATCGACGTCCGTGCGTCGAGAGACTTTCCACCAGTGGTCCCTGTTGCACGGCATCAGGCGACCGATCCGGGTTCCTATGCCGAACGCGCCGGAGATCGGGTTGTCGGGAAACTCCTTGCCGAACCATGCCTCGTAGATGATCGGCACCGGCACGCTCACGTTGACCGTGAACTCTCCCCGGGTTGCCGAGCCCCAGCGGCTGCCCTGGAATTGCAGGCAGTGAAACAGTCCGTCGCCGGGCCGCACGAAGTTTTGCGCGCGCCGCTTGAAGCCGGCCGGTTTGAGCAGCGCATTTGCCGCGTGCGCGGAGATCGCCTTGATGGCCTCGCGGGTAACGGACTCTTTGGCGGCAGCCATAGCGCCGGCCCTCAGGCCATCGCCGCCAGTTGTTCGTTGAAGCGCTGCGCGTTGGCGACGTAAACATCCGCCGAGCGTCCGATCATTGCGATTTCGTCGTCGCTCAAACTCCTTGCGACGCGCGCCGGGGCACCGAGTACCAGCGAGCCGGCGGGGAATTCCTTGTTTTCGGTCACGAGCGTATGCGCACCGACGACACAGTTTTTGCCGATGACCGCACCATTGAGGATCGTAGTGCCGATCCCGATGAGCGTGTTGTCGCCGATCCTGCAGCCGTGCAGCATGACCTTGTGGCCGATTGTGCAGCCGGTGCCGACGACGAGTTCGAGCCCGGGGTCGGTGTGCAGCACGCTGCCGTCCTGCACGTTGGATCGTTCGCCGATCTTGATCCAGTCGTTATCGCCACGCAAAACGCAGTTGAACCAGACGCTGGATTTATCGCCGAGGCTGACGCTGCCGACGACGGTTGCATTGTCCGCAATGAAGTGACCGTCACCCAGTATTTCCGGGCGACGGTCACCCAGCGAATGGATCACTTCGCCTTGCCTTGCGCCGCGACGGCGGCAGCAGCTTTGGCAACGGCTTCGGGATCGCCGAGGAACTCGCGGGAGATCGGGTTCAGGTCGTCATCGAGGTCGTAGACCAACGGGATGCCGGTCGGGATATTGAAGCCGGTGATTTCCTCGTCAGAGACTCGATCCAGCATCTTGACCAGCGCTCGCAGGCTATTGCCGTGCGCGGCGATCAACACGTTTTTGCCCGCCCGGAGATCGGGTGCGATGATGTCGTTCCAGCATGGCTGTACCCGGTCCAGCGTCAGCTTCAGCGACTCGGTGGCCGGCAGTCCATCGATACCGGCATAGCGCGGATCGTTGCCCGGGTGCCGCTCGTCGTCGGCGTCGAGCTCCGGCGGAGGCGTGTCGTAACTGCGGCGCCAGATGTGCACCTGGTCATCGCCATACTTCGCCGCGGTTTCCGCCTTGTTCAGCCCCTGCAACGCGCCGTAGTGGCGTTCATTCAGGCGCCAGTCGCGGATCACCGGGATCCACATGCGATCCATTTCGTCGAGCATCAGCCACAGGGTCCGGATCGCGCGTTTCAGGACCGACGTGTAGGCAATGTCGATGTCATAGTCCAGGCCGGCGACAGTCTTGCCGGCGTCTTTGGCTTCCGCGATGCCCTGTTCGGTCAGGTCGACGTCGGTCCAGCCGGTAAACAGGTTTTTCAGGTTCCAGTCACTCTGGCCGTGCCGGCAGAGTACGAGCTTGCCCGCCATGATCTCTCCGTGGTTGTCGTTATCGGGGTGCCGGCGTCAGGCTGCGATCAGGTCGCGAAGCTCCTGCGCGGCGACCGACAGCGTAGCAAAATCGACGTCACCGCGAATCTTCATCTCTTCGACCATCAGCTTGTAGCGCGCAACTTCGTCGCTGCGCTGCTCGAGCCAGCTGTCGACCAGTCCGGCCGTGTCCTTCTTGCTGCGCTTGCGCAACAGCTGCGTCGCGAGCTCGCGACGTATGTGGTAGAAGTCATCGCGCAGGTTGCCGCGTGCAATTGCCTGCCAGCGGCCATGCACTTCGAGGTCTTCGGCGCAGACGTGGAAGTAGTAGAGCCCGAGGTTCTCGTTGAATGCCGAGTACAGGCGCGCTGTTTCGAGAATGTCACGCTTGTACTGCGCGGCGAGGTCCGCGATGTCGACCGCAGCGCGGGTCAGCAGCAACAACGACATGCGCTCGGCGAGGTTTTCGGGCACACCCATGTCGATCCATGCCGCCTTTGCGCGGTCGTGACGTTCGCGCGCAGCGGTCGACAGGATGCCGGAGGTGCGCGTGTAAACGGCCTGCATGCGTTCGCCGAGTCTCTCCACGGCAACTTCGATATCGAGGTCGTCATCGAAGCGCTCGATGAGCCAGTAGCTCGCGTGCCGGAGCGTTCGACTGACTTCGAACATCATCGACATCTGCGCGGATGCCGGGATCTCGTGGTCCAGCTCCTCGATCATGCGGAACAACGGACCTGCGCGGCAGATCTTGCGCGCCACCGTGTAAGCGCGCGCGATCGTTCCGACGCTCGCGCCGGTGTCGAGCTGCATGCGTTTGACGAATGCCGGCCCCATGCGGTTGACGATGTCATTTGCGATCAGTGTCGCGAGGATTTGCCGGCTCAGCCGATGCACCGGAATCAGGTCGGCGTAACGTTTGCGCAGTATCGGCGGGAAATAGCGTTGTGGATCGATCTTGAGGAAATCCACGAGCGAATCGTCCGACTCTACGAGGCCGTCGTACAGATCGATCTTGGCGTAACTCAGGACCACTGCGAGCTCCGGCCGGGTGAAGCCCTGCTTGCGATGACGTCGTTCCTCGATCTCGACATCGTCCGGCAGGTATTCGAGGTCGCGGTCGAGCAGGCCGGTCCGTTCCAGGCCGGTGATGAGTCGTGCCGTCTCGTCGATGCGCTCGAGCGAACGGATTTCGCTCATGCTGATTGCCTGCGTCTGCAGGTAATTGTTGCGCAGCACCAGGTTGGCGACGTCGTCGGTCATCGATGCGAGCAGCTCGTCGCGCTTCGGCCGCGACATGCCCTTGGCCTTGGCAACGTCGCTCAACAGGATCTTGATGTTGACCTCGCGGTCGGAGCTGTCGACGCCGGCGGAGTTGTCGATGAAGTCGGTGTTGACGCGACCACCGTGCAGGCTGTACTCGATGCGGGCGCGTTGCGTCAGTCCGAGGTTGCCGCCTTCGCCGATGACTTTACAGTTGAGTTCATTGGAATCGACGCGGACGTTGTCGTTGCTCCGGTCGCCGACGTCCACGTGGCTCTCAGTGCTGGCCTTGACGTACGTGCCAATACCGCCATTCCAGAGCAGGTCGACCTGCATGCACAGGATTGTGCGGATCAATTCGTCCGGCTGCATCGACGTCTCTTCGGTATCGAGCATACGACGGACTTCCGGGCTCAGCTTGATCGTCTTCGCCTGGCGCGAGTAAATACCGCCGCCCTTTGAAATCAGTTGCGTGTCGTAGTCGAGCCAGCTCGACCGTGGCAGCTTGAACAGGCGCTTGCGTTCGCGCCATGTCCGGGCCGCATCCGGGTCCGGATCGAGGAATATGTGCATGTGATTGAACGCAGCAACCAGTCGGATCTTTTTCGACAACAGCATGCCGTTGCCGAAGACGTCACCGCTCATGTCGCCGATGCCGACGACCGTAAAGAGGTCTTTCTGGGTGTTGACGCCCTGTTCACGGAAATGGCGTTTGACGGCCTCCCATGCACCGCGTGCCGTGATGCCCATCTTCTTGTGGTCGTAGCCGGCGGAGCCGCCGGACGCGAACGCATCGTCGAGCCAGAAGTCGTAGTCCGCGGAGATGCCGTTCGCGATGTCCGAGAACGTCGCGGTGCCCTTGTCGGCTGCCACGACGAGATAGGGATCTTCACCATCGAGCCGAACGACATCGTCGGGCGTCACGACCTGCCCGTCGACGACGTTGTCCGTGATGTCCAGGAGACCGCTGATGAACGTCTTGTAACAAGCGATGCCGGCCTGCATCACCGTTTCCCGGTCACCTTCCGGCAACCGTTTGCAGAAGAACCCGCCTTTTGCACCGGTCGGCACGATGACGGTGTTCTTGACGACCTGCGCCTTCATCAGGCCCAGGATCTCGGTGCGGAAATCTTCGCGGCGATCGGACCAGCGCAGGCCGCCACGCGCGATGTCGCCACCCCGAAGATGCACGCCTTCAACGTCCGGCGAGTACACGAAAATTTCATACTTCGGCCTCGGCAACGGGGCCTCCGGCAGTTGCGACGGATCCAGTTTGATCGAGATCCAGTCCTTGTGATGCCCGTCCTCTTTCGTCTGGTAATAGTTGGTGCGTAACGTCGCAGCCACTGCACCCGCGTAGGCGCTGAGGATGCGATCCTCGTCGACGTTCCTGGCTTTCGCCACGCTCTTCTGCACCGCTTCGAGCACCTTCGACAGCTCGCGGCGGCGCTTCGCTTTGCTCAGTGACGGATCGAACTGGGTGCTGAACTGCTGCGTCAGCAGCCTGACGAGACCCGCGTGTGTGACAAGCACGTCCTCCATGTAGAACTGGCTGAACGGCATGCCCAGTTGCAGCAGGTACTTCGTGTAGCAACGGAGTAGCGACGTCTCACGCCAGTCGAGCTCGGCACTCAGGATCAGCCGGTTCAGCCCGTCGCTTTCGGCGCGGCCGTTCAGGGCGTGCATGAAGCAGGTTTCGAAACGTTCGGATGCGGCCTTCACGTCGACGTCGGCGCCACCTTCATGGCGCAGGTGGAAGTCCTGGATCCAGAAACTGTGCAGACCGTCGATGCGCAGTTCGTACGGCTTCTCGGTGTAGACGTCGACACCCATGTCCTCCAGCACGGGCAGCGCGTCCGACAGGGCCAGCGGTTCCTCGTTGCTGTAGATCATGAAGTGCATGTGGCCGGGCTGTGACCCGTCCGGCCGGTACAGCAATACCGAGCGGCCCGCACCGTCCGCCCGCATGTCGTCGATGCGGCTGATGTCGCTGCATGCATCGCGCGCTCGGGTGTCTTCCTGGTAACCGAGCGGGAAGACCGTGCCGTACTTGCGGAACAGCCGCAGGCCGTCCTCGTCGCCGAACGTCTCCAGCAGCTCTTCGCGCAGCGTGTCGGTCCACGTCACGACGACCTCGGCGATCCGGTCCTCGATCTTCTGCAGGCTGATGCGTGGCCGGTCGCCGGGTGCGGTCCGGACGACGGTGTGCACCCGTGCGAGCGGCGAGTCCGAGATTTCGACACTGGAATCGATTGACGTGCCGTCGAACGCGTTAATCAGGACTTTCTCGATACGGCGACGCACCGCGGTCGTGTACTTCTCGCGCGGTACGAACACCAGGCACGAGAAAAAACGCCGAAAAGCGTCGCGACGCAGGAAAAAACGCACGCGCAGGCGATCCTGCAGGTTCAGGATGCCGATGGACGTGCGCGCCAGGTCACCGACCGTACTCTGGAACAGTTCGTCGCGGGGGTAGGTGTCGAGGATATGCATCAACGCCTTGCCGCGATGCCCCTGGGCATCGACGTGCGTGCGCTCGAGCACGCGCTCCACCTTGTGGCGCAAGAGCGGGATGTTGCGTGGGCTTTCGCTGTAGGCGACCGACGTGAACAGGCCGATGAAACGCCGCTCACCAACGGCTTTGCCGTTCTTGTCGTAAATCTTGACACCGACGTAGTCGAGGTAGGCGGGCCGGTGCACGGTCGAGCGCGAGTTGGCCTTGGTCAGGATCAGCCAGTCTCTGGCGCGAGCAAGCCGGCGCATCTCGCTGGTCAGCTCGATGACGGCACCGCCGCGTTCGTCGCGACTCAGCAGGCCGAGGCCGCTGCCGGGCGTCGGCTTCAGGAAGATGCGGTCACCGCGATAGGACAGCTTGTACTCGCGATAGCCGAGGAACGTGAAGCGGTCGTCGATCATCCAGTCGAGCAGGGCTTCTGATTCCGAACGCAGGACAGGGTCGACACCGGCGGGTCCGTTGACCAGCAATTCGCGCGCCTCCCGCATCTTCTCGCGCATGGCCTTCCAGTCACGCACGGACAGGCGCACGTCGGCGAGTACCTTGGTGATTTCCTGCTTGAGCAACTTCAGGCGTTGCGGATCCGTCTCCTTGTCGACGGCGATGCGGATGAACGACTCGACTTTGCCGTCCTTGTCGCGTGGCCTGGCGATCGACTGGATTCGTCCGCGACCGTCCCGCCGAACCCGGATCAACGGGTGCACGGTGATATGCACGGTCAGGTCCTGGCGATTGACCGCGGCCGTGACCGAGTCGACCAGGAACGGCATGTCGTCATTGACCATTTCGATCAATGTGTACGACGACACGTAGCCATGTTCGTCCTCGGTCGGGTTGAACACGCGCACGAGCGCCTGGCCGCGTCGGCGTCTTGCACCAAAGTCGAGGTGCGACAGGGCCGCCAGGGCCATGCCACGCTCGGATCGGCCCTGCAGGTCCTCGATCGGGACGTGCGCGAAGTACTGGTTGAGGAAATGTTTGACCTGTTGCCGGCTGCCCAGCGAGTCGGTCTGTACACGGGCGGCGGTGATGCCGTCGAGTATGTGGGCCCTGGTGTCGCTCCCGCGACGGAATTCGTGTCGAGTCACCGCACAGCCTCCCCCCTGTTTGGCGGCCGCATTATACCGTAATCAACTATCGAGCCCGCTACGTATAAACCCGCTCCAAAGGCTCGACAAAAGGCCTACAATGCGCGGATCAGGGCGCCCCACCAAGCATCATGGAAAACCGCAAACTCGAAGACACGATTCATACAGAGTTGTCGCGCGACGACGACTACAACGCATATCTGAACCTCGACAAGCTGCTCGACGCACAACACCCGCTAAGCGATCCGCCACACCACGATGAGATGCTGTTCATCATTCAGCACCAGGTTGCCGAGCTGTGGATCAAGCTCACGATCCACGAGGTGCACCGCGCGATCGAATACATGCAAAAGGACGAACTGCCGCCGGCGTTGAAGAACCTGTCCCGCGTGCGTCACATCCAGAGCCAGATGTACGGCCAGTGGAAAGTGCTCGATACGCTGACGCCGACCGAGTACCTGCAGTTCCGGCAGGTGTTCGGCAAGGCGTCGGGATTCCAGTCGCCGCAATACCGAATCCTCGAGTTCATGCTCGGCAACAAGAGCCGCTCGATGCTGACGGTGTACGAACACCTGCCCGAGTGGCACGCCAGGCTGGTTGCGGCGCAGGAAGCGCCGAGCCTGTACGAGGAGTTCCTGCGACACCTGGCGCGGTCGGGAATGCCGGTGCCCGAGTCGGCAGTCGAACGGGATTTCAAAACGATGCGGGATGTCGACCAGGATGTCGTCGACGTGCTGATGGGGATCTATGAAGATCCCCGCGCGCACTGGATTCTTTACGAGACGTGCGAGGCGCTGATGGATATCGGCAATAACTTCCAGTTCTGGCGCTTCCACCATCTCAAGACGGTCGAGCGCATCATCGGGCATAAATCCGGCTCGGGCGGATCATCCGGCGTGTCATTCCTGAAGAAAGCGCTCGACTACGACTTTTTCCCCGAACTCATCGAGGTACGGACGCAACTCGGGGACAAGGCTTAAGGATTGCCGAGCAGGCGCGCGCGCGCCATCAGTTTCTCGACCACCCGGTCGAAGCGTTCGAGGTCGTCTTCCTCGACGCCGTGCAGGAGATCGTGCTCGAACTTCAGCGCCAGCGGCGCGATTTCATCGTGCACGCGGCGGCCTTCTTCGGACAGGTTGAGGATCGAGCGACGCCGGTCGGCATCGGCAAATTGCCGGTCGAGCCTGCCGTTCTTGATCAGCTTGGTGACGGCCCGGCTGACGGCGACCTTGTCGAGCATCGTGCGCTCTGCCACTTCGACCGCGGACAGGCCGGGAAACCGGCCGAGTATCGCAATGACACGCCATTCCGGCACCGACAGGCCGAACCGTTCGTTGTAGACGGACGAAATTTTCGTGCTGACCGTGTGTGACAGGACGGCGAGACGATACGGCAGGAAATCCTCGAGGATCAGCTCTTCGTCGTCGGCGGGTAGCGCAATGTGCTCATCATTCATGCATCGAACATAGCGACTACGTGACGACGGTTCAACCTTGCGGCCGCCGGGCCACTCGCTCAGGCGAGGTGCGGCA
>JAAUYI010176442.1_pt1 | contig 13089 bp, 12 predicted proteins | sample 7278041 | NCBI WGS metagenome assembly JAAUYI01 (sample SAMN14350216, study PRJNA611818) | marine sediment metagenome | isolation source: surface marine sediment (0.6m) | place: French Polynesia: Moorea | collected 2018-08
ACCAAGTTGCAGTGTGACTATTACCGCACTATGTACCATAAAATTAAGGTAAACAAAACGGTAATGCAAAACGTGGATTCCTACGCATTGGGTATGCTGGCGTTGAATATGGCACTGGTAGATGAAGCCACTGAGGACATTCAGGAGGACGGATTTAAGATGGAGGTACAGGGCGATAGACACCGGATCACAAAGCGTAATCCAGCACTGGATGTACTTAAGGATGCTCAGGCTGGTGTTAAGTTTTATCTGAAAGAATTCAAGATGACACCAAATAGTCGTGGTAAACAACTGGATGCTGGTGTACCAAGTGATGCTAATGGTGATGGATTTGAGGATGTATAAGATCGCAATGTATCTGAGACAGTGGAAAAGATTAAAGAGATGAGTGAAAACATCTTACAATACGCTCATTCACACCTTGAGGTTGGTGACCAGGATTGGCGATGGTGTCACAAATACGCTCATGACGTGGTTACAGGTAAGATTGTTGCTGGCAGGTACATTCAGAAAGCGTGTGAGCGACATCTGAGGGATTTGGAGCGTGGTGATGTTTATTTCGATGAGAAAGCTGCAGCATCCGTTGTACTTTGGTTCAAGTTCATTCCAATCACTGATGGTCCACCAGATGTAGTCGGCAAACCTACTGTATTGCTACCTTGGCAAATATTCCTGGTGTGCAACTTGGTAGCCTGGAAATGGAGTAGCACTGGGCTCAGAAAATACAAGTATGCCTATGTGCGCGTTGGGCGTAAGAATGGTAAATCTACGCTGGCTGCAGGACTCACACTTTATTTCATGTACAAGTCTGGTTATTTCCAGCCACGTGCATACAGTCTGGCAACCAAGAAAGACCAGGCTAAAATTTTATGGTCAGCTGCATTGCTGATGATAAGGCTGTCACCCAGACTCAAAGAGATATTCTTGCCGCGAACACATGACATTCAAATGCCAAGTAAAGCGGGTGAATTTAAGGCTTTGGCGTCTGATTCTGGAAGTCTGGACGGACTTAACCCATTGGTTGCGAATTTGGATGAGTGTCATGCGATAAAGGATCGCAATCTCTACGGTGTTATCGTCTCAGCATTTGGTGCTCAACCAGAAGGGCTCATGCTTACTATCACTACCGCAGGGACCGTGTTGGATGGTATCTGTACAGACCTGGACAAAGCTGGTAAGCAGGTTCTGGATCAAATTAGAGACCAGGAGAGCTATTTTTACGCTATCTATGAGATTGATGTAGGTGACACCTGGGATGATGAGGAAAACTGGCTGAAAGCTAACCCTGGTTTGGGGTATCAACCACGTCTGGATTACTTGAGAGACCGCTGTATTGAAGCTCAGATGTCCACTGAGGAGAAGGCTAACTTCCTGACTAAACACTTGAATGTATTTGTTGCTGGATACGATAAGTGGCTGGATATTGATGATGTCAAAGCCTGTCGTGTTGAGCAAGAGATGAAGGATTTTTATGGTCAGAATTGTGTGGCTGCACTGGACAGAGCACGTGTTACTGACTTGACATCATTTACAGTGCTTATACCGACTCCAGATGGTGGCTGCAGAACATTTTATATCAATCTGCTTCCACGGCATACTATGGAAAATGCCAGTGATTATTTAAAGCAGATATACCGTAAAGCAGTGGCTGAAGGGTCACTTGAGCTGGTGGACACCAGGAGTGTGATGAACTACCAGGTAGAAGAAAAGATCAAGTGGATATGTAAGAAATTTAAAGTAGAGATGTTTGGCTACGATCCCTGGCATATGATGGAGGTTGCAACAACTTGTGAAGAGGCTGGTTTACCGATGGTTTCAGTGTCCCAAGGTACTGGGAATATGTCTGAGCCCGCTAAAAAGCTTGAGGGTTTGATTGTCGATGGATTATTCAAGTACAATGATTCACTATTGGAATATGCCGCAACTTGTGCTATTGCCAAAATTACGGATCAAAATAATATGAAAGTAGTGCGCGACAATGATAAAACGGACAAGATCGATCCCCTCATCTCCACGATAATTGCATTGTCGTGTGCTACTCTTCAGAAAGTTGAGACTAACATTTATGAGTCCAGGGGTTTGATATGTGGCTAAATCCAGCAACTTGGTTTAAAAGTACACCTGAGCCAGTCAAAGAACGTGCTGAGCCCCGACTGATTAAGTCAGATGTCAATGAATTTGGCATTAGATTACTCAGTGGTAGTCACACCTTTGCAGGTGTCAATGTCACTACAGATAACGCAACTAAGCTGGAAACAGTGTATGCGTGTATTCGTGATAAGTCAGAGAGTATCGGGCAACTTCCAGTCATTCTGAAAACGAAAGATGGTAAGCGTATTACCAGTGGTCGTGACTTCAACATTTTCTGTAAAAAACCCAATTCATTTATGACAATGCAGGACCTCATTGAGATTGGCATTACTTGTCTGGAAACTTACGGAAACTTCTACGCTTATCTGGTCCGCAATAAGTACGGAAACGTTACTGAAATCATCCCTTTTCGCTATCAAACCAACGTGGTTGTTGATATGGATATGAAGGGTAATGTTTATTACACATATACCACCAATGACGGTCAACCGTTGATGGGTGTGAATGGTTCTGAGATTTTGCACATCAAGCTTAACAGCTATAACGGTGTCAAAGGTATGTCACCTATCAGCGTGAACACTATGATGTTGGGCATCGCATTGAGTCAGGAGAATCACACTGGCTCACTGATGGAGAATGATGCTGTACCGCGAATGGTCCTAGAGACTGACCATTTTTTTGAGGATGAACAGAAAGGTCAACGCATTCTAAAAGACTGGAATGATATCCACGGTGGTTCTGGTAACTCTGGTAAGACGGCACTGTTGGAACATGGTCTGAAAGCAAAGGCGATGACCATCTCACCGAAAGATGCTGAACTACTTGAGCAACGTAAGCTTAGTCGTACTCAGATTTGCGCTATATTCCGTGTTCCTCCTCACCGTGTGGGTATTGAAGGTAAGTTTTACGATACTTTGGAGGAAAATAACATTGCGTACTTACGTGATTCTTTAATGCCACTCATTGTGAAGTTGGAGAATGCTTTGACAGAGCTTACACGTGGTGAGATGACGATTAAGATAGACACCAAAGGGTTTGCACGTGGTGATCGTAAGTCACAAGTTGAAGCGGTGACATCTGAGTTTAAGATGGGCGCTATTGATATCAATGAAATGCGTGTTGATCTGGACCGTGAACCGAAAGAGGGTGGTGATGTACATGCAATTGATACTAACAACCTGACCTTTGGTAAACTGACGGATATACAAGCTTTACAGGCTGAAGCGAGAGCAAACGCACAAGCTGCAGCTAACAATAACCCTGCACAATCAGAAGGTGATGAAGATGCTGAATAAAATTTTTGTACCTGGCGAGGTGCAGATGAAAGCAGATGGTGATGATATGTCATTCACTGCTTACGCAAATGTAAAGAACATTGTAGACAAAGCTCTTGATGTTGCGATGGATGGTTGTTACAAGGAGAGCATTAAACGGCATAAAGCCAATGGTACTGCTCCAGCGTTACTCTGGTCTCACAATCCTTATGGTTTACCAGTAGGTGTCATTAAAGAGTTTGAAGAAGATACCAAGGGTCTACTGTTCGGAGGTAAACTGTCTGCCACTACGATGGGTAAAGACCTTCATGTGTTGGCTAAAGACGGTGCCATTAAGACGTTCTCCATTGGTTATACCGTTAATCAGGAGCGTTGGAACAATGAGAAAGGTGTCAATGAGCTGATTGAGATTGATGTGAAAGAAGTGTCCTGGGTTAATTTTCCATGTAATGAGGAAAGCACACTGGAGACTATTAAAAGTCACACAAATAAAGACCAGCTTCCAACTGAACGTGAACTGGAGCGTTTCTTACGTTCATCCGGTTTGAGCAAGTCTGAAGCCCGTAAAATCGCCAGTCATTACAATCCTGCTTTGGAGAGTAAACTTGACGTGGAGCAACTGAAGGGTTTTAATTTGTTCAAGTAAATCGGTGGGACGCTGATTTGCACATTGTGGGATGCAATGATTGTGATTTTGTATTTTAACTATTTGTAAATTGGAGTCCCAAAATGGACGAAGAATTGAAAGCCCTTCTGGAGAAGGCTGAGGGTAACCTGACAACCCTTAAAGCAAAACAAGATGCAGATGCGGAGAAAATCAAAACCCTGGAAACCAAAAACCAGGAGCTGACTGAGAAAATCCAATCTGCTGTTGATGGTCAAATCTCTAAAGAGGATTATGAAGTCCTCAAGAACGAGATTGCTGATCTGGAAACCAAAGTTGGCAAACCTACTGTTGAAGTTAAAGACTTCGATCAGAAAGCACTTACACTGGCGTTCAAAAATGCCGTTGGTAAGTATGTCAAGTCTGCGCGTAACAAAGCAGTGCCTGAGTTGGAGTTCAAGGATTACATTGAACATGAAATCAAGGCTGCTCTAAACCTATCCACTACTGGTCAGGGTCTGGAGTCAATTGCTGAGGTTCTGTCGCGTGAAATCATTGAACGTGCGCGTGAAGCTTATCCAATTTTAGGTGAGGTTCGTATCCGCAATATGCCCCGTAGTCTGCGTGAAGAGGTGCTGATTAGCTACCCTTCAGTTCAACAGGGTATTGAGAACGTCGCTGGTTCAAGCATTTCAGAGACTGACGTACAACGCTATGGTGAGGTGACTAACCAGGTTGCGAAAATTAATGCTAAACCACGGATTACGCGGGAAGCAATGGTTGGTGGAGACCTGGATATCTACGGTCATCTGCTGGATCTGTTGGATGATGAATTGGGTCGCTACCTGGTTTCTCAGGTACTGTTTGGCGATGGTACTACTAAGAACATGCGTGGCATTCTGTCATCTAATCGTCTGGACATCACTAACACCACTGGTGAAGCCTGGAAACCTACCATTGGTGCCGGTGCGCGTGACTTAGACCACTATCCAGCGTTTGCCACTGGCGTTGCCAATAACCTACCTGCAACTAATATTTCAATCGTAGATTGGTTGCTAGATCTGACGGTTGAGCTTCCAACCAAGTACCTGAATGGTGCTAAGTGGTACATGAACCGTCGCACCTTGAACCGCTTTAAGAAAGTGCGTGATGCTGATGAGCGTCCAATCTTCATGAACGGTTACATGGGTGAAGGTATTTCACTTCTGGGTTACCCAGTGGTGATTGAAGACAATATGCCCGATATTGCTGCAGATGCACCATTCCTTATCTTTGGTGCGTTGAATGAAGCATTTAGTATGTCTCCTGGTGATATTGATGACATGCTGCTTGATCCGTACACCGTAGACGGTTGTGTGGTTGTCAAAATCGACAAGGAATACTTCGAGATTGTTGGCAAAAATGACGCAATTGTTATTGGTGTTGCGACCACAAACGGCGCGTAATCTCTCGTACACCGGCATCTTCGGGTGCCGGTTTTTTTTATAGGTGAATAATGTTTAGTAAGTTTGAGAGGCTACAACCACTGCGTATAATGACGAAAGACTATGCGCGTTACCAACTAAACGTTATTGACTTTGAAGATGACGGTGATGATGAGTATCTGGACCAACTGATAGCCACTGTCGGTGAGCTGTCTGAGAAGGGTACTAATCGTCTGTTAAACAGAGCTATGGTGACTTTGGAGTATACGTATAAGGGTAAAGCGATTACGTTACCTTACGGTGAGGCTCAGACTCCTACATCTGTCCAGGTTGACGGTGAGGATGTCACTTTTGTATTCAATGATTTGTCTGAGCAACTGTCGATTACTGATGCAACGGTTGTTACCGGTGATACAGTCAGAGTGACCTATGTTGCTGGTTATGCGTTAAATGGCATCCCTACTCCGATTGTCCAGGCTGCAATGATCATGCTTGCCAATTTCTATGAGCACCGTGAAGACCTTGTTGAAGTGCAATTGTCAGCTGCTCCCATGCGTAGTCGTGAAATATTGGCGTCATACCGTATTCCAATTAAACCAGGGGTTTTGTAATGGCCTCAGGACGTTTGAAGCATGTCGTCAGTGTAATTGGTGTCTCTACAACTCGTGATGCGTTTGGTAAGCCTCAGGAGGCTGTTGCACCCATATTTCGCATGAAGTGTAACGTACAAGTAATTACCGGCACTGAGCGTGTACAGCAAGGTGTTGAGCTGGACCAAGAATTTATTTCAGTGCTTGCCAGACATGATACTAGGTTGAAGAATGACCATCATTTACGGTGGGAAGGTAAGGACTACATTGTCAGATTAATCAGACCTGACGATAGAAAGATGAAAATGATCATCACTGCCAGTCGTGAGTTGAGAAATGAGTAAGCATGGTTTTGTACAGGTTGAGGGGTTAGAAAACATAGCAATACGTTTTGATAATCTATCCAAAACAGCCGGTAAAAAATTACAACTCGCAGTTAGTGCAGCTCTGGAGCCAATTGAGATTGGTATTAAGAACAACATTGGTTCAATGTTCGGCAATGGTAATACACCTTACGAAACAACCAATATTTTGATGAATTCAGTAGGTAAGTCTGTCAAATGGGTGCCTACTGAGCAGACATTATTTGCGTCCGTTGGAGTTTATGATATGAGTCGTAAGACTGGCATATATCTCAATGGTAAGCGCAGGTTGGAAGCTACTTACATTGCGTTTTGGTATGAGTTCGGCATTAGACCACACTCATTAACAAAAGGTGATAGGTTATCTCATGAATCACGTGGACGTGGTAAACAGACACCCGGTTCAAAAATTCATCCAGGTAGTCAACCAATACCATTTATATCCAGCTCATTTGAGAGTCGTGCGCCAAGTCTGTTCCAACAGATAGAACGTGAGCTGGATAACATTGTAATGGGTACGTTATGAGCAGAGCGGATGTTAAGACTTTACTGGAGACAACAGGGTTTAAAGCTTACCCTGATTACACACCTGGGTCTCAAGATCTACCAGCTATGTCGTACACATGGATAGCTGAACCATTCAGGCGTCAGCTGAACGGGGTGAAAACCCAAAAGTCAGAGCGATATAGGATTAATGTTGTCGCTAAAAATCATACGGATTTGGAGTCGCTTGAAAACGCTCTGAATCTGCTCGATAATACAAGTGATAGCGTGTTCCAGCGAGTTATGCTTGAGCTACAGGTACAACAACCACCTGATTCTGAAAGCATCACACTGGTCTCTGTTTATGATTTAACAGTTATTAGAAGGTAAAGACGATGAGTTTAGAAGCAGTGTTAGTGGCGGGAACCGTAGTAGCGTTCTCAACCGATGATGGTACCACATGGACTGACATTCCCGGTGTCATGAGTGTTGGTGCATTGGGTCTTATGTCTGAAGCAAAAGAGAAAACCACTCTTGCTGACACCAGTAAAAAATACGGTGCCGGTCTTCAGGATTCACCTGACAAAGCGATCAAGGGCCAATATTTTGGTTCTGACACGGATCAGCGAGCGTTCATTACTCAGTGTAAGAACAGAGCAGAATTTCTGATGCGCGTTACATTCCCGGATATTCCCAGTGGTGGCACCACAGGTACGGTTGCTCAGTTTACATTCAAAGCCCTTGGTTTTGAGGTTGATGAGAACTCTGCGGAAGACTGGATGATGTTCACCGCTAATGGCAAACAAAATGGTGATGTAACCTGGATCGATCCAGCCTAATGGATAAGGTAAAGGTTGAACTGGTAGGTACGGACGACAAGGTTGTTGCCGTCTACCATGTTTTCCAGTCAAACATTGCCGCCAATGTTCGCAGGATAAACCTGTTGAAACCAATTCTTGAGGATGATGAATTGGATGATGTCACTAAGACCACATTGGCAAATTGTGCTTCATTAGCAACCTGTCTCTATGATGAGAAAGGTAAAAACTTAGTATTTTCAGGTGATGATGCTGCTCAGCAAATCTATGAGTCACTTCCTATTGACCACTTTGCACATCTCATCAATGTCTATGTTGAACTGAATCCTCAGTCCAATGATCTCAAGGCAAAAAAAAAGAAATATTAAGTAGTCCTGTTCTATTGCTGGTAAAACGGATTTGCCAGCAACTCCAAAAATCTTATCATGAAGTATCACAGTGGCCTGAGTCTGAACTGGAATGGTGGGCTGCGTGTTTCTCTATTGACGATAACAGAGATAAGCCTATGCTTAAACCAGACACCAAGTGTGTTACAGTTGAGCAGTCCATTCAAAATCTCAGGGCGGTATTAGAATAATGAGCTTACGTACAGTCACTTATCGCATTGATTTCAATATGGCCGGTGTTGATCGCGGCAAAAAGAAAATGCAAGTCACTCTGCAGACCATGGAGCAGGATGCTGGTAAGTCTCAACAGGCAATTCAAAAGCTTGGTCAACAAATTGGTGAAAAACTTGGCGTGAAAGTCAATGTCGCAGTTGATGAATTGAAAACTTTTAATTCTCAAATGCGTCAGGGCAGTAAAGAAGCCAGTCGTAATGCACGTGCATATGATGAGTTGATACGTGAATACACCCACATGTCCAATAGGGTTGGATTATCAGCTGATAAGCAAGAAATCCTTAATGCTCAATTCCGATTAGGCCGCAATGCTACTGCAGCTCAGAAAGCTGAAGTTGAAAGACTGGTCAGTTCGTATCAACGTCTCAGAAATACCGCAAATCAGACTCAGGGCTCAATGCGTGGTCTGCGCGGTCAAATGTCCAACATTGGTTTCCAGTTGCAGGATATCGCTGTACAGGCTCAAATGGGTACAGCTGGACTGGTAATATTGGGTCAGCAAGGTTCTCAGCTTGCAGCTGGTTTTGGTCCTCAAGGTGCGCTAGTTGGTGCATTTATTGCAATTGCTGCAGCTGTTGGTGGTGTATTGGCACCATCATTATTTGATGCCAGAAATAACATGCAGAAGTTGGAAGATGCAGCTGAAAGTCTGGATGAAATTTTGAGCGTCAACACTGATGGTATTGTTGAGTTTTCAGACGGTCTACAGGAGATAGCAAAGCGTAGTAAAGAAACTGCCCAGTCATTGTTATTAATTGCGCGAGCTGAACAACTTCAGGCTCAGAAAGTAGCTGTAGAAGCGATTGCAGAAGCCTTTGATGACTTGGCTATGGGTATAGGTGCCAGTGCGCGTGAGATGGATTATCTTACTGACTTTTCTAGAGCTGGGAACGTGGACTATTTCAATAGTGCATCCATCGCTATGCAGAACCTACGGGATGCATTAACCGATCTTGATAACAATGCGTCTGTTGAGAACATTGATAAACTGGAACAAGCGATCAACGGATTACGATGGAATGGTGATTTTGCCACTGATACTGCAAGGAATTTTGCTAAAGAAGTATTCGGGTTGATTGAGCGTTTTCGTGCTGCAGAGAAGGGTGTAACTGATTTAACCAAACCGCTTGAAGATCTAACCGCATTATTCACTGAAAATGAAGAAAAAACTAAAGACTTCAGTGATGCAAATTCCAGATTGGTTGAGAATTTACGACAGCAAGCGGACATACTTGGTTTTACGTCTATTCAGGCACTGGAGTATAAGCGTGGTGTAGACCTGATGAAGTTATCTCAACAGGGTGCTACTGCAGAGCAAATAGAGTCTGTTAATACATACTACGATCAAATCATTGCTGCAGAAGCTTTGAATCTGCAACGCAAAGATGAAGCTGAGTTTATTAAAGAATTGAAGGCTCAGTATAAATTAATCAACGCTGAGGCAAGAGAGAAAGCGAAAGCTGATCGTGAAGCTAAAAAGGTTGAAAGTGAGTTACTTGCACTTGAGAGACAAAAACTAAGTGTTGCTTCACGTGTATCAACTGATGCTCAGCTTAATGCTAGACGTATTCAATATGAGCAAGAACGTGAGATTTTCCGCGATAATATCACTATGCTGAGGCTTTTAGAGGAGGAGTATGCTCAGGATAGGTTGGCAATCAATGGTTCATTTTGGGAGCGTTATTTATTGAATGCTCAGGAGACTCTGGAGACATTTGATGAGATTGCTCAGAATTCACTTGACCGCTTGGTTAGCAGTTTTGGGCAATCAATGGCATCCATTGTCACTCAAGGTCAGGCACCAGGTGAAGCCTTAGAGAACATGTTTAAATCAGCATTGGGTGCCATGGTTCAGTTCTTTGCTGAATGGGCTGCTCAGAAAGTAATTTTATGGGCTCTGGATAAGACATTATCTAAGACAGCTGCTGCAGGGGCTGCTACAGCTAAAACTGGTGAGGCAACTGCTATGACAGCTCAGGCTGCAATCAATGCATACCAGTCAGCTGCGGCAATTCCCGCAATAGGTTGGTTACTTGCACCAGGTGCTGCTCAAGCGGCATTGGCTTATAATTCACCGTTGATTGGAGCTGTAGCCTCAGGTATGGGTGTTGCTGTAGGTGCCTATGATGGTGGTGGTCGAATTATGCCTGGTGCAGCCGGTATCGTTGCGGAGTTTGGCGATGAGCTGGTCGGTGGTACTATGATTTATAATGGCAGTCAGAACAGTCTCTCTGTTACTGGACGTCAGGAGACAGCAAGACAGCTTGGTGGACGTAGTTTGAGTATAGGTAGCATTAATGTTACTTCAAATGGTAATACGTCTCCTACGTTGATTGGCAAGGCAATTGTGAAAGCACTTGAGAGATCAAACAAACGGTTGGACACTGCTATTTATGACAGCACCAATCGTGGTAGTAGAAATAGGGGTAAACGATTCAATGCTTAACATCAGTAACTTTGATCTATTCCCATGGGCTGAATGCAACTTCAGGGAAAATCGGAAAGCTTATATCAGTGATAGTATCAGCCTGAAGCGTACAAAGCGTAGTACCGGTATTTTTCGATATGAGTTTGAATTAATCACCGTTGAGATGGAAGAAAGAGTTGGTCTTGCTGTAATGGCTAAGCTTTCACGTGCCTGGAATGACACACTTACTTTTATTCATCCACGTTGGTCATACACGTCTGGTACAGTACCTGCAGGTGCGTTGCTGCGTGTGGGTGTCGGTGGTGCTTCAGCTGGTGTAGACACTGTACCAATGCTTGGTGATGTAGCCTGGGAATTGAAAACGGGTGACTTCATCCAACCAGCTAACGACACTAAGGTTTACCAGGTAGCTGAGGACACTGGTTTAGGGACTACTGCCAATGTTAAATTAACAACCAGTATCAGAAATGATTTTGTTGCCAATGATGCAATCACATATGATGATGTTGCATGGCACCTAGAATCAGATGGAGTCATTGAGGTTGCAACAGAAGCTGTAGAGAACCAAGATATTATTATCGTGCTGAATGCTGTAGAAAAACTATCATGATTAATGCACCAGTCAATTTTGTAAATGCGCTGACATCTGGAAATTTCACCAAAGCTGATTTGATCGAGATCAATGTTGGTGATGCTTATGATTTAGGCTCAGATGTTATTTTCTACTACACCACTTGTGGTCACCAGCTGAGATATAATTCTCAGGATTACTCACCACTCCATGGTATTACCGGTATAGAAGGGATCGCACGTAAGGCGTCCACTGGTTCAGACAAAGTTGACATTAAAATTAGTATCACTCAGGAGACATTGATTGATGCGATTAAAGCAGAGCGATATGTAAACAAACCTGTACACATTAAGCGGGTGTTGTTGGATTCCAACGGTGACATTATTGATGGGTATGCGTTGCCGGTTAGAACAGCTTGGGCTGTTTCTCATGCGTTTGAAGGTGAAGGTAATGAGCGTGAGTGCATCCTGACTATTGATTCTGTCTTGGGTGACCTGAATGGCGATAATGGATGGTATGCAATAAACGCCAGTCATGAGCGTCGGCATCCTGGCGATAAGATCATGAAGCATTCAGGCACAGTGATGACTGAAGCTCAGCGTGATCGGTATACCACTAATTTCAACGGCGTTATCAACGAACAGTTTAGACCACCATCATTGCCGGTTATCTACGGTATTGCGAAGTCAACACCATTGCCGATCCTTATGCTGCGTCATCGGCATACACACAGTACATACCGGCATTACTTCACCACATTCATTTACGTGGTGTCGATAGATGACGCGATACCTAACATCAACTCACTGCGAAAAGACGGTGAGCCATTTGACTTTAACCTGGTTACTGATGAGGGGTTTGAATACGGTGGTTGGTCACTGAGGTTTAAGTATCCCGGCGACGTGTGGAACACCATTGACCAGGAGCCTAAGCTGAACTTCTGGCGTCAACGCATGGACGGTGGTGAGTTGAGCCGTTTGAGCAACATGCTTGGTAATGGTCTTACGTTGATGTTTGTCATCAACAGAAACCGTGACGATTGGATTCAGGCACCTCCTGAGTTCACTATGGAGTGTAACGGTAAAGCTCTGTATGACCCGCGTTTGGGAACTACCAGCCTGAGTGCTGATGTCGCTCGCAACCCTGCACTGCAGTATTATGATTTTCTCACTGATACCCGCTACGGCGCCGGGAATCGCAACATCACTGTTAGTGAAAGCAATTTCATTGACCTTGCCAACCACTTTGACAATCTACCAGGCTCATCTGGCAACCCTGGAATAAACCGTATTCTGTCTGATCTGCAGATGGATACTGGCAGACCCTTGGTTGAGAACATGAATATCTGGATGGAGACATTCAGACTGTACACTGCAGATTATTTCGGTGAATTCGTTGTCAGCGTGGAGACCATACAGTCCAGCGTCATTGATATTCATCGTGGTGACCTGGTTGCAGACAATGAGCCTAAATATGACTCTGGAGAGTTCACTGACAAGCTGAATAAGCTGACCTACACCATTGAGCAGTCAGTTCCGGACAATTCGCCAGACGCGCAAGCAGGGGCGCGTATATTCGTTGATGTTGAAGCGACGTTCCCTGAAGATGGTAGCCAACTTGAAACAGACTGGCTGGCTGAAGACGGTGGTGTTCAGCTATTTGAAACACGTCGCTTAGAAAACATCAAAGTCCTGGAACAAGCAATTTACTGGACTATGGTGGATGCCCGTACATCACGGCAACCCAGAACACTTGAGATTAAGTATGAGAGCGCACGTGGCTGGCTGCTTGAACCCGGTGATGTACTGCGATACTTCGATCCTA
>JAAUYI010044229.1_pt1 | contig 13087 bp, 8 predicted proteins | sample 7278041 | NCBI WGS metagenome assembly JAAUYI01 (sample SAMN14350216, study PRJNA611818) | marine sediment metagenome | isolation source: surface marine sediment (0.6m) | place: French Polynesia: Moorea | collected 2018-08
AGTAAAAACATTTGTTTCGATACAGGTAGTGCAAGAAACAATACGTCCGTAATCTTATCCCCTCAATTTATTTATTTATGGGGATTATCTTTTTACTTTTTACTTTTATCTTTTTACTTTTTAATGGGTGTGAGTTGCAAATACAAACAAGGAATTACCAATAATGCAATCAATGTAGAAGCACATAAACCGAAGATAATCGCCATACACAAAGGAAACCATACAGGGTCACTAATTGCTAAGGGAATTAAACCCACAATGGTAGTAATACTAGTAGTTAGAATGGGACGCAATCTGTCAGCAGCACCACGAGCTGCTGCTTGTCGCACCTTCATCCCGTTTTCCCTGTGTTTATTCATGGTTTCTACCATGACAATGGCATCATTCACTACAATGCCTACTAAGGAAATAATCCCAATCATGGCGGGGAAAGATAGGGGTATTTGCAACAGGGAAAAACCACCAAAGGTGCCAATAAAGGCAAAAGGAATGGAAAGCATAATAATGAAAGGCTGGGTAAAGGAGCCAAATTGCAATACCAAGACGGAGAAAACTAGGAAAATAGCCACATAAGACATCTGAATTGCTGAACCAAATGTTTCACTTTGGGTTTCTGCATCTCCAGCAAATTTATAATCATAACCAGCAGACCATTTTTGTTTCATTTTCTGTAATTTTGGCTTCAAATCTGCCAAAATTTCCCCAGTAGTGCGTCCTTTGGCTTTGGAGTAAACTGTAACGCTGCGTTCCGTACCCGTGTGGGTAATGGATAAGGGAGCCACACTTTCTTCTACATCCAGTACAGAACGCCCAGAAATTGCACCTTGTTGTGAGGAGAATAATTGAATCATCCTTAATTCATCCGCACGGGTGGGACCACCCACGGAGCCTCGACGGGATGGGAAGGCGGTACTCAAACGAATTTCTAAGTCTTCTTCTCCTTTACCAATGGCATAATCGCCAATATCGTTATCAGTCATGATGTAGCGCCCCTGTAGTGCTAAATCATCTTGACTTATGCCATAAAAGTCCATAGCTTCCCTGCGGGGTTGGAGTTTGACATCATAACGCATATCTCCCAAACCATCGCGCACATCTTCTGTACCTGGAATTTGTCGCAATGCTAATTGCACTTGTCCAGAAATCTTGCGTAGTTGGTTCATATCATTCCCTTTTAACTCCACGGCTATGGGATCTCCCCCTTCCCCAGTTCCGGGAGTATTAATGACTAAGGATGAACCAGGGTAACGACGTAGTGCTTGGTTGAGTTGGTTACGCAATTCATCCACATATTTATAGGAAGGATATTGACGTTCTTGTTCCCTGGTAAATACCGCAGAAAAACCCAGTAAATAATTATCCTGGTTGGGTTTAATCCCACTTTCGGGGACTAAACCACTTTTTTGCCCAACTAATTTGGTTACACTTTCCAAATAGTTTTGATTCCGTAAAATCTCACCCAAATCATCAGCTACTTTTTGAGATTGAGCCAAAGTTGCACTAGGTGGTAACTCTACATTAATACTGAGGTTGCGTTGATCCCCATCGGGAAACAACTGTCCCGGTAACTGGGATACTGCCAAAATAGCACAGATAAATAGAGCTACAGCACCTGCAATCCAAGCACCGGCTGTAGCTCTATTCCGTACCGTAAAATTGAGACTCCAATGGTTAAATTCCTGGGAAAACCATTCAGTAAATTTATCAACCCTGGTTTTTTTCATTCCTCCTTTGACATTACCCAACAAGAAACGAGATAGAGGAATGTCTACCAAAAGAGCGATCGCATAACTCAATAACAGACAGATAATGGCTGTAATGGGCATTAACCGGACAAATTTACCCATAGTACCGCTAATTGCCATTAGGGGAGCCATAGCTAAAATAGTGGTCATTTGACCGGAAAAAGCGGGTCCAGCGTAGGTTTGCACGGTTTTTAAGGCGGCTTGGTTAAAGGTTAAGCCTTCCACAAATAACCCATCATGCATCCCCTCCATCATCAGGATGAATACATCCACCAGTAAACCCAGTGCTAGCACCATCCCATACAAAATCATGCTATTCAGGGTTTGTCCCCCTATCCAGAGAATAAAAATCGCCCCCAAAAAGGTTAAGGGAATAGATAAACCTGCAATCAGTGCTTCTCGCCAAGTGAGTGCAACTAACAGAATTAAAAATACACAAATTACCGCTTGAATCACATTACTAATCAGGTTGTTTTGATCCTCCTGAATGGTTTCGTCATCCCTGGAAGTGATACGATAATCCATGCTGTGGGGCCAAATATTCGCTTCTTTTTTAATCGCCTCCAGTTCTGTTAAAGCATTATTAACTACATTAATTGTGTCTGAACCTGGTACTTTTACTATCTCCATACTCACGACAGGTTCATACTCCCCACCCCGCCAACTAATAAAGGCGCGAGTTTTTTCCCGTTCTAAATCCCTTCTCACCCGGGCAACTTCATCTAAACGTACCACCCTACCTTCAGCACCACCAAGACGAGCTACAGGCAGACTCCGTAAATCATCTAGGGTACGAAACCGTCCATATAACCTTACCTGTGCCCCGATTTGAGCATTTTCAATTTGATCCCAGGGCATATCCCGGTTTGCAGCTTGAATGCGTTTGCTGATGGTAGTGGGGGAAACTCCTAAAGCACTGAGGCGACTTGGTATAAGTTGTACATGAACAACTTCTTCCCGTTGTCCAGCTAAGTTAATCTCCCGCACACCAGGGACTTTTTCCAGTCTTTCTTGAATATCCTCGGCGGCACGATTCAACACTGCTGGATCTAATTTGCCATAGAGAGCAATTGATAAAATGGGAGCATCTTGGACAGAAATTTGATCTATTTTTGGTTTATCAGCGTCAGAATTAATCTCTGGTTCCGCATCATCTACCTTTTGTCGCAGTAGTTGAATTGACTCATTTATATTTGCATTAGCGACAAATTCTACACTAATTTTAGAGACACCATTGAAAGAAGAACTTTCAATTTTCTTCAGCCCCTTAAGGGATTTTAATTCCTTTTCAATTTTGTCTGTAACTTGAGATTCAATGGTTTCCGGATCTGCACCACCCCAAGTAGTCGTTATCATTGCCTTCGCAATTTTAATATCGGGATCGGCTTCTTTTACCATTGATTGATAACCCATCCAGCCACCAAAGGTAAGCAAGATAATTAAAAGAATGCCAAATACTGTTTTGAGAAAAAAGAATTTAGCTAATCCAGAAGCATTGTTTTCATCAGGTACATGATGATGTTTATCTTCATGACTATTAGAGTCCAGAGGTTCAGAGTTAGGAGAAAGTAACTGACTGCTCATAAGATTTTGCAACTATAGGCGCCTATCGACTTATTTGGATAACCACCAACTACCAACCGTCAACCGTCAACTGTCAACTGTCAACTGTTATCATCAACAACTTCAACAGGCGTACCATCTACCAAGCGATTACCACCTTCTGTCACCACTAGTTCCCCTGCTTTAACGCCACTGGTAATCTCTATCAAAGACATACCTCTAATCCCCTCTGTTACCTGACGCAGCTTGACTTTGTTTTCCTGCTCATTCACCACAAAAACAAACGGTTTTTGATCCCGGTAAACAATAGCATGGGGAGGAACAGCCAAAGCCGAGGGGTTTTGTTCCACTGCAATCCACACAGAAACTCGCTCGCCATCCCGCAAAGTTTTTACTCCTGTATTCAGGCGAACTCTGACTTCTACTGCACGTTCACCGGGGGTAATGGAAGGACTAACGGAAAATACCCTACCTTTAGCTTTGGCTAAATTAAATAGTTGTGCTTCACTAATTCCATTGGTGGCAGCTGTACTCATTTCTTGATCCGATACCACATAAGCTGGTTGATTGGTTTTAACCGATACACCATCAAAGGCTGGTAATTTGATCCACACATCATATACACCGGGTTTAATCAAAATGATTGGCACTGAATCCACCACATTTTGATAATCTCCGCTTGCTTGTACCCTTTGTGGTGTCCAGTAGTCACCTTCACGGATATTCATGTGAGCAACAATACCATCAAAAGGAGCAGTAATGGTGCTATCTTCTAGGGTGACAAGGGAACGGGTTCGTCCTGCTTGAGCAGAAGCAATGGTTGCTCTAGTTGAATCTAGTTGGGATTGGGCAGATTTTAATTGACCTTCAGCAGATTTAACTTGGCTTTGTGCGGCAGTTACTTGAGCCTTAGCAGCTTGTACCTTTGCAGATGCATCCTCGGCTTTATTTTTGTAAACATCGGTATCGCTGGCGGAAATAGCCCCAGATTCAAACAGTTCCGATCGCCGTTTATATTCAGATTGAGCTAATTTATAGGCATCTTTGGCAGCTCGTAAGTCTGCTTGGGTTCTAATCACATCAGCCTTTGCTTGTTCCACCACAGCCTCTGCTTGGGATACATTGGCTTGTGCGGTTATCTTTTGAGTTTCAGCTTCAGCAGTTTTAGCTTGGGCTTGGGCTAAATCGGCTCTTAATCTGCGATCATCTACTTTGGCTAGTAATTCCCCTGCTTTAACAAAATCACCCTCTCGCAATTCTCGCCCATTTATTTTTTTAATATATGTAATAGTCCCGGATGTTTCCAATGTCAGGTGTTTGCCTTTAGTTGCAACTACACGACCATTGCCAAACACAAAATTTTGGATTAACTGGCTTTTCACCCTAGCTGTTTTTACTGGTAATCGGGCAGCTTGTTCTGATTTATTTTCTGATATTTGAGGACTTTTTTGTAACTGTTGAAAGGCGATACCACCTACTATTAAGATGGCAATTCCACCGATAATGTACTGCCACAAAGGACGTTTTTTATGTGCTACATTCTCTGGTGTTGCGATCGCTTCAGTGTCTGTCGCAACTGTTGATTGCTGTAGCCTTTCTGCTTGTTTAATATCCGTATCTGTTTTTGTTGATGACCCCGGTGGAGATGAATCATGTTGCTGAAAATCATTAACTTTCATTGTCAGACTCCCCGTAGTACCGTAATTTAAATAAATACTTTTTGTTTATCCTGAAGACGAGCTAACTGTAGTAATCCAAATAACACAAATTATAGAGCGATCGCTAAATCTGGAAGTTGTCCCGTAGATAGAAATTTAACGATTCTTTTCAAAAACGCCGAGCAATTTTTGGTTAGGAGTAGCAATACAAGCATCGATAACCTTATCCGTGACATTGCTGAGGACTGGAGGATTAATGGTCATCTCACCTTTTTTACCATTCATGAAACCATGCATATAGATGAGGAGATTTGTCCGTTCTTCACCATCAGCTTTAAGAAGTGCTTTGCAAGTCAATGTCTTCAAATCAACCGTATCATTGTCATTGGATGAAGATTGTGCTTGCTTAGTTGTATTGGATGAAGATTGGGCTAAACCAGGAATTGTTGTCAGACTACCAACAGCAATCACCCCAAGCAAAAGTAGCCAGTTCAATTTTTTCACGCTCGTTACCTCTTAAATTAGTTGAAAACTGTTTATTATCTAAACCTAACTAGCGATCGCGATTCATACATCTATTGTATTCACGCCTATAAAGTCTCCTTTTACTTCTTTGACGACGAGAGCCACCACCAACCAATCCAATCGCTGCACCGGCTCTTGATGCTCTTCGTCTGTCCCTCCTCGAACCACCAGCAATAGAGCTAACAACACCTCCGATAATAGCCCCTCTAACAGCGCCCTTTATGGCACCACCAGAAGCATTACGACGAGAATATCTACGAGCCCGATTATGACAATAATCTTCTCTGTCTCGGGACTGAGCAGTAACAGGGATTGCAGGAAATATGACTAGCCCAGGTATGACGATCGCACTTAAGGCTAAACCAATGCCTAATCTTTTTCCCATAAACTATGTCACTTTTTGAACTATAAAAATAGTACAATAACCAACATTAAGGATTTAGATATACAAAAAATTTTTATATTCATTTACACATCTTCACAATAGATATCTTCAAAAGAATATCCATAAGCCGGAATCCTTTTTTTGATTAGCACCTTATAGTTTCCAGGGTGTTTTAGGAAAGGGTAAGGTGGGCAGTAGGTGGGTTACGCTAAATCAAGGGTTTCAGGCTCGCAAATTTTCCGGCATTGGATACGAAGACCGCCAATTTGGTTTTACCTGAAAAGAGTTAAAAAATTTATTGACAGACCCTGTTTTTTCAGCGCGGGCAAAAATTCCATAGTTAACAAGGAGATGGCAACAATGCGAACTTCTTTGATACCCAACACACCATCTCAAAACAAATACGCTCACCTTCTCTATGTTTTAGTTCTACGATTACTTGCTGCTCCTTTCCTCAAAGGCTATGGAGAAATACTGCTATCCTTACTTCTGTTGTGGGCAATTGTCTTAATTATCAGGACATTTTATCTACATCAAAAATTCTTCTGGTTTTACCTAATTGTGGCAGTTTCAGCATTTCTGCTGGAAGTAATCGCTCGATTCCGTAATTTCTTTGGTCTTGAGACAGCTTTTGTCGTTTCCGTCTATTTTATCTATGCACTTTATCTCGGCATAGCAGCTTGGCTGATCATGCGGGAAATATTCTTGTCTGCAAAAGTGACTATGGATACAGTCTGCGGTGGTATTTGTGTATATTTACTAATTGGGTTTCTCTGGTCATTGTTCTATGGAGTTGTCCAGTATCTGGATCAGAATGCTTTTTCTCAAGCTGTAACGCCAGGAGGATTCTACAGTACGAGTATTTACTTGAGCTTTACAACTTTGACAACTCTAGGCTACGGAGATATTCTACCTGTGAATCCCTTCGCCATGATGCTTACCAATCTTGAAGCTATTATAGGACAGATGTATCCAGCGATTTTTATTGCCATTCTGGTGGGTGGTTATCTATCTCAAAAAGATAATCAGCAAAAATAAACAGGACTTACGCAAGCCTTATTTGTCATTGCGAGCGAGCGAAGCAATCCCAGCATTTTGGCGATTACGTCGCTGTCGTTTGTCCGTTCCGGACATGCTACGCAAACGTAATGACGTAATCACGTTACTTTTGCGTAAGTCCTAATAAAAATCCCCAGTAAATTACTGGGGAAAAGAGGTTTTTGGATTTTGTAGGATATTGCATTGGAAAGCAGTGTTGTAATTAGAATATCCACTACCGCAATATAAAAGTTGCCAAAATGCCGAATCAGTCAGAGGCAGGGGGGCAGGGAGCAGGGGAGTGTGGGGAGCAGAGGAAGATGAAATAATTATTCCTTCACTCCCTCGCTCCTTTACTGCTTGACTCATGGGCACGGCGTGGTTAATGTTTATTCAATATACCGAGAGATTGTGGATGCCGTGCCCCTACTGCTTGACTCATGGGCACGGCGTGGTTAATGTTTATTCAATATACCGAGAGATTGTGGATGCCGTGCCCCTACTGCTTGACTCCCTAATAGGGCCATGTCCAATTGACGATCTCCGGTTTATCAATACCATGCTCGAAGGCATACTGTTGGTGTTCGATAATGGCGTTCTTCATCCGTTCTTTGACGTAAGCCGCCGCCGAACGCAATTTGGGAACCCTGTCAATCACGTCAATCACCAAATTAAAGCGATCGATTTGGTTCTCGATCGCCAACTCCAATGGTGTATTAATATTACCAATTTCTTTGTAACCACGGACATGAATCCGTTCTTGGTTTGTACGGCGATAGGTAAGTTTGTGAATTAGCCAGGGATAGCCGTGGAAGTTGAAAATCACAGGTCTATCAGGGGTAAATAGGGTATCAAAATCTGTATGGGATAAACCGTGGGTATGTTCGGTATCTGGCATTAACTTATACAGATCCACCACATTGATAAATCTGACCTTCAATTCGGGAAACTCTTCCCGGAGAATCGCTGTGGCTGCTAAGGATTCCATTGTGGGAATATCACCACAGCAAGCCATGATTACATCTGGCTCATCGGGTTCTACACCGCAATCATCGTTACTTGCCCATTCCCAAATGCCAATACCCTTGGAGCAATGCTTGATGGCTTCATCCATACTCAGGTATTGCAGGTGCTTTTGTTTGTCAGAGACAATCACATTGATGTAATCTCGGCTATGTAGGCAGTGGTCTGCCACTGACAGCAGGCAGTTAGCATCGGGAGGTAGATAAATCCGCACAACTTCCGGACTTTTGTTGGTGACTACATCTATGAAACCGGGATCTTGATGACTAAAGCCATTGTGATCCTGTCGCCAAACCGTAGAGGTAATCAGCAGATTCAGGGAAGAAATGGGAGCGCGCCAGGGCAATTCTTGGCAGGATTGCAACCATTTTGCATGTTGGTTGAACATGGAGTCAATTACATGGACAAATGCTTCATAGGAGGAAAAGAAACCGTGTCGTCCGGAAAGTAAGTACCCTTCTAGCCAGCCTTCCAAGGTATGCTCGCTCAACATCTCCATTACCCGACCCCCAGGAGCCAATTCACCCCCATCTTCATCCTCTGGCAGCAATTCTCCCATCCACACCTTCTTACTGGCTTCGTAAACCGCTTGCAGGCGGTTGGAGGATGTTTCATCGGGACAAAATACCCGGAAATTCTGGGGATTTCTGGATATCACATCCCGCAGTAGGTAACTCAAAATCTTAGTATTTTCTACTTCCGTAGTTCCCGGTTTGGGTACTTCCACTGCATATTCCCGGAAATTTGGTATAATTAGTGCCTTACGTACTAACCCACCATTGGCGATGGGGTTGGCACCCATGCGACGGTTACCAGTGGGAGCAAGTTCTTTCAGTTCGGGTATTAAGCTACCATTGGCATCAAATAACTTCTCTGGTTGGTAACTCCGCATCCACTCTTCCAGTAGTTGCAAATGTTCTGGGTTTTGGTGCATATTTCCCATCGGTACTTGGTGCGATCGCCAGAACCCTTCTACTTTATGACCATCTACTTCCCCAGGACCTGTCCAACCTTTGGGCGATCGCAGTATAATCATAGGCCAGCGAGGACGCTTGGCTACACCGCTACTACGGGCTGATTGTTGCACGTTTCTAATATCTTGCACGCACTGCTCCATAGTTGCAGCCATTGCCTGGTGCATACTTTCAGGGTCAGAACCTTCCACAAAATAAGGGGTGTAACCGTAACCCTTAAATAAGTTTTCTATTTCTTCGTGACTAATGCGAGATAGGATGGTGGGATTAGCAATCTTGTAGCCATTGAGGTGTAAAATCGGTAACACCGCCCCGTCTGTGATGGGATTGATAAATTTGTTGGAATGCCACGCAGTTGCCAAGGGACCAGTTTCCGCTTCTCCATCCCCCACCACGCAGGCCACAATTAAATCGGGGTTGTCGTAAGCCGCACCGTAGGCATGGGAAAGACTATAACCCAGTTCGCCCCCTTCATGGATAGAACCGGGGGTTTCTGGAGTACAATGGCTGCCAATACCTCCAGGAAAGGAAAACTGCTGGAAGAACTTACACATTCCCTCCTCATCTTCGCTCTTATCGGGGTAAACTTCTGAGTAGGTTCCTTCCAGGTATACAGGAGCTAACACCCCTGGGGCACCGTGTCCGGGCCCTGCCATGTAAATCATGCTCAAGTCGTACTTCTTGATTAGCCGATTGAGGTGAATGTAAATGAAGCTCAAACCAGGACTAGTACCCCAATGTCCCAATAGTCTTTGCTTGATTTGTTCTGGTTTTAGGGGTTGTTTGAGTAGGGGGTTGTCTTTTAAATAAATCATCCCCACTGCCAAGTAATTACAAGCTTGCCAGTAAGCATGGATTTTTTCCAGCTCTTGGGAACTTAAAGGTGCGCCTTGGATTGTTGCTCTTGCAATGCCAAAGGCACTAAGCTCAGTTTGATTTGTTGATTTTTCTGGAGTTGCAACCATATTACTCGCTTTCTAGGTAAATTTTATCTATTATTACAACTTTCGATCTTCTAATTTAAAGTTGCTACTAATTATTTGCAGTTCTTTGTTTGTCTGTTGATTTATTTTAATTATGATTTGTAAATACATTAACTTTAATTATTAATTGAAAAACATCCTTCTTGTGGTATATTTATCATTACAAATCTATATGCATACCATTATCTCAAACATTAGGACGACATAGATAGAAGATTGACATTTCTTTGCACGGTGGTTGCTGATTGATTTAGATTGCAAAACCCTTGTTTCTATAAATATCCATAGGATTGGTATTGAGAATATTTTTCCTGGAGAAATTAACTTAAAGTTAAAAGAAGATGAAATTTAATTTAACGAAATGACGAAAATTTTAGGATATTTTAATTATAAATTAATTTAATTAGTTTTCAGATCGAGCTGGTAGTATACTAAAAGCAAAATTAATACTGAAGAGGCGATAGTTTCACACTGAAATAAATTGACAAGTTCAGATTTTATGTCAATAAACAACCAGAACCAAGGCTGAACTATGCAGACTCAAGATATACAAGTAAGGGTAGAAGACGATCGCACTGGGTTAAGTATCGAAACCCTCAAGCGTGCTTTAGCTGATAACTTATTTTACATTCAAGGCAAATTTCCCCAAATAGCCACCAAAAATGATTATTACATGGCACTGGCTTATACAGTACGCGATCGCTCATTGCAACGCTGGCTGAGTACTGTGCAGACATATATTGAACAAAATGTGAAACTAGTTTGTTATCTGTCAGCAGAATTTCTGGTGGGGCCGCACTTGAGCAATAATCTGATTAATCTTGGCATATACGAACAGGTGGGTCAAGCGGTGGCGGAATCGGGGTTAAACCTGGATGAGTTGCAGGCTCAAGAAGAGGAGCCAGGATTAGGTAATGGGGGATTGGGGAGGCTAGCGGCTTGCTTTTTGGATTCCCTTTCTACCCTGGAAATTCCAGCCATTGGTTACGGTATTCGCTACGAATTTGGTATCTTTGACCAAGAGATTCGTGATGGTTGGCAAGTGGAAATCACGGATAAATGGTTAAAATTTGGTAATCCCTGGGAAATTGTCCGTCCGGAAGATACTGTTGAGGTAAAATTTGGCGGACATACAGAATCTTATGTTGATACTCGCGGACATTATCGAGTGCGCTGGATTCCTGATAGTGTAGTTAAGGGAATTCCCTACGATACTCCCATTCTCGGTTATGGTGTGAATACGGCGAATACATTGCGTTTGTGGAAAGCAGAAGCACCAGAATCATTTGACTTTCAACGGTTCAATGTCGGGGATTACTATGGTGCAGTGGATGAAAAGATTGTGTCGGAGAATATTACTAAGGTTCTCTACCCCAATGATGAGCCAAGTCAAGGTAAACAGTTGCGTCTAGCACAACAGTACTTCTTTGTTTCTTGCGCCCTGCAAGATATGATTAGGATACATTTATTTAGACGGCAAAGTCTGGAAACATTTCACGAAAAATTCGCAGCACAGTTAAATGATACCCATCCCGCCATCGGTGTGGCAGAGTTGATGCGGCTATTAATGGACGAACATAGGTTAGGTTGGGAAAAAGCTTGGGAGATTACCCAGAATACTTTTAGTTATACTAACCATACCTTGCTGCCAGAAGCTTTGGAAAAATGGTCTTTGGGTTTATTTGGTAGTTTGTTACCCCGACATCTAGAAATTATCTACGAAATTAATCGCCGCTTTCTCGATGAGGTGAGGATCAAGTACATCGGGGATACGGGTAAGGTTTCTCGTTTATCCCTGATTGACGAGAGTGGTGAGAAATATGTACGCATGGCAAATTTAGCCTGTGTGGGTAGTCATGCAATTAATGGGGTAGCCGAGTTACATAGCGAACTTTTAAAACAGACTACCCTACGGGATTTCTACCAACTATATCCAGAAAAGTTTAGTAATAAGACTAATGGGGTGACTCCCCGTCGGTGGATGGTGTTGAGTAATCCTGAGTTATCTAATTTAATTACTAGCAAGATTGGTGATAACTGGATTGTCCACCTAGATGAACTCAGAAAAATAGAAGCCTTTGCAGATGATTCTCAATTCCAAGAGGCATGGCGACAAGTTCAACAAACCAAAAAACAGCAACTAGCTGAGATTATCTTGCAACGCACAGGAATTCAAGTTGATCCCAATTCCATGTTTGATATTCAGGTGAAGCGGATTCATGAATACAAGCGACAGCACCTGAATGTTCTACATATTATTACCCTTTATCATCGCCTAAAGCAAAATCCTGACTTAGAAATTACACCACGGACATTTATCTTTGGTGGTAAAGCCGCACCGGGATACTTGATGGCAAAGTTAATCATTAAGTTGATCAATTCCGTGGCAGAGGTGGTAAACCACGATCCTGATGTCCGGGATCGCTTGAAAGTGGTGTTTGTACCAGATTATAATGTCACCAATAGCCAACCAGTATATCCAGCAGCAGATCTTTCCGAACAAATATCTACAGCCGGGAAAGAAGCTTCGGGTACTGGTAATATGAAATTCTCCATGAATGGAGCTTTAACTATTGGTACCCTAGACGGAGCAAATATAGAAATTCGAGAAGAGGTAGGGGAAGAGAATTTCTTCTTGTTTGGATTGACAGCCCAAGAGGTGGTGGATTTAAAGAACCAGGGATATCATCCTAGGGACTACTATGACAATAACCAACACCTGCGGGAAGTTATCAATTTAGTTAGTTGTGGACATTTTTCCCACGGAGACACAAATCTGTTTAAACCCCTGATTGATTCATTGCTGTACGACGATCCCTATATGCTCCTGGCAGATTATCAATCTTACATTGATTGCCAAGATCGTGTGAGTCAAGCTTATCAGGATCAACGCAATTGGACTCGGATGTCCATTTTGAACACTGCTCGCATGGGTAAATTTTCCTCCGATAGAGCGATTCGGGAATATTGCCAGGATATTTGGCAGGTTAAACCCGTTACTGTGGAACTACGTTAGGGACATTTTCCTTTTCCCACAGGCCTTCGGGCTAAAGTAATAAGTAATAAGTAATAAGTAATAAGTTATATCAAATCCGGTTACACCGGAATGATAAAAAAACCACAGAGGCGCAGAGAACGCAGAGTCAGAGGAAGAGAGAGGAAATTTAAATAATTCCGATACAAACGGAAACGA
>JAAUYI010156329.1_pt1 | contig 13082 bp, 11 predicted proteins | sample 7278041 | NCBI WGS metagenome assembly JAAUYI01 (sample SAMN14350216, study PRJNA611818) | marine sediment metagenome | isolation source: surface marine sediment (0.6m) | place: French Polynesia: Moorea | collected 2018-08
ATATCTAGGATGATGACATTTGCCAATTAGAACTCGATCGCTTTGTGGTTTTCACCCAGTAAATTAAAGCTAAAGCTTGTTCAAGCTGTTGTTTGAGAAGACTACTAGCAGCAGTTTTTAGTTTGAGTTCATCCTCTAGTAAAATTTCTTCACTTGTGGATTGATGACTAGCTAGACTAGGTGTTCCCAATTTTTTAACATAATACTAAATCAACCTCTTTACTTCGATCTTATCGCTTTTATCCGAGTCAGTAGTAGTCTCGTCCGCTAAAAATTTTAATTAGAAAGGAATCCAAAGCTGTCGATGTCCGAATTGCGATCGCTACTTTCTAGAAAACTTTGCGATTGTTAATGCTTATCAAAATAAACTTATGTAATATTCAAGTCCGCACACGAGTTTCTCATAATCTTTTTATAGTTTAAAAGAAGTAGTTAAATCAGGATAAAAACCTGAATCTTGTCGCGGTTCTAAATGTCTTTATGCAGAATGCAAAGCCTGGAAATCAATACTGGATGTCTTGACCCTAAATTATCTATATCTAGCATTTCTTAAGATCTAAGCTGCTTCAATGATGAGGTGCTAATGAACGCTTCCTCTAGCGAGAAAAGATATGGTATCAAAACAAATGAGCTTAATAAAATGCGCCCGCCAAAATTTTACCAAGTGCGATCGCTGTATTTTAAATCTAGTACGTCAATATTTAATGCAAAAAGATGAAGATACTTCTTCATTAGATGAAGCGCAACAAATACTGACAAGACTCAAGCAAGTATTCGATCGTCTGGGTGCAATTATCGTGACACGCGAAGGAGAAGTACAGTTTATGACCCAAAGAGGAGAGGAACTGTTGAGGCAGTATTTTTCCTCTCATACCTCATACTCATTACCAGAACCATTACAATCTTGGTTCGAGGGTCAGATTTCTCAATTCATTGCCAATGAGGATGTTCTCTGCTCCTGTTTTCCCTTGCACATAGAGCAAGCAGAAAAGCGGTTGAGCGTTTATCTTATATCCGATTTAATTGATGACCAATATCTCGTACTGTTGGAAGAACGAGAACTAGAATCCTTCTCAATTTCCTCTTTGCAACTACTAGGACTCACCAAACGCGAGGCAGAGGTACTCTTCTGGGTCGCTCAGGATAAAAGTAATGCCGAAATTGCTAAAGTGCTGGGATGCAGTAAAGGAACGGTGCGAAAACACTTGGAGCATATTCACAGAAAACTGGGGGTACAGACCCGAACAGCTGCCGTGATGGTTGCTTTGGAAAGGTTGGGGCTACTTAAAGGAGGAATTTTTGCGATTTCTTCATAATCATATACGCGGATCGTCGTATTTACCTGAAAGTAATTTATTGCAAGAATAAAAATAGAAGCAATGTATGAGTATTATTTTTCTCTACAATCCATAATCTACTGATAATTAGTCAATTGGTTGTTTGCGGCGACCAGTGTGATGGAATTAAAGGTTTTAAAAAATAGCAATAACTTCAAGAAATCCTTGGAGGAGTAAGCCGTGAGCGAACAAAGATTAGCCCAAATAGATTTAGCATCGTTGACAAGTTCGCGTCAATATTTTCCCTCTCCCATTGCCTGGGAAGACCAGGTTTTCTATTTTTTAATGTTAGATCGGTTTTCTGATCGCAATGAGAATGGTTACAAAGATAATGCAGGAAATTTGGTGCAAAGTGGGACGACTCCCTTGTATACCCCTGCCGATCGCGGAAATGCTTTGAAAACAGAGGAAGATGCCAAACGCTGGCGCGAAGCTGGAGCTAAATATGTCGGCGGAACTCTCAAGGGACTGAAAAGTAAAATTGGCTATCTCAAACGTTTAGGAATCAAGGCACTGTGGATTAGTCCAATTTTTAAACAAGTAAGGTTTCACGAGACATATCACGGCTACGGCATCCAGAATTTTTTAGAGGTCGAACCGCAGTTTGGCAGTCGCGAAGATTTACAAGAAGTAATAAAGGTTGCCCACGAAAATGGCATCTACGTAATTCTAGATATCATTTTGAATCATGCTGGTGATGTATTTAGTTACGAACCCGACCGCTATTGGACTCAAAATGACAAAGGAGAGTGGTTTCTCGATCCCCGATGGGATGATAAATCATATAAAGTCAAAGGCTGGAACGATAAAGATGGAAATTCCGACAATTTTCCTTTTGTCAAAGCCGATCCGCAAAATCCCCCCGATCCAGAAGGAGCAGTCTTACCTCTCGAACTGCAAGATCCAGCTACCTTTACTCAGAAAGGTCGCATCGACAATTGGGATTACTACCCCGAATACCGAGAAGGAGATTTCGGCAACCTCAAAGATATTAATCACGGTCATGGTGGTGTAGATAATTATCAAGTTTCTGATGCCCTGCGTTACCTCTGTGAAGTCTTCAAATACTGGATTGCCTATGCCGACATCGATGGCTTCCGTATCGATACGGTCAAGCATATGGATCTAGGTGCGACTCGCTACTTTGTCTCGGTGATTCGCGAGTTTGCCCAAAGCATAGGTAAGGAAAACTTCTTCTTACTAGGCGAAATTACTGGTGGTCGTCAAAAAGCTTATGAAACTTTAGAGTTAACTGGACTCAGTGCCGCTTTAGGCATTAATGATATTCCCGATCGATTGGAATATTTGGTCAAAGGTTATCGCAATCCCAATGACTACTTCAGTCTGTTCCGTAACTCGGAATTGGTTCACAAAGACTCCCACGTCTGGTTCCGCGACAAAGTGGTGACCACGTTTGACGATCACGACCAGGTGCGTAAGGGCGATCGTAAAGCTCGCTTCTGCGCTTACAACAGTGGTGAAAAAGTCATTCTCAATGTGCTGGCTCTCAATGCTTTAACCCTGGGCATTCCCTGTATCTATTACGGTAGCGAACAGTGCTTTGATGGTGAGGGCGGTAATGACCGCTATATCAGAGAAGCCATGTTCGGCGGTGAATTTGGAGCGTTTCGGACGCGGGGCGTGCATTTCTTTGATGAAGACAATCGGGTTTACAAGGAACTGGCAAAAATTCTGGACATCCGCCGACAATATATCGTCCTACGGCGGGGGCGGCAGTATCTGCGGGAGATTTCGGATGCCAATGATGGAGTTAATTTTAGCTTGCCAGAAATGGTGGGGGGAGAAATTCGTTCGGTGGTTCCCTGGTCGCGGATTTTCAGCACGAAAGAGATGCTGCTGGCGATTAACACCAATTATGACAACCCCAGAACTGCCTGGGTCACCATTGACAATGAACTGCACGATGCAGGAGATGAGTTGAAATGTATTTACTCGACAGATCCATCGCAGATTGGTCAATCGGTAACAATTGAGGCAAGAAATGGGAAAGCAGTATTGGTGACTTTTCCCGCATCAGGATTTGTAATTTTTGAGTAAATCAGTTTTTGAGTAATTAAGGAGGATGTAATGACCGAGATTATTGATGACGATCTTCAGGTAAATGGAAGCCTAGATCTCAGGGATGACTTCAATGCTGGCAATACTCTTTATGCTGTCGGTCGCCCAGTAGGCTCACAAGATTACATTATTAAGCTTGTAGGATCGACAACTACTAGCCTATCGCCAGGGTCGATACCGCCTAGCGTACCACCAAATGAGACGTATTTGAAAGTCAACGATGAGTCAATGGGTATGGATAAACTGCCTGGCATAAACACGGTTATCCTAAACCCGAATGGTACGTTTAAAGCAAAAAACTCCCATAATATTCTGGAAAATATCTCTCAGTGGAATAGCTGGGCCGATTGGGTCAATACTACCGCTGAAGATGGTGATGTAGTTGCTTTGGCGAGCTATGCCTTAGTTCTTTCAGCACCACAAGATGGTTCTGCCGAAAATTTATTGATATCCATTGGAGCTGGGGTTGCCTTTGGAGTTCCTCCAAACTCTCCCTTTGCTCTACTGTTCATCAAGGGACAAACTAGGTCTATTTCGACAATAGGCGCACTAATATATCCCCCTAATGTTTATTCCCTTGCTACCTTGCAAGTAAGCTACCATAAATTACTTAAACCTTTTAGTGGTCGTGTTGGTATTGGGACAGCAGAACCAAGGGGAAACCTACATATTGTAAGCGATGGATCGGTTCCCTTGAGGATAGATAATTCTGAAGAAAATGCTACTGCTTTATCTGTAAATGGTGGTGGAACTAGCTTATCTAATGGTTCTCGACGAGGAAATAATACTACTGCCTTATCTGTAAAACTTGGTAAAACTGTATTAAGCAATCATGGATATACTGTCTTGAGAGTCGTTCGATTCAAAGAGGAAGAAGGAGAAATTGCCGAATTTGTTCGTGATAAAGGAGATGCTTCTGTACTCGTCGAGAGTGACCCAGGCTATGGGGCTTACCTGCGTTTGAAGAACAATAGAGTTAATTCTTGGAAGGCAGGTATGGATGATGACGAGCAATTTAAGATTTCCTATGGTAAAGAACGTGACATTAGGAATTCTGAGGTTAAGCTTGAGATTTCTCGAAATGGCAATATTATAGTTTCTGATGGTGTTAATCGCGAAGTGTTGAAATTTGATGCCAGTCATGCAGCTCTTTATATTGGTAGTCAAGGTAACGAAGGGGATCTAATTATTAAAGATGGCAAAGGGCGAGAAGTTTTCCACTTCGACAGTAATTATGCTGCATTGTATGTAGGTGCTAACGGTAATGAAGGCGACATAATTGTCCGTGACGGGGCGGGAAATGAGCGAATTCGTTTGGATGGCAACCAAGGAGATATTCGCTTACAAAACGCTGACTGTGCTGAAGAATTTTCCGTCAAAAATATGGAAGGAATTGAGCCAGGAACAGTTATGGTACTAGACGAAGGAGACTCATTGCGCCCAAGCACAAAAGCCTATGATAAAAAGGTTGCTGGTGTAGTTTCGGGTGCTGGAAACCTTAAACCCGGTCTTGTCTTAGATAAGAAACCTGAGCAAACTGATAGGCTACCTATAGCTTTGATGGGTAAGGTCTACTGCAAAGTAGATGCTCAGTATGCGCCGATTGAAGTGGGCGACCTGCTGACAACTTCTCCAACTCCAGGTCATGCGATGAAAGCAACCGATCCGCTCAAAGCTTTTGGCACAGTCATCGGGAAAGCACTCAGGTCACTGGATGCTGGTACAGGTCTTATTCCTATCCTGGTGACATTGCAGTAATAACCAGATCGTAGCGGCAAGATCGCCTAAAAGCAATGTGAGGTCATCTTTGCCGCTAGGTAAACACCTCGAATAAATTATCAGCTGAAAGTGGCAACTAAGCAAACTTGGAGGTTTGAATATATGTCTAGATTACAACCTACCCAAGACGGTAGAATGAGTTATGATACCGAAACAGGGGCTGTCAGGAGCTTTTTCGGTGCTGAACTGTTAGAAATGCCGACCGAACGCGATCTTGTGACCGCAGAAAAAACACCCAGTGAAAAAACAGATGATTTTTTGAGGATCAACGAAGACCTCTTTAGGCTAGAAAACATTTCGTTGGAAAAGACTGGCTTGCAAGAGGGCAGTGCTATCCAATCTGTCCGCTACGAGCAAAAGCACAAAGGTGTTCCAGTATATGGAGCACAATTGGTTGTGGGACTACGCAAGCAAGATGGGCGCATCATATCAACAGTCAATGATATCGACTATGACATCCCTAACACAATAACACCAGACAACATTAACCTTAATAGCAATCAGGTGGTAGTCACCGTAAACGAAAGATTTGCGGCTCGTTTTGAAAATCTAGAGCTTGAAACACCAACACTTTACATCTACCGTCACGTCCCTGACGATTCAGTTGAACTCGATCTGCCTTTGCCACCGATGCGACAGGAAATGTTGCGTCTGAGCACCGGCACACCAGGGCAAGTCTATCTCGTGTGGCAGGTGTTAATGCAAACTGAAGAACCTAACGGCAGTTGGGAATTATTGGTTGATGCTACCAATGGTGAACTGGTCGCCGTTAAAGACAGACGTCGTTACGCCAATCGCAAGGGTAATATTTTCTGGCCCGACCCTATCCGGTCAGAACAAGATGATAGCTTAAGCTGGAGCACATCTGAGAATGATTTGAACAAACAACTTGTCGAAGTGACTTTAGAAAACCTCGATTCACCTGTCAATGGTAAGTACAAGCTAGATGGCAAGTGGGTCAGGAGTCGGGAAAGAAGTAAGCCAGATTTTGCGCCCCCAGAGACAGAGGGAGACTTTAAATATAATGCAAAATCCCAAGAATTCCTAAGCGTCATGGCTTATTACTACTTGGATCGCTTCATCACAGATATTCGTAGTTATGGTATCAGTAGTTTCAACAACGCGGTGACTGGACCTATCGACGTCGATGCTCAGGGTGCTAATGAAGATAACAATTCATGGTTCTCACCAGCTAACCCGCCATATATCACCTTCGGAACGAATGAAAAGGATCCAAGTACTGGCAACGCAATAACAGGAGTGCCTGATGCGCAAGATCCCGGTGTAATTGTCCATGAGTACGGCCATGCGATTCATCACTTTCTGAATAAGAACCAGAGTTATGCCCACGAACACTGGTTTTGTGATTTCCTTGCCGTAGCTTGGGTTGACCGCTACAACACACACCAATATGTACGGACAGAGATGTTCCCCTGGGATAACAATTCAGGTGACGAATGGTCAAGTATTAGACGGGTGGACCTCACCCAACGCTTCGACGATCAGGGTTTCACTAGCTACGCATCTACATTGAAGGGAGCAATTGGCGCAACAGCACTCTGGGACTGGTTTTTAAACATTGGCGGAAGCTCTTCAAATGCAGATGTTCGGAAGTTGGCAGCCGATGAAGTGATTCGCACCTATATGGATATGTTAATTCTCGTTAATGCGAATACCACTAAGGAGAACTTAGTCCAGGGCTTAATCCAAGCTGATATTGCGCGGACAGGTGGAAAATACAAGACCATTATTCGGGATGCCTTTCTCCGTCGAGGTTTATGGTTCGGCAATTATGGTGCATTCAGCGTCAGACCGATAGCCGCCAAATGTCTTAAAAAATATCCTCCTCTTTCATTGAAGAGAGATATCTACAACAGTGGCGATCCTCAGAATTCTTCGCTCAGAAAGCAATTGGAGTTAATTACCAGTCAATGCTAAATTTAAACTTTTTCTGAAAAAGGGGAGTCTAAGATGCCTGACATAGAATTAGAAACCTATCCGCCACCGGATAAACGAAGTCGCCCAGATGTTCCATCCATTGCTTTCAAATCAGCAGGACGCAAGTGGGCTGGGGCACCAATCGATCAACTCATAAAAGACACTATTGCTCTTGTCTCTCAGAGCAATCTAAGTCAATGGGTTCATGATTTAAGTGCCTTCCATACACGACACACGCAATCAATCTACATCAACCAAGTTGCCACCTGGTTGTTCGATCAATTCAAGAGTTTCGGTTATACAGACATCATGCTGCATCAATACAGCAGAAATGGTTATCAACTGAAAAATGTTGTATGCACGAAGTACGGTACTAGTAATGCCAATCAAATCATGATACTTTGTGGTCATTATGACTGTATTATGGAGCAGCCAAACGATACAAATGCTAGAGCACCTGGAGCTGATGACAATGCTACTGGAATTGCTGTCATCTTAGAGTTAGCACGTATCCTGGCACACATAGACTTGAAAAATACCGTCCAGTTTGTCGCTTTTTCGGGAGAGGAACAGGGCTACTGGGGATCTACCGCCTATGCTGATTACATTCAAAGCAATCACATTAACCTGCATCACCTGATTAATATGGATATGGTAGGTTACCCACCACCTAACTTAGCAATCACAGTTGAACAAGATACAGGTAACGTAGTACCAGACAACAACCAACTCTCACAGGAATTGGCAAAGGTCATGGCTCAGCTAGCAACAGACTATACCAATCTTCCAGTGCTAATAGGCGAGATATATGGTAGTGATTATATGCCATTTGAAGCTCGCGGCTATGTTGTTATCGGTGTTTACGACGATGGCAATAATCCCAATTACCACAGAAGTAGTGATACGCCTGACACCCTTAATTATGCCTATATGGCTAATGTAGCTCGCATAGCCCTAGCCACCATTCTGCACGAAACAGCAGCTTGGATAAGTGTCAGAGATTTAGCAGCCAGATGCCTTGGTAAATTTCCTCCCCTTTCAGTGAGACAAGATGTTCTGGGTGATAGCCATCAGATTTCTCTGAGAAAGCGCCTAGAGGAGATTCTACAGAGCTGTTCTTAAGAACCTAAAAAAAGGAGGTGGAATTCTATTAAGAAAATCGACTTTATAAGAATGCGATCCCTTCTTAGGAAAACATCCAGCGATCGCTCGGAGATGTCTAAAAATCGAAAATTTATAGGAGGTTTATCATGACAGATTTCAACCTCGATCACTTCAAGATTTATGAAGTCGCTCCTCCCCAAAGAGTTAAGGAGGAAGTCTTACTTCAAGGGCAATTCGACAGCAAACCTCTAGCTGCTGAATTGATGGTGCTAAAATATTTTGCTAATCCCGTGGATAAGGAATGGGAAAATAATCAAGTACAACGCCACAATCCAGATGCACATTTAAGCTGGTATCAGCTTTACCAACAGAGGTTCGAACCGACTCGCAGGGTAATGATTGACAACCAGTTTGGTCGTCAGGAGTTTCTTATTGGCAACCCTTTGGCTTTACTCGTGCCAGCTTGGAAGAGCCGAACTGGAGAGCCATTTGAGGTGTTTCAGGATATTGAGTTCCCCCAAGATTTAGACCATTTTAAGCTTTATAAAGTTCTTGAGGGTAAACCCCTGAATATAGTGGTAAGACTCAAGGATCAATTTAATGATGAATTTGGTGAAGACCCCGAACAGATAATGGTTACTTGTCCCAGGGCTTTTGGGGTTCCTGTGGGTAAGCGAAGATTGAAAAGGGAAGAGAAATTTTGTCCGATTCGCAACGATCGTGCTCATCTGGTAATTTACAGCATTACTCCCCTGGACGCTCCACAATATCCACGCAGGTTTATCAGAGACCAAATAATTACTCCCAATGATTACCAGCCACCTCACTCCATAACCTTTGTGCGCAGTGTCAAACTTGCTGTTCCAAGTGACAAGATAAATGTCGAGTAATACTGCAAACCAGCCACTGACCTTTCAAATCAGATTTTTTCCAAAGGCGTAACCAGATTGCGATCGCAAAAAAAACAGCAAGTGAAATTCATTGAGCAGATCGATCTTACAAAAGTGCGATCGCAGTTCTTGTAAGAAGGAAAGGGGTAATCGCTCATTTCCTGAAAGCAGATAAGAACCATGTGGTATTGAGGAGTACGAACACTAGATTGAGAAAATCTTTCTTGTAATAAATTTGGAGGACTATATGGCATTCAAAGTACATAAGATCGAGCGATATAACTACTCGTTTGATGCACGGGCTGGAGGTCCTGGTCGGCTCCAGCTATGGGGTGAAAAAGGAAAACTCGCGGAGATTACCTTCGTTGATGACACCGTGGCGGTTCCTCCGCCAATACTCTTTCCCAATCTCGAAGGTGCTAATGCATCTTTTAAGCGGAGTACCATGGTTGCCCTAATTGACATGCTGCGTAACGAACAACCTGTTGCGATTACAGTTAATAACCAACCACCTGGCTTTGTCTTTATCCACACAGGGTTAGAGCCGGTGGGTGAAGGTGAAAGCTAGCCGCTCTACTCCAGACAGATAGAGTATGGGCATAGATCTCAAATTTTCAATAATCGGAAAGACGCGATCGCCCGAAGAGAAAACACGTCCACATAAAACAAACCAACTCTTTAAAACTCTCAAAATAACTTTGGAGGTTTACTATGACTACCTATGTCAAACCAACAGAAAGAATTTTAAATTGTATTCCCTCCCGCGATATCGAACAGGATTGGGGGGTAGAAAATGCCCTGGAAGCAGGGATATTGAGTACCGTACCAGTGGAGATTCCGTCCTCGGTTGACCTACGAGAAGATGACTGGTGGGAGATTGGAGATCAAACCAATCATGGTGCCTGTGTTGGTTTTGCTACAGCCGATATTCTCTGGTGGCATTTAGTCAAGAAGGGAATTTTTCCCCAAGATAAAAATCGATGCCTGTCCAGAAGATTTGTCTGGATGGCTGCCAAGGAAATGGATGAATTTACCCATTATCCCACCACATTCATGGAACAACCTGGAACTAGTTTGAAGGCAGCCCTGACTATGATTCGCAGATATGGTTGTGTGGCCGAAAGTGAGTTACCCTTCGATCCAGATAAAATGAGCCATATGTCTCAAGATAGTTTCTATGCTTTGGCATCTAGATTTAGAATCGCCAATTACTTTACTCTGCGGAGAAGGTGGGATAGCTGGCAGATAGTAGCAGAAAAATGGAAAAACTGGCTGGCAACCCAGGGTCCAATTCTCACTAGACTGGGAGTAGATGAAACTTGGTTTAACGCCAATAACACCGACGGCAACCTTGATGTTTATCAACCAGGAACTGTTCGGGGCGGACACGCGATCGCCATTGTCGGCTACAGTGCCGATAGATTTATCATCCGCAACAGTTGGGGAAGTGATTGGGGCGATCGAGGATATGCTTATGCCTCTGATGCTTACGCCGAGGCAGCCTTTGATGAAGCTTATGGTATTTCAGTTTAGGAAGTTAGGCTGATGTTCTTCACGTTGCTGCCCGTAATTTTGGCTCTGATTTTAGAGTTCTCTCCAGGATTGGTAGTTTATCTAAATAATCCAACGGCAGTCATTGTCACCAATGATTCCAACTGTATCGAGAGTAAGACCGTGTCGCAGCTTACCATTACCCAGGCAGATCGAGGCAAAACATTTACAGTTCGCCGTGGCGATGCGATCGCGATCGAGTTAGCAGAAAACCCCACTACGGGATATGAATGGGCGATCGACAAAATAGATTCCCAGGCGATCGAACTTGAGGATTCAGAATTTTCTCTCCCCGAGAATGCAGGTCTAGGTGGTGGTGGAGTACGAATATTTACCTTTAGAACTAAAGCTACAGGAATAGCCAGATTACAACTCAAGGAATGGCGATCTTGGGAGGGCGATCGCTCGATTATCCAGCGATTTAACGTGACGTTCCAGATCGAGGACTAGAAAGTTAGAAAGATAGATGAAATTTAAAATTACAAGAATGCGATCGCCAAAAGATAATTTCATTTAACAACATACATTAATTAACCAGGAGGGAAGTTAATGAAAGGCACAGTTATCAGAAATCTCAAACTCACCAAAGTTGTAGATGGGGACACCATCAAGCTCCTCCTGGATAATCAAGAAGAGTCCATTCGTTTTGCCTGCCTCGACACCGAAGAAAGCCAGCGCGGTGGCAGCAAACCCGTCACTAATGCTGGTATTCTGGCATCTAAATGGGCGAAGGAATATTTCGGGGCAAATGAGGAAGGAATGCCCATCGGTGATGTGCGAGTGGATCTGGAATTTGACACCGACGATCCAGTCGAGGTTTGCCTGCGCAAACATCGGGGAAATTATGGGCGATTAATTTGCTATGTTTACCAAGCTGGAGAGCAGGAAAACTCAAATTTAAGAATTGTACGGGAAGGCTGGAGTCCTTATTTTGTCAAATATGGTCGTTCTCGTCTCTACCACCGTCAATTTATGGCAGCAGAAGCTAATGCTCAGTCCCAAGGACTAGCTATCTGGAACCCAGCCACCAATGGCGGTGGCAATAGAAGGGACTATACGACGCTAATTCCTTGGTGGCATCTGCGAGACAGCGTGGTACAGGACTACCGTTCACTTGACAGTCAGGCAGAAGTGCTGTCAGTGCGCCTCGACTATGAAGCGATCGTGGCAGCTGCTCAAGCAGGAAAGGAAATTACAGTATTCTGCGATCTGCAAGGGGGTATTAATAAATGGCCTGGTAACGGCGCATTAATCTATGCGGGGTCTAAATTTCAAAAGTTTAATCTCTGGATACCCGACCCAGATTCGGCAGCAGCTCAAACCATCTTACGGCTGATTGAAACCCGCTATGCCAACTCTGGACGAGGCTATGTATATGTTTCTGGTCAAGCCAGTTTGTATCCGCCCAATCCCGATGGTAAGCCGCAGATCGTGCTGACAGATGTCAATCAATTGGCGGATTACTATGGGCGGTAGCATTGTCAGAACTTCCCGTTCTAAAAATCTTAACTCTGTTGGGTAACAATTAACAAAGCGATCGCCAACTGGAACTCACCTCCTAAGCAATATGGCGAAAGATGACAGGAGAGTCACATCTCATCTATTGAAGGCCGATTTAAAGAGATCGATTTTTATGGAAATGCGGGTACAGAAATTTCTCAAAAACAAATTACGCTTAATTTTTCTAGGATTAGCTGTCGTTCTTTTTTGTCTGCTGATGGCACTTTTCCCTAGTTCCGCTTAAGCTGAAGTCTGGCATAAACTCGATGGTAATGCTGAGGATGTAAAGCCTCAACTGATGGGATCAGTCTATGACTTGGGCGGAGGTGACAAGGACGTTGACCGTGCCATCCAATGGACGATCGATCGTGTTCGAGGCTGCGAAGACTGTGAAAAAACTGTTGACTTATTAGTAATTCGTTTTTTAACAGATACAGATCAAAAAGCTTGGGATCGTTATCAAGAAAAGCCCGATCTTCAAGCAGACTATCTCGGATATCATGAACTCTGGAATTCAGACAACTCACAATTAACACTTCAGGGATTAGACTCGATCGAAACTTTTGTCTTTTCCAATCCAGCTCGCCAGGATATTGAGGAACACTCGGACATTGCTGAGGCGATCGAGCAAGCTGAAGTCGTCTTTTTCGCTGGTGGCGATCGATGCAAATATACCCGAAACTTTAAGGGAACTGCGATTGAATCTGCTATTGAGTCAGTTCAGGCTAGAGGCGGAGCCATTGGGGGAACTAGTGCGGGTGCGATGATTCAGGGAGAATGGATTTTCAATGCTTGTTCGGATGCCGTTACCTCTGATGATGCTCTCGCCGATCCCTATGAAGATATCCTCTTTACTGACAACTTATTCCCATGGTCGGCACTCAAAGGAACTATTGTAGATACC
>JAAUYI010173768.1_pt1 | contig 13073 bp, 13 predicted proteins | sample 7278041 | NCBI WGS metagenome assembly JAAUYI01 (sample SAMN14350216, study PRJNA611818) | marine sediment metagenome | isolation source: surface marine sediment (0.6m) | place: French Polynesia: Moorea | collected 2018-08
AAAATGCACAACAGCAAGTCAAAAGTCAAAAGTCAAAAGTCAAAAGTGAAGAAAGTTTGAGGTTGATCTATCGAAATAGAATAATATACAACTTAGATGCACAACAGCTTAGGATGGAAAGGTCTCCCATACCTGCGCCGCGCATTGCTGAATCAGGAAATCCGCTTAACCACTCTCCAATTTCTTCTATAGTTGGAACTTCCATAACTTGCCAAGGTGATTCTCCTGCGATCGCTTTTTTAACTTCTTTAACAAAAAGTTCAGCAAATCTGCGTCGGTTTCCTCCATCATTAAGCTGTGCTATATGATTACCCGTCTCGTACACCGCAGCCATCGGTAAAAGAAGAGTTGTGTCTTCCTCGAGAAATTGTTTCAATTCTTGCATTACTTGGGAACGTTCCCCGTTCCTATTAGGAATATTCAAAACATTGCAGAGTATGGAAGTATCAACAATTGCAACTGCACCCATTACTCAGATTCTCCCCCTGCACTGAGAGAAGCCAGCCACGCCATCGCTTTTTGTTTCTTTTGTTCAGTTCCGGGATGCTGTTTAACAAAACGTTCCAAAAGCCCACGGGTCATTAGGTTTCCTACAGAACCTTGGGCAATAAGTTCGGGATAATCGGGAATATCTTGTAATCGAACTAGTTGGCTCGATCCATCCTGAGGACTGCGGTAACAAAATACAGTGTTAGGAACAGCATCATCAGGTAAAGCATCAAGGAGTGCAGGATTATGACTACTGATTAAAACCCGTAAATTGCGTTGTTTGGCAATCCGGGAAATGCGTTCTAACAATTCCTCTGCTCTGCTTGGATGTACACCATTATCAATTTCCTCAATCACAACTAGACTTTGTTCCGGAGCAGAAAGCATGGCGGCAGCAATGGAAAGTACCCGCAGAGTACCATCTGAGAGTATGGAAGCGTCATAGGTGGTTGAAGTACCCCCAAAGGTTTCAGTTAGCTGTAGCATAACTTCATCACGGGGGGTTTCAATAAAACTAATATCTTTGATATCTTGTTCGGGAAGACTTTGGACAAACTCCAATACGGTTGCTTTAGTTGCTGGATCGAGGCACAGATTGTAGAGTACACCTGAAAGGTTTTCGCCATGCTCCTTGAGGACTTTATCAGCCTTGTGACCATAAGAACGCATTGAACTAGGCTCAGGCTCAAGGAACACAATACCGCTTAACCAGCGAACATATTTTTCAACTACTTTAGGGATAATTTTTCGACTTTTTGTATTCTCCGGACGAAATCGAATCTCACTCAAAAGCTGGGTAAAAATTGCCATATGGCTGCTACATACGATACTAGGCTTCTTACCTCCTCGAGCAAAATTATTATAGGTTACAAAAACATCACTTCCAGCTCCTTGGGGTTTACTGGTAATCTCATACAGAGGAACTGTTGAGGTTCTACTGGTGATTTTTTCCTCAGCTACATGAAGAGAACCATCATCCTCAAGACTAAAATCAATTGAAAAGTCTTTCCATTCTTTTTCTGTAGTTACGCAGGAAATACCAAAGGATTTAGCACCTCGATATCCAAGGCTCTCCACCCCACCTCTAAAGGTACTTTCATCTTGCTGATAGGGGCTGCTAATAAAACCTAGTCTTTCACCCTTGGCAATTCTTGCTATTAGGCGTAATCCTTCAATCACATTGCTTTTTCCAGAAGCATTAGCTCCAATCAGTACTGTTAGCCATGCAAGATGCAAAGTTCCAGATCTATAGCTCTTAAAGTTTCTTAATTTGATCTGGGTAAGCACTAGATTTACTCCGCATCAAATAAATATAAGCTGATTACATTTTAGTTTAAGTCAAGTATTGTCAAGTAGAACGATAGGCGCAAAACTCCTCCTCCCTTCCCGGCAGAAGATTACCTATAACGTGCCCTCATAATTGCGATCGCACTAAAGCCATATTAAGCTGATAGCTCAACCAGGAGTAATGTTTTGCCAAATTTTTAACCTTGTCTTTAAGCTCAGTTTGGGATTTGGGGAAATAAAGCGCGGCCTCATACAGAATGTTATCCTGCCCTTAAAATTGGATGTGGGATACAAACAAGGTGATAACCATGAAAGTTTGGCAAGTTCAATCTCCAGGGGGTTTAGATGCATTAATGCTAGTAGATAAGCCCCAACCCCAGCCAGGGATAAAACAGGTATTACTGAAAATGGGTGCAGCTTCCCTTAATTATCGGGATTTGCTCGCCGTCAAAGGTGCATATGGCTCTAAACAGAGATTTCCCTTTGTCCCTTTTTCCGATGGGGTGGGGGAAGTGGTAGCTGTAGGAGAGGGAGTAACCAAAGTTCAAATAGGCGATCGCGTGGCGGGTATTTTTATGCAATCCTGGGTATCAGGGAGATTCCAGGCCAATCATCCTAAATCTGCATTGGGCGGTGCAATTGATGGGGTGTTGGCTGAATATGTCACCCTGGATGAAGATGGAGTGGTAAAAGTACCAGCACACCTGTCCCATGAATCAGCTGCTACTCTCCCCTGTGCTGCTGTCACTGCCTGGAATGCTTTAACAACGGTAGGTAAGTTACAACCAGGGGATACCATATTAATTTTAGGTACTGGTGGAGTTTCTTTGTTTGCTCTACAATTTGCCAGGATGATGGGGCTAAGGGTAATTGCTACTTCCAGCAGCGATGAGAAGCTAGATAAATTAATCCAACTGGGTGCATCAGATGGAATTAACTATAAAAAAATACCCAACTGGGATGAGAAAGTATGGGAAATTACAGAGAAAAAAGGGGTGGATAGGGTAATTGAGGTTGGTGGTGCAAATACCTTAAATAAATCCCTGCGAGCGTTGAGTTATGGTGGTCATATTAGCTTAATTGGCGTACTGAGTGGGTTTAGTGCAGATATTAGTACAGTCACAATTCTGCAAAAGGGCATTCATATTCAAGGGATTTACGTTGGTAGTCGGGAAATGTTTGAGGATATGAATCGGGCGATATCGTTGCATCAAATGCAACCAATTATTGACCGTGTATTTCCCTTTGAGCAAGCTCCGGAAGCTTTAGCATATATGGAGAGTGGGGCACATTTTGGTAAGATTTGTCTACAATTCTAATTTAATTCTAATTTTTGGCTATAAAAGCTCACGTATTCGACATATTCTGGCTTCGGTGCAGGATAGACGCAAAGAAGTCTGTAAAGTTTTTCCAACTTTATCATATTATTGTCTTGGTTTTGTATTAAGATATTAGTACATATTAACTAATGACAATAATTCAAAAAATTTTTAGTACTGTATTTTGTTAAAAATTATGAAAAAGTGAGTAATACTGTTTGGCATAATAGTTTTTATTTTGTTCATTGTTTTTATGTTCACCGATACTGAATGTGTATAAAGAGTAGAGAGCGATGTTGGACGTACTCATAAAATACTTTGTCTACGCGACAAAAGGGTATATCACAAAAACACAACTCATCAAATTTTTGTATTTGGCTGACCTTTATGCCGTTAAATGGACTGGAAATCAACTTACTGAACTAGATTGGTATTATTATAATTTTGGTCCTTGGCACGAGGATATCGATGCTGCTTTGGATAAAATGAATGGCAAAGAGATTAGTATTGAAACTGAAGGCGGTACAACACTTGTTAAACTTGGTACAAAAGCAGAAAATATCGATGATTTGCCACTAGCTACTAGCCAGAAGTTAGTACTTGATAATATCAGAAGAGAATGGGCTGGTTCTGGGCAAGGTAAAATGACTCAGCTGCTAAATTATGTATATAATACGGCTCCCATGTTTGAGGTTAAAGATAAACATAAACCAGAAGAAAAAGTTAGACTTAACCTACAAGCCGAAAGAGAAAAATTAATCAGTGAGTTGGATTAGGATTATTAAGTGGCTGGACAAAAACCTAGACAGGGTTGGATATACATCATAAATCCCTACCGTGTATCTCTTCGGTGTAAACTCGGTCATATTCATATTTATAATTTAGATGAACCGGGGGAAATTTCTTGTAAAAATACTTCCTGCACACAAATAATTAATTCTAGTAGGGTGTTTCGTGGACAACACCCTTATATTATTTGGACATCCAAACAATTTCAAGATGATGTCAACTATATAGATACTTTTACTGCAATTCCCTTAACTTCCAGTACGCGAGAAAGAGATAAAGGTTTACCGACAGCTTACCCAATTAATGCAACTGCTAGAAATGGACTTGACAACCAGTCTTTTGCTTTGGTTCATCAGATTTGCACTGTTGATGCTAACTGCTTTAAAAATTCAAAAGGAGATTGGTTAACTAGGATTGGACAAATAGATAAATCTGATAAGGAAGCTGTAGAAGAACGTTTAAAATATTTCTTTGACATTCAAGAAAATCCCAGCGATGACTGGTTTGTGAAAAATGCATCTCCCGAACTTTTAAAGAAGGTATTTTATAATTTATCTGAAGATAGTAAAAAATTGGTTGTAGAAGAATTTATTGACGATCTAGATTTTTAAACTAACTTACAATATTGATAATTTCTAGATCATAATTATATATTTATGGAAGGTTTATTTTGTATTCTCTTGATTTAATTCATCTAGTTTATTAATAATATAGCTAGCATATTTTAAAGCCAACTTTGCTTCTTTTTTTAAATTAAATATAGTGTCATCATAATCTGCCTTATTTCTTAATTGACGTAAACGAGCCAAATCGTTTCCTATTTCTGTCATCTTTTTATTTTTTCCCTTATTATAGTTCTTAAATTCATCTGCGACATATTGGTGTTCATTTGTATCACCACTTCTAGCTTTTGAAAGTCTTGGGTCATGCAAAACATCCCGTAGATAATTTCTAGCGAGACAAAATGCTGCATAATATGCTCTACTAATTGATGAACGTAACTTCGCCTCGGAAATTTGTGATTTAGGATTATTTGCTGAATTTTCACAATTTATAGCACTTGTATCATCAGCCAGTTCCTTCGCTAAATCATAATATTCTAACCAATTAAATTTCATCGAAATTAATATTAATATTTAAATCATTCCCTACTGTATATGAAACATCTAGCCACCAAGAATTATCTAGCATTTTTAATCTGTCAAATGCTTCATCTACGTCAAGCAAAGTATGAATATCAATTATTAGTTTTCTCCATCCCGTAATTTCCGGATCATATATAATAATTAATTTTAGTTTTTCATCAGGAAAAACCTCTTTAATTTTTTTGTTTGCATCTAGCAAGAAATAAATTAAATATTTTTTATCACTTAAATACTTAATTATCTCAATTGAATTACTAAAAATATATAAGGATTGTAGGCGATTGATTAAATTATTAATTAAATCAATTATACTAATATAATCAATTCTGTTAACTACTGGATTAGATATTTCCGCAGTTAAGTAAGGGGAACTCAATAAATTTATGTTTATGCGTTGCCATACAGGATTAGTATAAAGTTGTCTTGCATTATTCTCTAATACTGCCATAGAAATTATAAACTCAGCTAATTCTATATCTTCGATATTGCCCGAAGTTAAATAGTTATTAGGTAAGTATTTGTTATCAATATTGTATGGATTAGAAGAAATAGAAGAAGTAGTAGTGGAAAATTTATTCTCGATTTTTTTGAATTTATGCGTAGTAAATATATTTTCATCCTCTAAATCGGTATTTAGAATAGGCAATCTTTGTGACATTATTCAAATCTCCTTAATAAATCACCTTCAATTAAAGTAAAAAACCAATCATGAGCAACAGAATGGGCATCTTCTAACCATGTATCCAGATGAAATGGTATTTGGGGAACATCTGATTCCAATGATTGAATAGTTGTCTCCCATATTAATGCATCTGTTGTTTCTTTATCTTGATTATTTGCCTTTTGACCCTTAAAAAGTCTAAAATTTACAGTCCCCTTGGGTTTAGAAGATTTAAATGCAAATTGTAAATCGAATTGAATTGGATTTGCATCAATTAAATTTTTCTCAAATAATGAAGGATTAAGAGATAAGTTAATTTTCATTTTATCTTGTAAAAATTTATATACATTTTCCTCAAACTCTAAATCTACAGCATCTATATATTTTAGTAATACTTGTCTAGGGGTAAATTTCTCATTGCTTGGATGAATTATATAAAGCTGATTTACAACATCAATTATTCTTTTTTTAAAAACCTTCCATTGATAATTTTCTGTATCATTTACAGTTAAAATACCTGTTCCTAATTGTACAAGTGGCCAATCTTTCTCACTTCTAAATCTGTGCTTAACTAACCCTTCAGCCATATTATCGGGAACAACTGAAGAAGGTAATTGTTCATACTTAGGATATTCTGAATTTATTCTGTCAAATAGTCTACCAAGTATCAACGGAGTGTTGGGATCTATACTACGTTGATTTTGCTGTTTTATGTACCATCTAATATCAAATATTGCCTCAATAAGAGGTTTGTTTTTGAGATTTTCTAATGTCATTTTTAAGATATTTAATCCTAATACAATATTATGTTAACCTAATAAGCTATTTTATTTTAAGGCTTTGCTGAAATAATAATAAATCTATGTCTTATATCATTGCAATAAACGAAGCCATACCCGTTCCCCGAAGGAATTTCCGTAGGGTAGGGCTTTATGCAACGAAGTGAAATTCAGTATCAAGTTACTGGTTTTATTCTCAATAAACTCAACAATTTTTAGGAACTGTTATTTCCCAAACAATATGCTGGTCAATAGTTTCAGGCTTTAAAGTTCATTGAACTCACGTTAAGTATAAGTCCTAGAACGCAAGGCTTTAAGATTACTATGTCTCCTGTTCCACTCACAATGGCAATTTAAGTAAATATGGTATTTCATACCCTCAACAACAAATTGGGAATGTAAAACATAAAAAAGCCGGCAGACAGATTTGAACTGACGACCTACCGCTTACAAGGCGGTTGCTCTACCACTGAGCTATGCCGGCATTGACAACACTAAGTTTGACGATCATGTTTTTATCGCCAAACTTTTATAGCATAAAGCAGTTTGTTTGTCTCGTCAAGTCAAACAATTTTGGATTTTAGATTTTAGATTTTGGATTGACCCTACAAATATAGGATGCTGTGGATCAATTAAGTGAGGGGTCAAATACATCACCCTGAAAAACCCCGCTTTGCCGTTCTTGAGTGCCCTGCAATGAATTGCGGGCTAATAAACGAAGTGCGTTGTACGCCGAAGGCGTTCCCGTAGGGTAACGCACTGAAATATTTGGTATGTAGGCATAATTGGTCATACCCCCCTACTGATTCGCCCACAGTATCATATAGTACGTGGTTCAAAGCGATCGCATTATTTATCTTTGAATGTCCATACACCATCGTCCCAAGTTGCCTCTGTGGGGGGGTTTTGCAACCAATACTGACAGCGTTGTAAATGTAATATGGCAGCGCGATCGCTTTTATCGATCGCTACTATTCTATCAAATTCTGCCTGGGCTTGATCAAAATCACGCTGTAAGTAATACTTGCGTCCTTGTTGGTAATATTCAATTATCTGCATTTTTTTACTACTAATAGGATCGGAACGCAAGCCTAATAATTCATAAATTGCTACTGGCTCATTCCTACCTTTGACGCGAATGTAATCTAATTCCCTCGCCCAGACATTATTTTGACAATGTTGGTAAGTCTTATCACTGATAACTATATCGCTACCATACTGCTTGCTCACACTTTCTAAACGGGAGCCAAGATTTACCCCATCCCCAATGGCAGTAAATTCCATCCGTTTACTGGAACCAATATTGCCACTAATTACAACATCAGAATTTATACCAATGCCAATTCTAATGGGGGGTTTATTTTCTCCATGACGGCGGGCATTAAATTCTTCCAGGCGATGGCGCATTTCTAAGGATGTCTGCACAGCCATCCAAGCGTGTTCTTCTAAGGGGAGGGGGGAGCCATACACAGCCATGATGGCATCGCCAATGTATTTATCTAAGGTGCCCTTATATTTGAAGACAGCCTCCACCATAGATTCAAAATATTCATTGAGCATACTCACCACCTCTTCCGCTTCCAGGTTTTCTGTCAAAGTGGTATAGCCACGAATATCTGAGAATAAAATGGAAACTTCCTTGCGATCGCCACCTAGTTTAGCATCATCTAGTTTCAATAGTTCTTCTGCTAATTCCTGGGTCATATAGCGGTACATGGTGCTTTTGAGCCGCTTTTCATCACTAATATCATCCATCACCACCAATGCTCCCCTTACCTGGGTTTGGTCGCTGGCATCGGCAATGGTATTAATAGATAAGTTAATACTGCGTTCTTCTGATTGGGTGGATAATAGGGTGCGATCGGGATAGTATTGTTCTTGGGATGTTGATTCTGGGTTATTTAAGGCATCTGCACACCACTGACTAAAATCACCTTCTTTAATTTGGATCAAATTGCTAATTAATTGACCTTCTAAACGCTCTTGGGTGGGTAAACCCAGTAAACGTTTAGCACTCTCATTGGCAGCAACCACATGACCCGTTTTATCGGTGGAAATCACCCCATTGGCAAGACTGCGGAGAATATCCCTCTGCATTTGCTCCTGCTGCTTGACGGTGGCAAATAATTTGGCATTTTGCAATGCTACCCCGGCTTGGATATTAAAAGCTTCCATGAACTCTTCATCATTGCGATCGAAACTAGCTTGGAAGCATTCGGGAGCTTTTGGCCAATCACTGGGATTATAGTTGGGAAAGTCCCCTTTTTTCCTTTTATTTACCAGTTGGGTAATGCCAATCAATTTCTGATCGGCGTTAAACACCGGCATACATAATAAACTACAGGTACGATAGCCATTTTGTTCATCAAGTTGTTTGGCGGTGTCAGAGTCAGGATGCTTGTATAGGTCAAAACCAATATTCAAAGTTTTTCTGGAAGTGGCTACCTGACCGACAAACCCTTTACCCATAGGGACTCGCAACTCTTTACGGGAACCATCATATTGAGTTATTCTAGTCCATAATTCCTGGCGATCGCTATCTATTAACCATAGTGTACTGCGATCGGCATTCATTAATTCCTTTGCTTCATCCATTACCCGGTTGAGGGTATCTTCTAAATCCAGGCTGCTTTGAGACAAGGATTTAATGGCTTTCATTAATGCTGCTGCAGCTCTTTGCTTTTGAGTCGCCACATAGAAGGAACGGGATGATTCTAATATTAGGCGAATGGAAGGGGCAAATTCTCGAAATAACTTCTCATCATTACTGGTAAACCCCCTACTATCAATCCTTTCTGCCAGGGGTTGATCCACATTAGAGTCAGAGTTTAACTTATTCAATAATTGTACTACAGCTACCAATTCCCCTGCTTCATTCAACAAAGGCAAAGCCAACATGGAGTAAGTCCGATAGCCATTGATTCTTTCCTGCTCTTGGGCAAAGTAGGAACGGGGATCGTCATAAAAATCCACAGGGATATTAATAGTTTGCTTATGGGTTGCCACTTCCCCTGCAATTCCCTTATCAGCAGGAATGCGAATTTCTATAGAGCGATCGGCCTCTCCCCCTGCTACAATTGACCATAATTGTTGTTTATCTTCATCCAATAGAAATATTGTCGTCCGGTCTGCCCCTAGTAATTCTCCAGTTTTCAGGGTTATGGACTGCAACATTTCTTGCAAAATACTCTCAAACCCTTGGGAATCTAACATTGATAGGGTTTGATTGACAATTTGTAATTTTTGTTCTACATCCTTAACTACTTGTTTAAAAGTATCTGGTGTCAGGGGTGCGAGAAAAGAGGAGATGGTTCCTTGTTGCTGGGTAATAGCACCTGTAGAGGTAGAAGTTGGCAACAAGTCTCCCTTTTCTGCATGGGGAACACCCATAATTAGATTGGTAGTTTCATCCTGACTGGGTTGAGACACTGACATAATTAGATTGTTTATATAGGATTTGCTGTAAATAGGAATGTAAAATAATTCCCCAATTCAGTGTTTAATATAACTGTTAATCAATGGAAAATGTACTGAAATAAGAAAGACATTTTTTCATATAGCTAATATAACCTCACCCTGACAAAAGCGGACATCCCTCTCCTTATTAAGGAGAGGGAAAGATTTTTGCAAGTGCAAAAAGCGAGGGTGAGGTTTTTCATGGGTAGGTTGTAGGATTTTCCCGTGGGGAAGTAGCTTGACAATGGTTGTTAGTTGTTAGTTGTTAGTTGATGGTTGACAGCTTAGGTGTGGGAGCCGCACTTGAGATATATAGCACTACGCCTCCGCGCTTAGGACATTTCTAAATCCTGAAACCTTTTGACAGCCTGCTGTTCCCTGTTCCCTGTTAAGAGTTCCCTAGCACGTAGTGCTATATTTTCATGGGCAGGTTGTAGAGTGTAGGGAAAAGAACCCTTTTTCATCGGCAGGTTGTGGGATTATCCCGTGGGGGGCTAGCTAGAAAATGGTTGTTAGTTGTTAGTTGTTAGTTGTTAGTTGTTAGTTGTTAGTTGTTAGTTGTTAGTTGATGGTTGACAGCTGAGGTGTGGGAGCCGCAGTAGGGGCGCATTGCGTGCGCCCTTGAGGAATTAGTCACCCCCGCATTTTCAGATCCGCAGGTTGTGGGATTGTCTTGTGGAAGGCTATTTCACCATCCATAGATATGCAGCCAGTAATTATTTAAAAGCGGTAGGCGAGGAAGGGAATTAACATCTCAGCGCGGCTGAGTCCCCCATGAATACCTGCAAGTGTGGAGCGCCTTTCTTCTGAGGTTAGTTGTTGGCGACACACCCAATCATGGCGAGGAATGAGGATTAAATCCCCTAGACGATCGCTACATTCTACACCCAATGGTTGATTTGCTGGTCCCAATAAACCCGATGCGATCGCTTGTTGTTTGGTAATTACCGTAAACTGTTCTGTAAGATTTGTTTCTATGTAATCTATCGCCACAGTTTCCATGCCATGTTTCAGATGTAAAAAACGCGATCGCGATTCCCCGGTAACTGGTGCAAATAACATCTGTGTCAGGGTAGGATGGTCGTTCAACCATAGGGTTTTTTCTCCACTGGTCGGACGTTGACCGTGGTCTGCGGTAAATAATAACACTACATCTCTGCGACCTCTCAGTGGTTCTAGCAGTTCCCGTTGGATAGCAAAGTCCAGTGCTGCTATTTCTGCTCGGTACGATGTACTTAATGGCCCGTAGCGATGGGCAGAACTATCTAAGTTGGGTATGTACATGAAGGTAAAACTTTTACCTTGGTTTTCTGTTGACTGTAGGCGTTGGCGCAGTTGAGCCAAACCATCTGCGGGGGTTAGATAACCACGAAAACCACTGGTTCCGGCTTGGCTGTCTGCGGTGGTAAAACGACTAATACTAGTTTGCTTAAAATACTGCAAATTGATAATACCCACATCTATCCCCGCCTTTTCCATACGTAGATATTGATTGGGTACTGGGATTAAAGTATCGGGATTCAGTTGAGTATCTAAATAAGGGGTATGGGTAGGGGCAATGGTGGGGCAAAAGCCAATAAAATTGACAATACTGCCGAGTTCTCGCAAATATAGATTTGTGCCGATTATACCGTGTTGGGCAGGTGCGTAGGCTGTGGCGGCTGAGGTTAAGGCGGTGACTGTTGTACTGGGATATACGGATGTGGCTGGCATAAAAAATGCTTGGGGTGACCTACAGGCAGATGTCAAACCCGGTATATCATTGTGATCCATTAAGGTTATCAATTGGTCATAACCCAAACCATCAGCAATCAGCAGTACCACATGATTGATAGCTCCTTGGTGTAACCAATTTTCCCAAGCTTCAGTCACCACCTTTGCCCCTAGTAAATGGGGGTTAAAGGGTGATAGGGGAGGTTGCTCCCTGAGTATGGGTGCTTCTGGACATAGCCAATGGCTGGCAAGGGCGGTAATATTTCCTAGACCTAAGCCTTCATAACTAGGTTGAATCGCCTCAAATCCAAATGTCTCTGGTAATGCTTGCTGAGTTAACAGTCTTTCCTCAGCAGTGGCAAATATTTGACTCATTTCCATGTTCCACACACTGATTATTATTTTAGTATTGAGCCACTGGACTTTATAACTTTTCCACCTCCCTACCCAGACGCTAAAATCGCCTTGAAATCCCGAATCTTCAACTTTGTCAGCTATGAAGCTTGAAATTTTTAAAGCCCTAAAACACGATAAGTTGATTCTGCAACGGATGCTAGAGCTTCATCAACATGACATTTCTCCGTTTTCCAAGACTGATTTGAATGTTCACGGTGAGTTTAGCTATACCTATTTGGATCATTATTGGGTTGAAGATGGACGATATCCTTATCTTGCTAAGTCTGCTGGTAAGCTTGTTGGCTTTGCCCTAGTTAACACTCATAAGTATCTGCCCGATAGTCAGTACAGCATGGCAGAGTTTTTTGTGATGAAGCGCTACCGTCGTCAGGGAATTGGTAAGGCACTAGCATTGCATGTTTTTGACCAACATCGTGGGATGTGGGAAGTATGCCAACTACCTGGTCATACGGAAGCAGTCGCCTTCTGGAAACGCATTATCAGTGACTACACAGCAGGGATTTTTAAGGAAATTGTCAATGGATACGGAGAGTGGCAAGGTTCTATCTTGCAATTTGACAATCATGAAGGTTGAGTTGTGGGGTTTGGACTGGGTGATTCGACTCACTTAATGATTGCTGCTGAATGGCTTTTACTTTCTGTTTGATTTCATTGAGTGAGATATTATACTCAATCGCTTCCGTGAGTAACTCTGTGCGGGTTTGTTCGCCTGGAATTTTTGCGATCGCTCGTGTTTTGGTGTACTCCAATTGACCTTGCCGCAACACTGACAGCACATCCTGGGGTAACTTAAGCGGGGGTAGGCGATTCTTAACGAAAGACTCCCAACTCATTCGCCCTAGGGATGCAAACAATTCCTCAATTATCTTAGTTTCGTTTTCAGACAATAAATTGTAGTAAAAAAGAATACTGACCGAACAAGGCAAAAGTAAAAAGTAAAAAGGCAAAAGTAAAGAAAAAGAAAAATGGTCACCAAGCCCCTAAATTTATTTATGGAACGAAGTAAAAACATTTGTTT